>Ga0222712_10004686_pt1 | contig 14193 bp, 15 predicted proteins | sample C33_657DmetaG_FD_165043 | JGI IMG/M metagenome (GOLD analysis project Ga0222712, IMG submission 165043) | Estuarine water microbial communities from San Francisco Bay, California, United States - C33_657D | ecosystem: Environmental > Aquatic > Marine > Unclassified | place: USA: California... | reverse complement strand
AGAAATTCTAACGTATTCTTCATCTACCGTTAAGAATTTATGACTTTCTGATACTTCAACCAAATATTCTCCAAATTTAACTCTAACGACAGGTTGGATTGTAGGCTCGGCCGATTCAATCGAATAGTAACCCCATTCTCCAGTATGTTCGTGAATTGTATAAATTTGTGTTCCTTTTACTAATTCGCCAGCCTTGATCCAAGAATCTTCACCAGTTAAAATTAGCATACTTGGAACTGGACAACCTCCTCCATAACCTCCACCATAACTTCCACCAGAGCCGCTATATCCGCCTGATGAACCATATCCACTAGGCATATAGACTGGAGTTTGAGTTCTAATTGGATTGCTATCAGCGGCAGTCTCTGACATTGCGCCAGAAGCCTGAGAAATTTGATATTTAATAGAGCTTTTTCTAAGATCAGCATTTTCATTTCTTAATTGATCAACTAAGGCTGACAATTCTTCTAATCTTTTTCGTAGAGTCTCTTCAGCTTTAATTCGATTCTCTTCTGCTGTATTTTGGGTATTTGCTTCAACTACACCATCTGGTTTATACCATTTTCCAGTATAAAGTGCAGTTTTAGTACCATCATTACCTACTGATACAATATAAAACTTAGGATCATCTAGCATAAGTACTTTAGCAGTAGTCGCTGCATCAAATTTAAATAAAATTTCACCTAAATCTGAATTAAGTTCTGCTTGATTTGTACTATTTTTAATAGTTACTCTAGAGTTATCAGTACCAAATACTAATTCAAATCCACTAAATTGAGTAAGATCTACTTTTTGGATAGTTGGATTACCTGATGTATTTAATTTTTCCTGTTTTACTTTAAATTTAAAAACATTATCAAATGGACTTACTACAATAGAAAGTAGACCTTGTCCATATGCAACCTCAGTTGCTTGACCAGAACCTGTCATTTTACTACTTTCTGCCAATAAAATATTATTATTTGAATACAATACTGGAACATATTCAGTAACAGTTCGTACTTCAATTTGTGGAGCAACTGACGCTGTTGCTTGAGCAGCAAGCGCAGCTTGATTTGATGAGGTTGCAGTAGTAGTTGCCTCATTTTCTTTGTATACAGAAATTGAATCTGTAACTTTAGTAATAATTAAATTATTAATTCTATTAGAGTTAGGCTTGTCTGCTAATTCAATTTTAGATAAAGATTTTCCGTACTTATTGGGATTAACTACAACCATTGAGCCAGTTCTAATAACTTGTTCGTTAGTTGTTCTATTAACTAATCTAACTGAATAGTCAATTGCCATACTAACTGCTTCATTTGCATTTTTAAGAATTGGTCTATAAATTAATGGATCATCAAAATTACTTTCTTGAAAGAACGTAGCATCTCCACTCTTAATAAAGGAAGATCCAATTTGTTCAAATATAGTAAGTTGGTGGAAAATTATCCATGACTGTCCGGTACGTTTTTCTAAAATTCCAATAAATTCTTCTGGAAATCCACCATTCCAAGTGGCAAAAAACTCAATATAGTCACCATCTGCAGCTTCTCTAATCTTAGCACCAACTAGATCAAAATCATTTGATTGACTAACTTGTGCAGAATATGCTTGGTTAATATCATATGTTGTATAAATTTCGTCAGTCGTTGTAAAATTAGGACCATCTTTACACTCAAATAGGTTAACCGTAATAGGATTGTTTTTAACTAATCCAACACCAATTGTAGAACCATTTGTTGTTACTGAGGTTGCTGCATATTCAAAAGTAATTGCTGGGTTTGGCGATGTATAAAACTGCTCATCCATATTTTTAATAGATGGAACAATTATATCAATATAGCGATCATACATTGCATTACCAATAATCATTGGTCTAGTTGCAAATAATAATACATCACCAAGAGTAGTTGAATTAATTAGGATATTTGCTAGAATTAGTGCATTACCATTATTCATATCTTGCCTAATTGATAATACTAGACTTGAAAAATCATCAAATTGAAATCCTGATGCAAAATGGAATCTTACTCGATCTGCAATAATTGAACCTGCTGGAATTAGAGTTTCAGATGCTCCAGTAGTTGTACTAATTGCGTATTCAGTATAGTTAGGGGAATCCTCTGAATCTAAATATACAAATCTTCCACTATTTGTTGATAGTGGAACCGCTGTTAAATCTTTAATGTTACCAGTCTCATATAGAGCAGAGTCTGGATTGTATAAGTATATTTCTCCTTCTCCTAAGGTCAGTGCATAGAATGGAGAAGTAATCAAAATCGGGCTAGCCGGTGATAATGATTCATACTGATATTCTAGTAAACAGTAATCGGTTAATTTTATAAATCTAGACTGCATCCGTGATTCAATTTAATTTTTATAATTACGATAGGAGAGCTTCCAATGTAATTTTTGCATCGACTTCTCCTATATTATCTATTAACACATGCTCACGCTCTCTTAGTGTTTCTAGCCTGCTTAATAAAAGGTCTTTTTGTAATTCTAGACTAGATGCTAGCATTTCAAGCTTTTCTAATTCTTCAAATATTTGAGAATATTCAGAGACAATATGTCTTGCTTCGATTTTAATATTATTAGGTACTTCCATTAGTTTGAAATTTTAACTTTTAACTGACCAGATTTCATGATATTCAACATTTGTAACATATATGCAGCTAGAGTTGGATCGCTTGCAATCATAGCTCCAGTAGCTTGCATAGAGTCTTCTTCTTTTTCAACTGGCATATTTTGAGATTGATTCGATGTAGGTAATAACTCAATTGGTTTTGGTTGAGCTGTAGGTTGAGCTGCTTGATTTTGATTAACAATATTTGTTTGCGAAACTATTTTTGAATTAGATTCTGCAACATCAGTAAGACCCTTAGCAATTGCTTTATTAAAATTTGGCGTCTCGATTTCTTTTACTGGAGTTGGTTGATTACTAATTGATGCTAATATCGCAGATGGATCATTTTGATCTAGTAATAACTCTTGAAGAGCCTTTTCCTTTTCAGCTTTTTCGACTGCATTAATTTCATATTCCATAACAGCCTGCTTAACGCCACTTGAAAATTTATCTGATAGATTTCCCAATAGTCCATCTGATCCTACTCCAGTACCAGTATTTTCAAATAAACTTGTCAAATCTCCACCAGATTCAACGGTAGACTGTATTGAGTTAGCTAAGTCTGATTCTTGATTGATTAGAGCCTTGCTAAATACTTCTATATCTAATTTAGGCTTTCCAGTATTTTCAGTAGGAGCAGGTAACGACTTTAATGCAGTCGTAAGAACTGCATCTGGTGAGGTTTTATCGGTTTTTTCATCCTTTGACTTTTGTAATTCTTTAACTAGATCAGAAAGCGAATTTATATCCTTTATTGATAATTCAACTTTCTTTGGTTCAATTTTTACTAAATCACTTGAAATTGATAGTGTATTACTTATAGCGTTTTCGGTTGAATTAACAATAGACCTACTGGCTTTACCCAAATTATTGGAAATATCGGTTAGGGTCAATGCAATACCCGATAAAATTGTAGAAGAATCATTTGCAGATTTAGTAAAAGATTGCGCTTCATTTGCTGAATTTAGTCCAGAGCTTAATGCCGAAGCAGTTTCTGCCAAATTTAAATCTGGTATAAATCCTGCAGGTTCTAGCAAATCCATTAGATTGCCTAATTCTGAATTGGCTGGGGCCTGAGTTGGCTTAATGTTCCCTAATTCTAAATATAGCTCTTCCATTACTAATGCTTTTTGTTATTTATCGAAATATCCAGTAAAATCGAGTTAAGACAATCTTCCCGGTAAATTAGGCAGGTCGTCCTGTTCTGCTAGAATTCTAGCATTCGAGTCTTCTATCTGTTTATTAATAATAGTTAAGTAGATTGAATATTCATAAAATGGAAGAGAATACAATTGGTCCAATGGTTGATTCAGCTTCACCGCCAAGAACTTGTTAGTCTCAAACAAGTTCACTAAATCCAGCTGAAATAAGGAAAAGATCTTTGACAGTGAAGCTGGAGTCCAAAAAAATTCTTGCGTCTATTTTGGCTCCGCATTTAGGACAATCATCTTTTAATACTTGTCGCTTTGCCTTTTGGATAGCATCTGCAAACTTTGTAATAAATGTAAATTTATTGATATGCCAAGTTAAAGACTCTTCATTTAGTACAGAAAAGGTCTGTGTATTAAGATTATCCCAATCTCCAATTAAATATGGTACAATCTTTAAGAAAGCCTTATCGATCTTTTTACCATTTCGGTTAATTTCAATAACGATTTCTCTAAGTTTTTGCATTGTACCTAGAGTTGGTAAAAATAGATTAAATGAAGTATTAAGCTTCTCAGATTCGATTCGATATCCACCTAATTCATCTGAATAAAATTGTTCAAGTTCTTCTGGAAAATCAAATGCGCTTAACATTGAACTCGTAATAGGTTTCTTTTCACTATATGGCTCAGTTTCATCACATGCACACTCAAATCTATGTGGAATGTAATTTTCTCCATTTGGAAAAGTTAGTTCCTGTATTCTAAATACAATATAAAATCTATCAATCTCTAAAATTTCTTTCCAACTTGCAGGAGAACCATCAATTGTGACAACTGAACAACGCTCTAAAATATAGTTTAATTGATCATCAACTGACAATAAGTCATTTTCATCAATAGTTGACCAGTGTCTAATTTCAGCAACAGTGGCCGACCGAATTGAAAGTTCAAACCCTGGAAGGTAATATTTTCCTTTACTTGGTAAAAACGATAGTGGAATACTCTTTAATCCCAATAGATTTGGGGTAGAAATTTCAGGTTTAATACTCGCCGATTTTTTTGGCTTTGGTACTGAATTCTCAGATTGGATTTCGATCTCTTGCATTGTATTAATACTTAACCTTTTCTAGTCTTGTATTAAAAATTGCATAAAAGTTTTTGTATGGTTAGACCTAGACTCATTGACTGTCATTAGAGAAGCCGGATATACTTCAACTCTTTTATTTGACTTGGAGTCTCTAATAAAGGCTCTAATTACTTGATGTTTTCTATCTAATTCAAATCCCATAAATCTTCCAAATACTTTATTGGATCCACCTTTTTGGTGTTGGGTATTTACTTCAACTCCACTAAGTCTCTTTCCAGGTCTAAATTGATCGTTTAGGTCATTAATTAATTGATCAAATTCTGAAGTTTCAGTCTCTTGTGGAACTGAAAGGTCTGCGAGTGGAAGCAATTTAATAGTAATTCCTGGGGTAAAATTTGATTGTGATGCTACAAAGCCAAATTCGCCTCGTCCTTGAAATGGAATACTACTTACAAAACTATTCTTTTGTCCATATGACATTACTGGTCTCATTAGCAATCACAATTATTTGGATCAACGTCAGTTTTAGTCTTAATTAATAAGACGCTAACTTTAACGCTAAATGTTGAACTTGGATTTAATAGGGTTAGGGTGTTTATAATCTTAGTGGGATCAGTTGTTGCTTCTGGCGCAAAATACATATAGGCTTGACCAATTGTAAAGTTTGATGAACTATTTCCACCATTTGTAAAAATTGAAGAAATTGATCCAGTTAACATATATTGATCTGGAGAAATTTCTCCTCCACCTTCATCTAATGTTGGATAGTTTACATAAATAATAACTCCCTTTACGTAAGCTTTATTTGGATTTAATACTTCAACAAAAGTTAATACTGTGTTTGGGCCAGTTGCAGTAGCTGGTGCAGATAGGGTTAGGGCCGTTCCATTAATTGCAGCAACAGTTGTTCCAGCAGTAATACCATTTCCACTAACTGTACTACCAACTCTAATTAAATTATTGGCAACGGCTAGTGTTACTGCTGAGCTATTAATGGTAGTTGCAGCAGTTGCAGTGGTTCCACCAACTAAGTTATTTGAAAAAATTACAACATTTTCTCCTTGACAGATTTCTAATTCCTGCTTAACATATGAATCAGTTGGATATGCAAGTTTACCGAAATCACAAAGATCTGCTTGGCTAACATTTTTATCTACTATAGAAAAGCAGTTGTCAATAAGCCTAAGTGACTTTTTGGCAGGCACTGGATCGCATAGTTTGGCCATAGCCGAGTTAACTCGTTTATAGCTTGGATCACCTTTAAATTTAATGTAGGACATTAGCCGAAGTTCTTTTTATTATTTACCTCCGATTTAGGATTTAATTCCTCTAGCAATCTTTTCATCTGGAGAAAGACGTCTAGTTGCACGGTCTGGCATATCAAAAAGTTCGATTCTTTTAGGTTTATCTGGTTCAGCTGAAACCGGTTGAGTTAAATCAACTTCAATTGGACCAGTAGATTTTACTGGCGTCTTTTTTTTAACACTGGGAGATTTAACTGGAGCCTCTTTAATGGGTTCCGGTTCAGCAATAGGGTCAGCCTCAATAACTGGCTCAATTTGTTCTGGTAAATCTGTTACTTCGACTGGTGTAGAATTAGGTTCTTCTGGCTTAATATAATCAACAAGGGATTTAATAAATCCTAGGGCAACAATTGGTAAAACTGCTCCTGAAATAATTGCAAGCATACGCTTTTGATAAATTAAGTCTTCTTCTTGAAGACCAAAAAGTTCAATCCAACCTGTAAAATTTTCTAAATGAGAAAATGCATAATAAGTATTTCCCATTGCCTGCATTGCAGTTAAAAGAATAAACAGTCCCCAAACAATACCCTTATTCATTTTATCTAAAACAATTAATGAGGCAAGTGAAGCAGCTGCTCCAACTTCAAAACCAATTGCAAGGGAAACTGCAAGCCACATAGGATTAGACAATTTAAAAAAGTCTACTACGTGGATAGTTGAAATAATTGATACTAAGAGATATAAAGTAACAAAGGAACCAATTATAAAGTAATGGGTTGCTCTAGATTTCATTAGTGTGCTCCAAGTTTTTTCAATTCAGCGTCAATCTCAGATTGGCGTTGAACGTCCAGCATTTTGCGATCAGTTGCTTGAATCATGCGCTTTTCTGCCTTAAGGCCTTCAATTTCAAGGTCTCTTTTATTTGCAAGTGAATCTAGGGTAGTTAGTTGCTTTTTAACTTTGGTAACTTCGCGATCTACACCACAAGATTTCATATAGGTTAAAACTAATAAAAAGATTATTACTTTTATACCTTGTTTCTGTAAAAATTGTTCTACTTTGTTCATAATTTAAGATTATTTGATACTATTATTTATTTGCTATTTACGGTTTGCCATACATGGGACCAATCTACTGCTCCAAGAGCAGGTACTACAAATAACATAATTGCTAAAAATACAATAATCGGATAGACTATCACATATAAAATTCTCTCTAGTGAAACCTGCTTAAAATCAAACTCCATCCATACTAAATATGCATAAACATCAGCGGTTTTGATTCGTCTAAAGCCAGTTTTAAGAAAATCAATTATTCCAAGTCGTGTAATTGGATCATTATAGTCAGCTAGGGATTCTTTGACCTGCATTATTTCAAATCCTCTCAAGTCATCAGTATTTAATAGTACCTCTGGCTGAAGATTTTTAACATAATATAGTCTACCTAGGCGGGTTCTTCTTAAATTTAATTTTTCAAGTTCACCATTTTTCTCTAATTCAGAGATTATTGATAAGTATTTTCTAAACAAGACCAGTTCCTTTATCAAGGAAATTAGCCTAGTAATAAAAACTATTGGGTTTAAGTATTTCATTAGAAAAGGTCTTTTATTTTTTCTACCAGTTCAGGATTACTTTCCAAAACTGAATCTTTTAATATTTTACGAGCCTTTCGTATTTTAGTTTTAACTGTATTAAGGTTCATGTCATATTTGTCTGCAATATCAGCTCCCTTCATCTTGTTTAATTCTTTATCGATTAAAATAGATTTTTCTAGAGATTCTGGCATTTCTTCTATTGCAAGCATGGTTGCAGTATACAAATTTTCTAGAGAATTTTCCTTTTCTAAGTTATCTCGACTGTCATCAACCAAAAATAGGGAATTTCCTATCTTATCAATATCAGTGGTCATTTGCTGTTTAAGTTTATGCAAATGTAATAGAGATTCATTTCTTGCAATTGTATAAATCCAGGTTGTAAATCTATATTTTGGATTATAGCTATCAAGGGATTTAAAAATCTTAAAGAAAGTATTATGCAAGACTTCTTCAGTTTCATCTGTGTCATTAAAAAATTTCCAAATGAAATATTTAAGTTTTGGTTCCATGATTCGAACTAATCGATTTCGATCCCTTTCTGTGAATTTTTTAGCAACAATTGCTTCAGCGAGTTGCTGCATTTCATCATTAAGTCGACGATTTAAATCTTCGTATCCTGTTACCTTTTTGTTTCCGGCCATAAAATGTTTTTTCTAGATAGAGTTATTGTACTTTACTAATTTACCAATTAACTTTATTATTGGTCTTCCATTTTTCATATCTTTCTGTAATTTCTATTAAAATTTTATTACGAACGATATCTGCATCACCAAATGTATGAATTCCCATTCCTTTAATTCCATTCATCATTTCAATAAATTTAGGAAGTGCCACTTTGTCTCTTGATATGTCATATTGACTTACATCACCACAAATAAGAACTTTTGAATTTTTACCCATTCTTGTAATAAACAGCATTAATTGACGAAAATCTGCATTTTGAGCTTCATCTAATACCATTAGACAATTATCAAAGGTTGCGCCTCTCATATAGGCAAGGGGTCTAAATTCAATAAGACCATCCCCTTCTAATTTTATTAAGTTATCCCAACCAATAATTTTTTCAAGATTAGTTCGATAACTTTCCATAAATGGATCAATCTTTTCTTTAATATCTCCAGGCAAAAATCCAAGTTTTTCTCCTGATTCCTGAATTGGCTTTGATAAAATTATCCTTTGTATTTTATCTTCAGTATGTAGTTTCATTGATGCATAACATGCAACAAAGGTTTTACTTGTTCCAGCCGGTCCATGACATAAGGTAATATCATTATTCATTATCTTATCGAAATATTCCTTTTGTGATGGTTTTAACGAAACCTGCTTTAATAATTCTGGAATCGATTGAGTAGAAGCTCCTCTTCTTTTTGTTGATTTTTGCATAATTTAGTTTGATTTTTTAATTTCCTCAATTAGTGACACACAAGTGTGGCACATTTCATAGTCTTCAATTTTTTCAAAATGCTTTTTTGCCTTTTCAATTGCATCTTCCCATCCATCTCGTAAAACGAATGCATCAATTTCAGATTCAGCAACCTTAACACTAGGCAATTCGGCAATATCTACATCATTCTTAATCGCATGCTGTATTGCAGCAATTGTTCGTCTAAAAATGACGTCTCTGTCTCTAGTTAAGTCAAAATTAATCATTCGCATTTAGTTTTTTTGATCTCCATAAAATCCAGATAAAGTTTTCCTATATGAATCTAAATATGTTTCATCAAATACTTGCCTTTGTCCAGGTTTTTTTAATTGTGGAGTATCGTTTAGATAACCTACTAAATCTGAGCTAATCTTGGTTGAACCATCTCCTTGACTAGAATTTAAGATTTTTTCAGTTATTTCTTTTTTATATTGTTCGCTGGTGCTATCCCAAACCTCTGTTCCTAATTCAAGAAAACTTGGAGAATCAAAGAAGGCTGCCGTATTAACACAAGTCATAGCTAAATCGTCATTACCGCTTTGACTTCGGTAAGTTCCATTTGGAGATCGACCAAATGATCCAAGTTCCATTACAGTTTTACTTTCATTTGGTAGGATCTTATTTACATTAACATGATACTTAAATCTTTCACAAAATTTAATTTTATTAGTCACGCTTAATTTAAGTCCAGGTTTAAGCAGTTTAGTTGCTTCAGTATGTTTAGAATGAATTAGTTGGCCTGGCCAATACTGTTCATTGTTTGCAATTTTATCTAAAATAAAGTCGCCCTTATGATTTAATTCAATCAAGACTTTAAGATTTTCAAAATTAAACAGCCTATACACTAAATATTCTAGAACCTGAGCGTATTCATTAATTGTTTGTTTATTACTTCTCCAAGTTCCAACTTGTACAAGAGAAAGACAGTCTAATTCAGATTTAACTAAATTTTTAATTGGTTCAAGTGTTTTTACAGGAAGAGGTACCACTTTAAAAATATTGATAACTGAGAAATCTTTACCAGTTCCATCTGCAGTATCGACTGAAAATACATATCGATCTGGCGAATTTCTAAAGTCTTGCTCATCCCAGTCTTTTAGGTTAGGGTGTACTGTAAAATTTCCTTCCATTAGGGCAAGAACTTCTGGATCCCAATTAATATTTAGAGGTTCTTCGTATTTAGTTGCAATACTAAAGATTTTCTTAAGATCTTTTGATGAAAGTAATAGTCTATCTGATGAAAAGAATTGTAGACCATATTCCTGATTAAAATCTTCTTCAGATCCCATATTGGCAATAGTTTCAGCTTTCCATTTATCATCTCTGCCGGGAACTTGCCACCAGTCTACCCTTAATGGAGTATAAGTATTTAGTCCATTTAGTGCATCCATATAAATTTCATAGAATCGGTTCATTCCATTTGGAGTTGAGGTAATAATAATCTTGGATGTACTTGATGCTGAAATGGTAGGATAGATTGCTCGATAAAAGAAATCCAAATACGCTGGAGAAATATGGGCAAACTCATCAATGTATAATAGGTGAATGGTAAAACCAATACCTGTATTTTTAGTGGTAGTACGTCCAATTAATCTGCAGCCATTATCAAACTTCATTGACATTACGTTATTAGAAATACAACCTGGCTTTAAGAAAAAAGGTAAATTTTCAAAAATAGATTTGATTTTGTCAACCACCTCTTTAGTAGTTGATGCAATATTGGCAACAGCTAGGACATTTTTATCAGTATGAAAAATAAGATACCATGCAACAAAAACACCAGACATTACAGTTTTACCAATCTGACGACTTGCCATTAAGATATTAAAGCGGTTTGCGCCAAAAGCTCGGATAATTTCCTCTTGATAATCTCTTAGGATAATTTGTTCAACTCCATATTCAGTTAAAACCTGAGCATACTTATTTGCAAAATAACCAACATCAGATTTACACTTTTTAATTTCTTCAAGTTCTTCTGGAGTATATTCAAATACTAGATTTGGTTTTTTCCAAGCTGGATCATTATCTTTAAATGGTGAATTTTTGATAGTTTTAATATCAATTAAACCATTTTCAAAATCGTTAAGTAATTGGTCAATCTTTTTAGTAGTCCAAACTGCACTATTTTCAGTATCATCCATTTTGGATATCTGTACGCTGGTCCTACCTCCTTTTGATAGAAAGTCTTTCATAATTAGATAATTTCAAAAATGGTTGAGTTTAGATCTTCATCATCTTCATCTTTCTGAATCAAATGTTCTAATCCGCGCTCTGTCATTAATGAATTTTTTTCGTTTGGATTAGTCAACCTATTATCGAAATCTTGATCAAGTTTTTCTCCTTCAATTTCTTTCATAATATTTTTGGTACCTGCTGTAACATAATATTCTCCAGATTGAAGTGCATTTACTGAAGAGGCAGGGAGTCCTGCTTGGTCTCCCCTTGAATCAACTTCACTACGCATTTTCTTGTACGTATCCTCTAGGAAAAGCATATAATTGGCTTGAGTTTTAGTAACTGTGGTAAGACGATCCTGCAATTGGGACATTACTTCAAATAATCGAGGATGAGCTGCACCCTGATTAATCTCTTCCATAATTCTTTCAATTGCCATCTTAATGGTTTTATGCTGAAAGAACATAGTCTCGATATTCATATTATCGAGCTCTTTCTTCTGCTTTAGGTAATCGTGTTGAGTAATTAAACCTAAGTCTACATAAAATTTAAATAGGGAATCTGTGATCTCAAGAGCTTTCTTCTTGAAACCTGAACTCATTTCATCAAAATCGATGGGTGGATTTTGTTCAAGTTCATTAAAACGATCATCAACAATATCATTTTCTGAAGTATCTCCAGAATATGAATTTAAAAAACTCTCGAGTTCGTTTTTTATTTGTGTCTTTTTCTCTTTGCTGATCACTGGACTTTAGTTTAATTTTGTCTCGTTCTTATCCAGTGCTGGGTTAGCAAATATCTTAATTTTTTTGACCGCTTCAATATTATTGTAAACTATATCGTTAAGCTTGGATAAGAACTTGTCGAAGGCCGGAGTAGTCCTTAACATATAGTTAGATACTGTTTTTTCAATGATAACCTTTCTATAATCAAACCCTAAATATAGACGTTTTTCATTTCTTTCAAATGTTTTTCTAAAAACCGAATCTCTGTGCATATTATCGTTTCATTTGTGTTTCTGCTTTAAATAGAATATTAACTGCTCCAGTTTTATCATCAGATAAGCCGGCCGCATATACGTTACCTACTCTATCAGTAAATCCTCCGCGAATAATGGCGAATTCATTTTCTTTGATTATAATATCATTAAATTCATCTAAACCAACTAGAGGTAAGTTACGATTAGTTGGATTAGCAACAACAGCAGCCTCATTTTGAGCTCCGACTATTACAACATTAACTGAATCAACCCCTTCAATTTCTTCAATCAATTTAATTAAATCACTCTTTGGGATCCTGTCTTTTCGTGTATTATTGATAAAATATTTACCAAGTTTTTCATAAATTTGAGTTTTAATTGAAGCCTTATCAAATCCTGAATAGGTAACCAATGAAATATTAAGTACGTATTTACTTGGAATAGGATCTAGGATTCTAATTCCAGTCGATATTAATTTAGTCCCAGATTTTTCAATATATTTTAAAATCTCATTTTTCTGGAAAGAAGTTAATTTAAATTTGTCTTCAATTAAATTAAAATAATCAGTTCCCTTTGAAAAAACTTTAGTAATATCTGGAACCAGGAATAAATTAATCATTCTATTATCAGCTGGATCTAGTGTAACCCTAACTGAAGAAAACATTTGTAATTTTTGCATTAGTACTTCATAATTATCTAGATTTACTAGCGCATAATTTTTAGAAGTTTTTGGCGCAATTAGGCGAGTTAAAGCTAATGACTCTGGATCAGTTCCAAAATTAGGGGCTCCTGTAACAGTAACTGTAACTGACTCTGACATAGTAATCTCTTCTCCAATCGAATTGAAGCCAGTGTCACTAAACATCATTACAATATCTTTTAAATTATCTAAATTAATATTACCAGCTGAACCCTCTGTTACCAAATATTCAACTACAACTGAAGAGCCTGCCGTTGGAATTGCTCCAAATGAGCCATTTCCAAAAAATACATCAAGTCCATTTGTTACGCCAGTTCTACAAATAAAACCATTTGCTTTTCTTGGCATATCTAATAAAGATTCGTATCTTGGCCATTTTTCTCCATTAACATAAACGTTAACCATAAATTGGTCAATTAAAAAGTTATTTGGAAAGCCTACTTGAAAACTTTGAAATGCTTGACCATTTGATGAAAATCTTTGCTGTTGTAGTCGACCTTGTCTAATTGATAGTGTAAGACCAGTTGTTCCATTTAAGTTTAATCTAACTTCATCACCAGGTAATTCAATAACATAATTTAGCCCGTTATTTTCACATGTAATATTCATATAATTTGTTAAGATTAATGAATTTCCAGGAAATTTAAGAAGATCTACTGCAGCGGCCGGTTTTACTAAGATTGTTCCAACTGATGAAATCGCTCGGCTTGGGTTATGTCCAGCTAATGCAGCAAGAGAATATACAGATGAAGGTCTTGATGCTTCGTATATGTTAAGTTCAGTAATGGAATCCTCAATATAGTATAGGATAAGCTGTGTTAAGTTATGTAAAACTACTAAAAGCTGTCCAAATGGTGAGGCAATTGTAAACAAGTCGTTTTTAGTTTTAAACTTTTCTTGTAAAAATTGCACAGACTCACTATAAAGCTCAGTTGTACTAACCGATAGGCTTTTAAAAATTTTGTATGCCGGTGAAAGTGTTTCAGCCATCTTGGCGAATTCTTTTTTGTTATTTATTAGGGATAATTGAACTTTGGAAAAATTTTACCGTCGCTCCAGACCAAATAGATAATTCTTTAGTATTATACTAGAAAATATGGGGCTGTTTTGGCATTTGACAAGCGGTCGTAGTTCTTTGAATGCAGGCGGAGTTAGTATTGGAAACTCCTTAATAACCTATACAACCAATAACTGACAATATGTCAACTTGGACTTTCGAAGACGCAATGTCTTTC
>Ga0222712_10004684_pt1 | contig 14195 bp, 10 predicted proteins | sample C33_657DmetaG_FD_165043 | JGI IMG/M metagenome (GOLD analysis project Ga0222712, IMG submission 165043) | Estuarine water microbial communities from San Francisco Bay, California, United States - C33_657D | ecosystem: Environmental > Aquatic > Marine > Unclassified | place: USA: California... | reverse complement strand
ACGCACACAAACACACACGTGCTTCACGTTCTTCACGCGTGAACACCCAAGAAGAAATCGAAGAAATAAATACATCGCGACGGCGGCGCCCTCGATCACTCGGCGTTGAAATCGTAGTCGCTGCGTTCGCTCACCAAATAAATCCGCCCCTTGCCGACGACTTTCCAAGGCGAGCTCTCGCGTCGTTCAAACTGCGCGTCGAAGACGATTTTCCGACCGCAACAATGACACTCAGCGCGCTCTTTTGCTTGCATGCGGCGCGCGGGGAGGAAAGCGTACACTTGTTCGCGACACGCCGGACACTCCCCCGTCATCGCCAGCGTCTCTCCGTTCTTCGCCGACCTCAACTTCTCCACCCCTCGCATCGCTAAGCCGATCCCGAGCGCGCCTAATATTGGTATTCGCAACTTCGGCGCGTCAGGTATCGAAAATACCAGCGACAGGAGCGCGCGCGCGTCGTCCCCAAAATCTATACACAGAAACGCCGCGCCGACGACGAGAATCGTCACATACGACGTCTCCAACGCCCGCATCTGCGCCTCATCCGTGACGCAATCCGAATACACCGCCTTCTCGCGCACCGAACATCTCGGATACTTTTTCACCGCTTGCGAATTCATAAAATACAACTTCCCCTCCAACTCGTCGAACGCGTCGTCGCTCACCACCGGCGCGCCGGCGTAATACGCCGCCTTCGCCTCGGCGTACATCTCCTCCATCTCTCGTCGCGTTCGCATTTCGCGCGCATTCCCGTCGTTGAATTCTCTCGATGCTCGACCGCTATCCGTTTTCCCTGTCGTCCGCGCGCGATTCGTTCGTTCGCGCGTTCGCGCTCGCCTCGCGCCCGCCCGCGCGAAGCGCTCGACGCGTGTTTTTCCACTCATCCCTTCTCTCGCGCGCGCGTCGATCGATCGCGCGCGCATCACGAGCTTTTATGTATGTAACTCTTCGACGCCCTCGCGAGCGAACGCGCGCGTTGTGCGACGTCGTGCCGTCGCGTTGTGAGCTCGGCGCTCGCCGCTCGCGTCGGGGCGCGAAGCGCCGCGAGCTCGAACGCGCGTCACTCCCCCGCGCGCGTTCGCTCGCGCGCTCGTGCGTGACGAAAGCACGTAAAGCGCAAACGCGCGCGCGCGATCGCGACGCACACTCGGAGGCGAGCGCGTGAACGATTCGATCATGAAGCTGGTGAGGTTTTTACAAAAGCTGAGCAACGAGAGCGTGACGGTGGAGCTTAAGAATGGAACGATCGCGCACGGGACGATCATGGGTGCGTGTGTGTGTGCGAGAGAGTTTTGTTCACGCGCGCGCGCGCGTTTGGAATTCAGTTCGATAGATATCACGCGGGAGAGCACAGCGAGCGCTTCGGGGCGATCGACGACGGCGCGAAGCGGCGCGATCGCGACGGATGACGCGCGAAGGGGTTCATCGACGACGAGAGGGTTTTCGCGACGCGACACACGCGCGATCGCTCGATGCGCTGACGATTTGATCATCGCGTCGTCGCAGGGGTGGATGTGAGCATGAATACGCACCTGAAGCAAGTGAAGCTGACGCTGAAAGGGAAAAACCCGGTGGCGATGGATCACTTGAGCGTTCGAGGAAATACGATTCGGTACTACATCCTTCCGGATTCGTTGAACTTGGACACGCTATTAGTCGATGACACACCGAAGCAAGGAAAACCAAAAGCCAAGGCGGCGGCGGCGGCGGGTCGCGGTCGCGGTCGCGGTCGCGGTCGCGGCCGAGCGAGACCGTAGCCGACGCCGCGCCGCGCCGCGCCGCGCCGCGCCGCGCCGGCGACGTCGAGTCATCGCCGCGTTGATTTTAGTTTGTGTGCTATATCCATGTTTTAGATTTCTATTCCTATTCCTCGCATTCGATCATTCCCCTCGATTCTCTTCGATCGCGTCGATCGCGTCGATCGCGTTTAAACGTCGCTCCGTCTGTCGCGCTCGTCGCCACTCTCGCGCGCGAAACCATGGTCGCATCGTCGTCGTCGAAATCTCTCGCCATCGCGGCGGTGAATTACGACAACGCCAAGGACGAGCGCGCGATCGCGGCGTACCGCGACGCCGCGGATTCCCTCGCATTAGACGCGCGCGACGACGGCTCGCTCCTCGCTCGCGCGAGACAGTACCGCGAGCGCGCGGATGAGCTCGAGTCGTCTTTGCTTTCCACCGCGTCGACGGCGAGCGCGATTCGGGCGAACGAACGACGCACGAGCGCGACACCGAGCAAAGCGTCGATCGCCGCCGGTGCCGCGTGCGTGGGCGCGGTCGTCGGGGCGATGTGCCTCGGGCCGGTTTCCGCGGTGGCGCTCGCTGGCGCCGCGGCGTACGCGACGACGAGAAGCGACGGCGTGGGTAAAGTCGCGCGAAGCACGGGGATTTTAGCCAGTGAATCGTTTGCGTACGCGGTGAGATACAACGAGAAGCACGAGGTGACGACGAAAATAGCGTCGGCGGCGACGAGCGCCGCGGAGCGGGCGAAGCGTTTGGATTCCGAGTACGGGATATCGACCGCCGCGGCGGCGTGCGTGAAAACGTCGGTGAAAGCCGCGAGCGAGTTCAACGCCAAGCACGGAGTGACGGACGCGATCGCAGCGAACGTCGCGGGAGGTTTGGATTTGGTGACGCAGTCGTTGCAGACAAAAGTAGCCGCCGAGCCCGAGCCGCCGCGATGACTCGGCGAACCGAACGAAGAAACGCATGTAACTTAGCCGAGCGCGCGACGCGCTCGGGGATACCATCACGCCAAGCGACACACTGGGAAACGAAATAGACCGATTTTCATGTCATGACACGCGATCGATTGCCTGAATGTGGTCGTTGAATGTCTCGCCGCCGTCTCGCGTCGTCTCGACGAGACCCGTTCTCGGTCAACCGTCGGCGCGTCAGTCCGCGCCGCGCCGCGCCGCGCGCTCGTCATGCCCGAGCGCGCGCGCGCGAGCGCACGCATTGCGAATGCATCGAGCGCGAACGCCAGAGCACGAGCGTCGTTCGAGCGATATCGAACGCGACACCTGACCCGCGGGTTGGAGTCGAGCGACGACGACGACGACGAGAACGCGCGGGCGAACGCAACACCGAACGCGCGAACGCCGAGAACGCGCGCGAGGAAGACAACTGGAGCGCTGTTGGATGATTCGGACTCGGATGACGAATTCCGTTACGGGCGATCGGCTAAGGATGATGATGATGACGATGACGACGACGACGACGACGACGACGACGACGACGACAACGAGCGGCGACGCGACGGGTCACGAGCCAAGGTTTTGCGACGACGCCGGTCGACGCCGAAGAAGACGAAAGAATCGCCAGAGAAAGTAGACCAAGCGTTCGTAGGTCGAGGCACGCGAGAGAAGAAGACCAGATACGACTACAGGTCGCGAGTCAAAGGCGTGTTGGGATTCGAGAAATTATCCGACGACGACGTCGATAGCAAGGACGACATCGATGATTTTCTGGTTCCGGATGACGAAGACGTGGATGAGGAGAGTGATGATGCGAGGGATTCATCCGCGTCGGCGTCGTCGATGCCGTCGACGTTTCATTCGTGCAGTGAAAGAGTTCATTCTCCGAGGGATCCGGTATCGTCTTCGTCTTCATCCTCGTCTTCGTCAGTGGAGGAAGCGCCGATCAAGGCGAAGCGAAGAATAGCAAAGTTCAAAAGAGCGTTGGATGAAGAAGATGAAGTGTTGTTGAAACCATCGCCGACAAAACGCACGAGCGTTCGAGTCGAAGCCTTGGAGCGGGAGAAATTGGAAACCCGCAAGCGTCACCGCGATGATTTGAGGAGCTCGAAGCCGCTCGACAAAAGCGAGGACGACGAGCTGGACGATGCGGGCGAAAAACGACCTAGCTCGGAGTCGGATTCGTTCATCGTTGCCGATGATTCAGGCGACGAATCGCCTACGATGGAAAATCGTGATGAAGTATTCGACGCGTATCGTCCGCGCTGGACTAGCGCAAAGGTAGACGCCGCGCTGGAAGCCGACGATTGGTCAGCGTTGGCCAGGGCGGTGGGAGATTTGGACGACATTCCGCGCGCAGGTCTCACGCTTGTCGCCGCAGCGGCGCACAACGCGATTAAAGTTTGCGGGAAGATTCTCGCCGGAGGGATGCGCACTGACGGAATGGTTCATAACAAAAAGAGCACCCGGCCGCATCTCAGCGACGTCGCCGAAGCGATGCACGAGGCGTGCGTGCGCGGCAACTTTGAATTCATGCGAACGGTCAAAACATACATCGGTCTCACGCAGTACTGTCGAGGCACTGGCGGAGGTTGGCCTCGCAGTAAGACGGATGGAACTTTGGTACACTCGGCCGCAGCGAATAGCAAACGATGTTTGGTGACGCTCCAGGAGGCGATTCTCGCTGAGGCGTCACCCGGGGCGGTCAGCGATGACGACAAACTAACAGCGCTCAAAGTCGTCTCGCCCAGTTTGTTTGACCAAAGCACGGAAGCAACTCAATCTCCTTTGATGATTGCCGCGTGCGCTGGCGAAGGCTGGGAGTTCGCATGCAAAGAAATGATTATGCAAGCGGGAAAATTTGGAATGTCGAGAGCTTTGGTTCGCTTGAGAGAACCTGCAGATGGAGCGACTGCAGTACACTACGCCGCTGCGAGTGGTGCCGCATCTTCACTGGCGATCATGATTCAGAACGACCCAGAATGCGTTCACTTGAAAGATCACTCTGGTAGCACGCCGCTCCACCACGCCGCGGCTGAGGGGAAGGACAAGACGATTGCGCTTCTTCTCGCGCATGGCGCGTCGACGCTGTCTAAGGACAACAAGGGGTGGATTCCGCTCATGTACGCGCAGTTCGTTCACGAGCGTGAAGCTGTGATTCGACTGATGGAGAGTGAATTGTTGAAGCAGTTGCTATCGATGAATGACGTTCGCGACACAGGGTCTCGCGAGCAAGTCAAAGAGATCCTTACGATGATCGCGACAATTCCGAAGTATTATGAAGCCCTAAACAATTTCATAGCAGCACGTTTAGAGGACCGTACATTTTCGATGGTAGATCTCGATTTTCTGGCCCGTTCGTCCATTCTGAGTCTTCAAAACCGGTACGCATGGTTTCTTCGCTCAGAGGTGACGACGATGAAATACGGGTTCGCCGACCTTACAGTTCACCGTGATCGCATCTGGGAAGGGTTCCTCCAAGCTCGAGCCGCGACACCAGCCATCTTTAAGGGCGAGCATGGCATCATGTTTGGTATTCAGGGCGAGTCCTCTGGCCCTGGTGTTGGTCGAGAAATTCGTGAACTTCTCGCACTGGAGTTGTGTGACGCGTCAAAGCCCAACGTCGCGCTCTTCGAAGCTTGCGACGAGAATGTGCAGATGTACCGGCTTAAGGCGGATCTCAGCATCGCCAGGCGAACTCAACTACACGAAGAACTTGAGTATTTCGGTCAGTTTATCGGATACTGTTTGCTGCACCGTGATTTATTTCCTGTTGCGTTCTCAAGCGTCTTCATTCAGCGCATACTCAAAGGCAGCTTTCGGCCTGATTACACCCTCGACGACATGAGCGAGGTTGACCCCATCAAAGCGCGCTCGATGCGAATGCTCCTCGAAGAATCGGGTGCGGAAAATTTGTGTTTGGACTTTTCAGCGCCGAGCGTGCTCGGCTCGGTCTGCGAGCTCAAGCCCGGCGGCGCAAACATGGCTGTCACGGATGAAAATAAGACTGAGTATGTCCATTTGATGGTGCAACACACTCTTAAAGATATCATTAACGATGAGCGTGTGGACAAAATTCGCCTTGGGCTGGGCTCCATACTTCCCCTGGCGAGATTGGACGTCTTCAAGCCGAATGAAATCTCGCTGTTGATATGCGGCTCGAGCGACATCGACGTCGACGACTGGCGTAAGAACTCGGATTGTGAATCAGACGACAAACGCACATCTTGGCTTTGGAACATCGTAGGACGAATGAACCAAGACGACCGTGTACTTTTGCTGGTGTTCACCACCGGCTCGGCACGTCTACCGACTGGAGGCTTCTCGCAACTCAAATATAAATGGACGATGCATGTCCAGTGCGGCAAAGCCGACCAACACTTACCCAACTCGCACACGTGCTTCAGCACGTTGTTTATCCCTCTATACTCGAGCGAAGAAATTTTCGAGCGGCGACTGCTCACCGCCATTCGTCATGGTTCCAAAGGCTTCGGGTGGTCATAGGTTGTTCGCGTTCCTCGGTGTACTTAGCCTCGTACCTTGTAGCTCCGGAACGCCGCCGACTGAACTCTCATTCCGTGCCTCTCCATCGGCGCCTCACTCGTCGTTCCCGAGACCGACTCTCGCACGTTTTTCCTTCCCGATCGATGCCCGCGCGCGCCGAGACGTCGGTCGCCGATGACCGATCGCCTCGTACGGTCCCGAACGGCCCAGACGCCTGGGACGACGGCGCGCTCATGCGCGCGTACGATCGCGCCATCGCGCGTCACGCCGACGGCGAAGGGCGAGACCAGCGATCGAATGCCGCGCATTCTCCGTCGTCTTCCAAAGCCAGACGCTCAGCTGGCGAGGTCGCGGAGCGACGAAATCGTCAAGAGCCGTCGAGCGTCGAGCGCGAGCGCGCCGCGCCGCGGCCGCTGAGCTCTCCGAGCGCGCCGCGCGAGGACTCGCGCGAGTGGGATCGATCGCGCGACGCGCGCACGGAGTGGCATCACCCGTCACCACCTCAGATGTATTACTACGCCGAGCACGACTACGCGCGAGCGGGACCGGCGAGCGAGGAGTATCGCCGCCGACCGGGACCGCCGCCGAGACCGTACGACGGCCGCGGCGGCGCGTACAACCAGTACGATGGCTACGGCGGCGCGTACAACCAGTACGATGGCTACGGCAGCGCGCGCGACAGAAGAGACACGGTATTCGAAGAGGAATTCGCACAGTTTTCGCCTTTCGGCGCGCGTGGAGGGCGGGACGCGGGACGAATGGGATACGCGCGGGCGACGCCGCCTCGAGCGCCGCCGGATATGACGGAGAGCGCGTTCGAAACGGCGCGGTCGTACGCGGATGATGGGTACGATCCCGATGAGTTGGCTAATCTGTTAATGGCGTGGTATTACGCCGGATATTACACCGGGGCGTTCTCGCGCGCGCCCGCGCCGCGCGGGTAAAAGGAGGCACGCGTTTCGTCGGCGGCGGCTCCTCGTCGTTACATTCTCAATCGCGAAGTAAACTAGAGCGTACCGTTTCATCGCCATCTCAGTACAAATCTCTCGCCACGGAAACCCCAGGCGTGCCGAGCGATGGCGCTAGCACAGTCGTCGTCGATTTATCCTCCTGCTTCCGCTGCTTCGCTCGTTCCCGCTTTCTCTCATTCTTCTTCGCGCTCTTCGATTTCGACATCCCCCCTTCTTTCGGCTTTGGAATCTCCTTCACTCGCGCCTCGTCCTCGCTCGTACTCGCGCTCGCCACTTGCGCGCTCACGCTCTCCACGGCTGCGCTCATCTCGTGTACCACGTCCTCATTCGCGACGTCCCGCGTCGCGACCGTCGCGACCGCCGCTTTCCCGGGCTTCGTCAAGCTCACTTCTTGGAAATCATTCGTCACCGACGCGCTCGACGCCATTGGCGTCGCAGTCGGCGCGTGCGACACCACGCTCGTCGACGCATTCGTCGCATTCGTCCCATTTGTCCCATTTGTCGTCGTCTGTCGCACCGACTCGCTCGCGTTTTCAGGCTTGGAGCTGAAACAACCCATGGCGAATGCGAATTAATTCTCAAATGCGATTTGTCGCTCCGTGTGCGTTTTCCGACGCCGTCGACGCGCGCTTCGATCGGTGACGTCGAGAACACGCACGAAATCGTTCAATCGTTCGTCGCACGCGCCGTCGTCGTCGACGACGGTCGACGAGGAGGGGCGAAGTGAGGCGAGGCTGACGAGGACGAACGAATGGCGTGGGACGTTGAGGGTATAGGGTTTATGGTATCGCCGAAACGACGAAAGTGTCACACGGCGTTCGTTTTGGTGTAGTACGAGTGAAAGCGAGGGGAACGAGGGCGCGCGAACGACCGACGGCGACGGGACGCGAGACGCGAACTGATTCGGGGAATACGCGACGAACGCGGAGGTATTTATACATAAATATCATCGACGCATCAACCGTCGTCGTGTTCGAGCGCGCGTCGGAGGATTTGAAGCTCGCGCAGAGCTGGGGAGAGAAAAATGCCCGACGCGCCGTCGCCGCTCGATTTTCGATTGTGTAACCGCGTCGGCGACAGGGCCTCTGGGCTGGGAAACGGCGCGATCGGGCGAGGACCTCGTAAGGGCGATCTCGAGGATGAGCCTGGTGATGACGACATGAGCTCCATGCTCGTCGAGAGGTCGCGAACGGCGAGTTCGGATTCCCGACGCTTCAAGTCTCGACGCGCGGCTTCGGCGATTTTTGACGACGCTTCAGCCTCCGCGCGAGCTTCTGATGCCAACTTTGATATAGTCTCGTTCGCTTCTTCCGCCGCAGTTGCGCGGGATATCGCGAGTTTGACCTCAGTTTCCGCTTGCGAGAGATTGATCCGGTAGACTTGCGACGCTTCATCGGCGAGCGCATACGCTTCTCGCGTCTCTTGCGACGCTTGCGCGGCGGCTCCAGCGGACCGCTTGAGCGCGAACACTGCGAGGTGTACCGCGGAGGACACGCGCGCCATGGACTGATAGTGCGCTGATTCGCGGCTTGCATCGACCCATAACGACAGCGCTTCGAGCGCTGCATCGGGATGACGTAAATCCCGTGCGACATCCTCCCACGACCGCGGCGACGGCGGGACGTCGTCGTCGTCGTCCACGTTCACCATGATTTTTCCTTCATGCACGCGAATCTTCTCCGAAGAACGTTCGAGAACGGCACACGCACGGTTGAGAACTTCTAATAACGCATCCAGAGCGTCGCTGCGAGCGATGTACAAATCCAAAGCGGCGTCGCGGGCTCTCCAAGACGCGAGTTCCGAGGTGTCAGCGTCCTCTCTCTGCGCGCCGGCGGAAGTTGACGCGACCTGACCTCCACCGCTCGGTTTCTTCGTCTCGCGTTGATTTTTCTCGCGATTCATGAACTTGATCAGCTCTTCCCGCTGCGCGGCGATGCCGTCTCTCGATCGCGCTTCCAAAATCGCCACCTTTTTCTTTAACGGCACCGCGGACGGCGAGCGGTCGGGCGTCGTCGCCGCGTTCGCGTCTACGTGACCGCTCGCGTTCGCGCACGCCTCCTCGGCATCGACAAGTCTTTGGCTCACGCGTTCATAATCTTCCCGCAGCGCCGCAAACCGCGCGCTCTCACGCTCGTCCTCATCGCCTCGCAACCGTTTCACCTCCTCCAGCAATTCCGCATTCGTCGCCGCGAGCGCGCTCAACGCGCGTTCGGCGGCGTCCTTGGCTTCCCGCTCTCTCGCGAGCGCCTCATGCGCGTCATCTCGCTCGCGCCGCGCCGCTCGAACGAATCCACCATCCTGCCCGTCCTCGCCTTCGCGTAATCGTTTCATCTCCTCCGCCAATCGGGCGTTTGTAGCCGCCAGAGCGCGTGATTCGCGCTCCACCTCATCCTTCTTCGCGCTCGCTCTCTTCAACGCGTCGTTCGCCTCGTCCCGCTCGCGTCGCGCCGCTCTGATGACCTTGCCCTCGTCTTCTCCGGCGCCGCGAGCGCTCAAGCGTTTCACCTCCTCCACTAACCCAGCATTCGTTGCCGTGAGTGCGCTCATCGCGTTTTCAGCGGCGACCTTTTGTTCGCGCTCTTTCGCGAGCGACTCTTTCGCTTTCCGCTCGCGTTGCGCGACTCGCTCAAAGTCGCTCTCGCGTTCTTCCGCTAAGCTGCGCGCTCGATTTGCCTCCTGCATTAGTTCGGCATTCGTCGCCGCCAGACCGCTCAACGCTATTTCGGCGTCGTCTTTAGCTTTTCGTTCTTTTTCAAGCGCCTCTTTCGCATCGTCGCGCTCGCGTCGCGCCGCTTGGACGGCTTCGCCGTCTCGGTCGGCGGCGTCGCCGCGCAATCCATCTAATTCGGCAACCAACTCGACGTTCGTCGCTGAGAGAGCGCTCAACGCGCTTTCGGCGTCGCACTTGGCTTTTCGTTCTTTCGCGAGTGCTTCAACTGATTCACGTTCTCTTTCAGCAGCCTCGACGCGCGCGCGTTCGACGTCGGCTACCAAGCTCGCGTTCGTCGCCGCGAGCGCGCTCGACTCGCGTTCCACCGCATCCTTCGCCTCTTGCGTCCGCATCAGCACCTCTTTCGCATCGTCCCGCTCGCGTCGCGCCGCTTGAATGGCTTCGCTCTCTTGTTCGTTCGCCTCTCGGCGCAAGCGTTCGACGTCCGCTACCAAGCTCGCGTTCGTCGCCTCGAGCGCGCGTAACGCGCGTTCCACCGCGTGCTTAGCTTCGCGCTCATCGCTCAGCGCTCTATTCGCTTCCTCGCTCGCGCGTTCGGCTTCGCGCTTCAACTCGACGTGCTCGCCCTCGAGCGCGCGTAACGCGCGTTCCACCGCATCCTTGGCCTCTCTCTCCTTCGTCAGCGCTTCGTTCGCGTCCTCGCTCGCGCGTTCGGCTTCGCGCTTCAACTCGACGTGCTCGCCCTCGAGCGCGCGTAACGCGCGTTCCACCGCATCCTTAGCTTCACGCGCATCGTTCAGCGCTCTATTCGCGTCCTCGCTCGCGCGCTCCGCCTCGCCCTTCGCTTCCTCGAGCTCGCCCTCGAGCTGGCGTAAAGCGCGTTCGACCTCGCTCCTCGCCTCTCTCTCAATCGTCAGCGCTACTTTGGCGTCCTCGCTCGCGCGCTCGGCGTCGCGCGCGAGTTCATTCATCCTCGCCTTTCCCTCCTCCATCGCCCGTTCGCTTTGCTCTTTCTTTTCCCGTTCTTTCAACGCCTCTGCCCTCGCGTCGTCCCGTTCGCGCTCGACCGCGTTCGCGTTCGCCCTCGAGCGCGCCTCTTCCCGTCGTAACCTCTCCACCGCTAACACCAACCCAGCGTTCGTCGCCGCGAGCGCGCGATCGCGACTTTGCTTCGCATCGCGTTCTTTCACAACCAATTCGAGTTCGTTCAACGCGTCATCGCGCTCGACGCGCGCGCGCTCGACGTCCAATTTACATTGCTCTTGCACCGCGCGCACCATGTGCGAGCGCGACGCGAGTTCGAGTCGCAACGCGCGCACGCGACGGTGTAACGTCTCATGCGAGACGTGCGAGTCGTCATTCGCGTGTGAATCGCTCGTTTCCTCGTTCGCCACGTCGTTCATCGCGTCATCGAGAGGTCAGCCAATGTCGCGAAAGCAAGGGCGATTCACGCGTTCGCGCGATGCCATGTCACCATGCGTTTGATTCGTGAACACATTAATTAATGAATCATCGATTTTGACGCGAAAACGAATGACCGTCCGGGACGTGTGATTTCATTTCATTTCATTTCATGCGAAGTCGACGCTCGACGTCGAAGTCGTCGTTGGACGTCGCTCGACGACGACGACGAACGAACGAACTGAGCTCGAGCTCGGAATCAGAGCTCAGCAATGCGCGGGTCGAATGGAGCGGCAAATGCGCTTTTTGTACATCGCGACCGCGCGTTCGCGCGTCAGTTCGCGCGCGCGCGATGGGAAAACCGTGGCTCGAAGGGTTTAAATTTTCCCTCTACGTCGCCCTTCCATTCGCGCTGACGTTGACGTTCGCGACGAACCCGGAGAATTTACGACGAATCATCGAAAACGTGCGTCGACGCGACGTCGAGCGAGGGGCGTCGAGCGAGGCGTCGAGCGAGGGCGAGTCAGTGATGATGACGATTGACAACGAGTGAGGCGCGCGCGAGAACAGCGATCGTACGTGGTGTACCCGAAAGCAGGCGAGCGTCCGCCGCAAAGTACGCGCGAGATCGAGGAGTATTTGCGCGACAAGGCGCGGGCGACGGCGCGAACGCGCTGATTGATTGATCGATCGATCGATTGATTGATCGATTGATTGATTGATCGATTGATTGATCGATTGAGTGATTGATTGATCGATCGGTGAAGATACACCGTTCGAGGCCGTGGACGGTATGGCGGTGACATGTCACGCGTGGACGGTCGCGCCGAGACGCGCGGCGTCGGCGTCGCGGGGCGGAGAACGACGGACGCGCCTCGAGCGCGTCCGCGCGAGAACGGCGGACGCGGAGAGATCGGACGTGGAAACCGTGGCGGTGTTTGTGAATAAGAAATCGGGCGGCCGGCGCGGGAGGGATGTGCTGCGAACGCTGCGAGAGGTGATGAAACCGCCACATCAAGTGTTCGACGCGTCCAACGCGGCGAGCGCCGACGTGGACGAGCGCGCGAGCAAAGTTTTAGTTTGTGGCGGCGATGGTTCGGTGGGATTAGTGAGCGACGCGTTGCGCGCGAAGCGGCGGGAGCAGTTACCGATTGCAATTCTTCCGCTCGGTACTGGAAACGATTTAGCGCGCGTGTTGGGGTGGAAATCGAACGTGTGGGACGATTTGAGCGACGAAGAAGCCATTTTGCAAACGTTGCGCGTCGCCGAGCCGTGCGCGGTCGATCGATGGCGCGTCGACATCGTCGACAGAAAGCCGCGGCGTTCAAAGCTCTTTACAAATTATCTTGGCATCGGCGTCGACGCGCGCGCGGCGTTGGCGTTTCACGAGGCCCGCAAGGTGTACCCGTGGTTGTTCGTCCACGAGCTCACGAACAAGTTGTTGTACGGCGTCTTTGGCAGCCGCGACTTTATCGAGCATTCGTTTGCGAAATTACGTGATGATTTGGTGATCATCGCGGATGGCGCCGTCGTGGACCTCCCCGAAGACACCGAGGGGGTCATTTTGTGCAACATAAACTCTTTCTCCGGGGGCGTGCGCGTGTGGGACTGGGAAGGAAACGAAGACGCGGCGTTTCGTCCGTCCCGCAAAGACGACGGCGTGATTGAAATTGTTGCCGTATCGGGGGCGCTACATCTCGGGCAGCTCAACGTGCGCATCGCGAGCCCGTCGCGAGTGGCGCAGGCGCGCGACGTCTCCATCGAGCTCAAGCGCAAGCTTCCCGTGCAAGTCGACGGCGAGCCGTGGTTGCAGCGCCGCGGTCGACTCGACGTGCGTTTCCACGACTCATTCGCCATGCTTCGTCGGCATGGGTCATCGACGGTGTCGACGTTGGTCGACGACGACGAATTCGTCGTCGCGACGCGCGGCGCCGCGTCCTTCGTCGCCGCGACGTGGACGCGCCTCGCGCGAGCGTTCGTGTACGTCAGAGAACGCGCGTCTCTATGGTGGTGGTGGTGGTGTAATAAAAGCTGGCGCTCTGTTTAAGCATACAAAATATATGTTGTATAAAAACCTGTAACATTGTCGTCGCTATCGGTTTCGCTTTGTGGGAATAACAAATTTATCGACTTTTTCAACAGTCCGTACTGTAGCTCTTCCGCGACGAATGTCGCGATAAGCCGATATAGCTCAGTTGGTAGAGCGCAAGCCTTTTACGACTTCTTCATGAACGAGCGTGTGGTCAACGGTTCGTGAATCAACCTGCCGCCATGCTTCGTTCATGAGAAATAAAAAAAAAGTCGCACAAAAGTGTCATACTGTAGCCGAAATAATGCTAGCTTGTGGTCTGGGGTTCGAGCCCCCATATCGGTATCATATATTAACTTTTTTAAGCCTATCAAGTTTTTTATTTTTACAATAAATACATTTATCAAGACATTTCAGACACGCGATGCATATTAAGTTAAAACCTCATAGCCGATTTCGAGTCCATCGGCGTCGTCAGAGATCTCGCGGCGTCGGGGACGTCAGCCCGATCTCGACGCGCGAGCGACGCAATGCGCACCGCATACGGCGCCCCTCACGCGGGAACGTCGACGACGATCGTCACGACGATGCATATTTCCGTCTCCTCGGGTCGATTGAAAGACGCGACGACGAGCGCGTGAGGGGCGATGAAGAGCATTTCGAGCGCGAGCGCGATTCTTTTGGAACATCGATCATTCACGTTGAAGAGAACGACGCGGGTTTCGACGACGAAAACGACGAGGCAGACGCACGCGAGACCGAAAACGACGATTTGGAATATTTTAACGGCGTTGCGATGCCGTTGCGCGACGGGGACGTCGATGGCGATCGCGAAGGAGGTGAAGATGAGCATTTCGAGCGCGAACTCTCAGAGGCTGGTTTTGCGCCCGAAGAAGATGATGAAGATTTCGGAGACAATATCGA
>Ga0222712_10004683_pt1 | contig 14200 bp, 15 predicted proteins | sample C33_657DmetaG_FD_165043 | JGI IMG/M metagenome (GOLD analysis project Ga0222712, IMG submission 165043) | Estuarine water microbial communities from San Francisco Bay, California, United States - C33_657D | ecosystem: Environmental > Aquatic > Marine > Unclassified | place: USA: California... | reverse complement strand
AGCAGGCGGCTCATGCGAAGTTGTCCTCGACCGAAGGCCGCAGCACCAGCTCGTGCGCGGCCGCCCCCGCCGGCAGGCGCAGCAGCCCGACCACCGCCTCCGCCACCGTCTCGGGACGAAGGTAGTCCGGCCTGGCCTGGGCGCGGAACGGGGTGTCGACGCCCCCGGGGTAGACCGCCGTGACCTGGATGCCCAGGGGCTTGCCCTCGCGGCGCAGGACGCCCGTCAGCCCGTCGAAGGCCGCCTTCGACGCGGTGTAGCCGCCCAGGCCCGCGGTGGAGAAGCGCGCCGCGGAGGAGACGATGTTGACCACCCGCCCGCCGCCCGCCGCCGCCATCGCCCGCCAGACCGGCTGGGTGAGGGCGAGCTGGGCCGTGCAGTTGAGGTCGAGCATGGCCGCGAAGGCCGCCAGGTCGATGTCCGCCGCCGCCGCCTTGCCGAGGTTCGCGCCCGCGTTGTTGATCAGGATGTCGACCCGGCCGAGCCTGGACAGCGCGTCGCCGGCGAAGGCGGCCGCCGCGGTGTGGTCCGCGAGGTCGAAGGCCCGCGCGACCAGCCGCGCGGAGGGCAGGGCGAGCTCCGCCTCCAGCGAGGCCAGCTTCGCCGGTGAACGGCCGCACAGGGCGAGCCGACACCCCTCCGAGGCCAGGCGCAGCGCCAGGGCGCGCCCGATGCCGGAGGTGGCGCCGGAGAGGAGGACGGCTTGGTCGCGGAGCGCGGCCACGGTCAGCGGAACATCCCCGGGGGACGGAAGCCGCCCCCGCCGCCCATGCCGCCCATGCGGCGCATGAGCTCCTTGCCCTTGCCGCCGCGCATCATGCGCATGACATCGCGCATCTGCCCGAACTGCTTGAGCATGGCGTTGACGTCGGCCACCTGGGTGCCGGAGCCCCGGGCGATGCGCGAGCGGCGCGAGGCGTTGAGGAGGTCCGGCTTGCGCCGCTCCCTTCGGGTCATCGAGGTCAGGATGGCCTCGGTCCGGCGGAGCATGCCCTCCTCGCGGGCGCCCACCTGCATCCCGCCCATCCCTGGCAGCATCTTCATGATGTCGCCCAGCGGGCCCATCGACCGCATCTGGCGCATCTGGCTCAGGAAATCCTCCAGGTCGAAGTCGCCCTTGCGCATCTTCTCCGCCAGCCGCTCGGCCTCGCGCTGGTCGACGGTCGCCTGGGCCTTCTCGACCAGGCTCACCACGTCGCCCATGCCGAGGATGCGCCCGGCCATGCGCCCGGGCTGGAAGGTCTCGAAGTCCCCGGGCTTCTCCCCGGTGCCGAGGTAGCGGATGGGCACGCCCGTCACCTCGCGGATCGACAGCGCGGCGCCGCCGCGCGCGTCGCCGTCGAGCTTGGTCAGGATGAGGCCCGTCAGCGGCGTCGCGGCGTGGAACCTCGCCGCCACGTCCACGGCCTGCTGGCCCAGGGCGGCGTCGGCCACGAGGAAGACCTCGTCGGGCCGCACCGCCTCGCGGATGCGCACCACCTCGGCCATCAGGTCGGCGTCGGCCTGCAGCCGCCCCGCCGTGTCCACGATGACCGCGTCGGCGCCCTCGGCCAGGGCGCGGGCCAGGGCGGCCCCGGCCAGCGCGGCGGCGTCCCGCGAGGCGCGGTCGGAGAGGAAGCCGACCCCCTCCTGCGCGGCCAGCGTCTCCAGCTGGTCGATGGCGGCGGGGCGGTGGATGTCGGCGCCCACCAGGAAGGGCTTGGCGACACCTTCCTTGGCCCTGAGGTGCCGGGCGAGCTTGGCGGCGGTGGTCGTCTTGCCGGAACCGTGCAGCCCCACGAGCAGGATGCGCAGGGGGCGCCTCGCGGCCAGCGCCCGGGCCTCGCCGCCGAGCAGCTTGGCCAGCTCGTCGTGGATGACCTTCACCGCCATCTGGGCCGGCGTCACCGACTCGGTCACCGCCTGGCCGAGGCAGGCCGCCTTCACCCGCTCGGTGAAGTCGCGCGCCACGCGGAAATGCACATCCGCCGCCATCAGGGCCTGCCGGACCTCGGCCAGCACCGGCTCGAGGCTCGGCTCCGTGATCTTGGAGAGACCGCGAAGGTCCCTCAGGACCTTGGAGAATCGCTCGGAGAGGGCGGCGAACATGGAGGGTTGGCTTTATGGGGCGGCGCGGGGCGTTCCGCCAGCCTTAGGTTGCCTCCTCGGCCACGGGGTTGCGGAGCACGCCCACCCCGGGAATCTCGACCTCCATCACGTCCCCGGGGACCAGCCAGCGGGGCGGCGTCCGCGCCATCCCCACCCCCGCCGGGCTGCCCGTCAGCACGACCGAGCCCGCGGGCACCGTCGAGCTGCCCGAGAGGAAGGCGAGGATCTCGCCCACGCCGAACTGCATCTCGGAGGCGGAGGCCGACTGCATCGTCACGCCGTTGAGCCGGAGGCGAATCTCGAGCCGCGAGGGGTCCGGCACCTCGTCGGCGGTGAGCAGGCAGGGCCCGAGCGGGCAGAAGGTGTCGAACGACTTGCCGCGCGACCACTGCGTGCCGCCCCACTCCTTCTGCCAGTCGCGGGCCGACACGTCGTTCGAGCAGGTGTAGCCCAGCACCTTGCGCAGGGCCTCGGCCGGGGTCGCGTTGCGGATGTCCTCCCCGACGACCACGGCGATCTCCGCCTCGAAGTCGACCTTGTCGCTGCGCAGGTGCCGCGGCAGGCGCACCGTGTCCCCGGTCGCCGCGACCGAGGCCGGGCTCTTGTGGAAGATGGTCGGCCATGGGCGCTGCTCATGCCCGAATTCCCTCGCGTGCGACGCGTAGTTCACCCCCACGCAGAAGAGCACCCGGGGATCGACCGGGGCGAGGATCCTGCCCCCGGCGAATCGCCGGCCGGCCGGGATGAAGCGCAGCCCCTCGCGCCGGACCTCCTCCCAGCCGCCCTCGGCCTCGCGGGCGTGGACCGGCTGGGCATTGGGTCTTTCCAACAGGCGGAACACTCGCATACGCTGAGGGTCACCAACTTGCCATGCCCCGCAAGCCCAACCCCTCCCTTTCCCGCCGGTCGTTCCTGGGCAAGGCGGCCCTCCTCGGCGCCGGCCTGACCATCGTCCCGCGGCACGTCCTCGGGCGCGGCTACATCCCCCCCAGCGAGACCCTCAACCACGTCCTGGTCGGCTGCGGCGGCATCTCCGGCGAGCACCTCGCGCAGACCCGGGGCTCGGAGCACCGGTGGCTCGCCTGCGCCGACCCCGACGACAACCACGCCGCCAACCGCGCCGGCCAGATCGAGAAGGCCCAGGGACGGCGCCCCAGGACCGTCCGCGACTTCCGCGAGGTCATCGGCCTGGCCGACGCCGACATCGTCCACGTCTGCACCCCTCCCCACTGGCACGGCTTCATCGCCGCCGCCGCCGCCCGACTCGGCAAGGCCGTCTGGTGCGAGAAACCCCTGACCCGCACCATCGGCGAGGGTCTCGCCCTGGTCGACGTCGTCGAGAGGGCCGGCGTGCCCTTCCGGGTCAACACCTGGTTCCGCCTCAACTCCACCGGCTACTACGGCGTCGGGCCCGCCCGCGAGATTCGCCGCATTGTCGCCAGCGGCGTCCTCGGCGGCCCCCTCACCATGCGCGTCGCCTCCGGCGCCGGCGGCATCCAATGGAAGGCCAACCTTTGGGTCGGGAAGACCAACCTCGAGCCCCAGCCCGTGCCCAAGCACCTCGATTGGGACCTCTATTGCGGGCCCTCGCCCCTCATCCCCTACCACCCCCATCGCGCCCACGGGTCCTTCCGGGGCTACTGGAACTTCGACCAAGGCGGGCTGGGCGACATGGGCCAGCACTTCCTCGACCCCGCCCAGTACTTCCTCGGCAAAGACGGCGAGTATCCCGTCTCCGCCGAGGCCGACGCGCCCTCGCAGGACGCGCTCGCCTGCGGCGCCTGGAAGACCGTCACCCTGATGTACCGCGACGGCACCAAGCTCATCCTCGAGTCCGAGCTTTGCCCCGGCCACGGCACCCGCCCCTTCATCGAGGGCCCCAACGGCAAGCTCTGGCCCAACCTTCGCACCGACCCCGTCCACCTCGCCGCCAAGGCCCGGGAGTTCCCCCTGCCCGAGCGCCAGGAGGACGACTTCCATCGCGCCGTCCGCGAGCGACGTCCCTTCGGCTACGGCGCGCGCGAGGCCCATCACAGCTGCACCGTGGTCAATCTCGCCGCCCTGTCCGTGCGGCTCGGCCGCAAGGTCGCGCTCACCGAGGACGCCCGCGCCATCGTGGGAGACGCCCAGGCTCAGCGCCTCCACTCGCCGGAGTTCCGCGCCCCCTGGCGCATCTGATGACGGCGCGCCGCGAGTTCACCCTCCTCGCCGCGGGCGCCGTCGCCCTGGCCGTCCTCGCCGCGCTCGGCTGCAAGGACCTGCCCACCTGGGCGCTGGAGTCCTCGCCTGTCTTCCTCGGCGCCGCCCTCGCGCCCTTCCTGCCCGCGCCCTCGCGCCTGGTCGGCCGCCTGCTCTTCGCCCACGCCCTCATCCTCATCGTGGGCTCCCATTGGACCTACGCCGAGGTGCCCCTGGGCGACTGGGTCCGCGACCGGCTCGGCCTGCTCCGCAACCCCTACGACCGCCTCGGCCATCTCTTCCAAGGCCTCGTCCCCGCGCTCCTTTTCCGGGAGGTCCTCCTGCGCGGCTCCCTCGTCGCCAACGCGCGCTTCGCCGGGTGGCTTGCGGCGGCTTGCGCCCTCGCCTTCAGCGCGGTCTATGAGCTCATCGAGTGGGGTGTCGCCGTCGCCATCGGCCAATCCGCCAACGCCTTCCTCGGGACCCAGGGCGACCCGTGGGACACCCAGGCCGACATGGGGTGCGCCCTTCTTGCCGCCGTGGCCGCCGTGAGCCTTCTCGCCCGCTCGCACGACCGCTCGCTCGCCGCCCTTGCCCCATCCCCAACCGCCTGACCCCGCCTCCCATGCGACTGATCCTCCTCGTCCTCGCGCTCCTGGTGCCGCTTGCCTCGCAGGCCCAGGCCTCGCCGCCCTCGCGCGAGAGCCTCGCCGCCCTCCTCGAGGCCTTCGACAAGGCCGAGGGTCGCCGCGCCAGGGAGCTCGAGGCCATCCATCTCGCCACCCTCGCGCTCGGAGCAGCCGAGCGCGCCCCGGGCGCCCTCGCCGCCTGGTGGTTCCCCGAGCTTCGCCGCCGCGCCGAGGCCGCCCAGCATCCCGAGGTGAGGTTCACCCTCGAGGCCCAGCTCAGGCTCGATCCCTCGGCGGCGACCGTGTCGCCGCTCGCCCCCGAGCCCGTCAAGGCCGTCCCCTACGCCCCCGGCCAGGGCGACCTGGCCGCGGTGGTCGACTCCCTTCGCTCCATTGAGCTTGGTCAGAAGCCCGCCCTCGCCCCCGCCCAGGTGATCGCCCTCGCCAAGGGTCCCGACGGCGAGCTTGCCACCCGCGCGCTCTACCTCCTGCGCCGGATGAACCCCGAGCTCGCCGCTCCCCTCCTCTGGGAGAAGCTGGCCGACGCCAAGCGCCGCTCGGATGTCCTGGCCATCGAGGAGGAGCTTCTCCGCCTTCCGATCGCCGCCCTCCCCAGGGGCTTTGTCGCCAAGGCTCCCGAGGGATGGTCCCGCGGCGCGCGCGCGGCCTGGCTTCGCGTCGCCGCCTCCCGGCCTTCCCTCAAGGTCGACAAGGAAACGGTCTTCGGCCTGCTCAAGGGGCCGGCCGACGAGCTAACCGAGGCCGCCTGGGACGCCGTTCCGCGCGTTTTCTCCGCCGCCGACCGCGCGCGTCTCGCCCCGGCCAGCGAGGGCCTCTCCGAGCGCCTGGCGCCGCGCGCCAAGCAGGCGCTCGAGGCGCTGCGCTGACGGACGGCTTGCGCCCGGGCCAGGCCGGGCCTTGGATGCCGAATGGCCGAGTCCTCCCAGCCCAACCTGCTCCTCGTGGGCTTCATGGGCACGGGCAAGTCGACCCTCGGGCGCCTGCTCGCCCGCCGCTGGGGCCGCCCCTTTGTCGACACCGACGAGGTGGTTGAGCGTCTCGCCGGCAAGACCATCCCGGAGATCTTCGCCCAGGACGGCGAGCCCGCCTTCCGCGCCCTCGAGCGCCAGGTCGTCGAGTCCCACCTTCCGTCCTCCGGCGCCGTCATCGCCTGCGGCGGCGGCCTCGTCGTCCCCGAGGGCATGGGCGCGCTCGTCGCCGCCAAGGGCGTGGTCGTGACCCTCTTCGCCTCCGCCGAGTCGATCCTCCGCCGAACCGAGAAGCGCGGCCACCGGCCCCTCCTCGAGGGTCCCGACCCCGAGACCCGCATCCGCGAGCTCCTCGCCTCGCGCGAGAAGGCCTACCTCGCCTGCGGCATTGCCGTGTTCACCGACGGGCGGACCCTCCAGCAGATGGTCGACGCGGTCGAGCGCATCTACCGCCGCGAAGCTCCCTCCTTCAGGCCCGCCCAGGGCTGAGCGGCCACAGGCCGGGCAGGGGCCTGGCGTCCCTCAGCGCCTCAACCGCGTCCAGGAAGTCGTCCCGGCGCGTCAGGACCGCGCCGAGGGACATCAGGTGGGGGGTTGGCGCCTGGCAGTCGACCAACGGCACCCCGTGCTCCCGCAGCCGCGCCACCAGGCTGGCGAAGGCCACCTTGGACGCGTCCGTGACCAGGTGGAACATCGACTCGCCGCAGAAAAGCCGCCCGACCTGCATCCCGTAGAGCCCTCCCACCAGGATGCCTCCCCGCCTCACCTCCACGCTGTGGGCGTGGCCCCGACGGTGCAGCTCGCCGTAGGCTTGCTGGAATTCCGGCGTGATCCACGTTCCCGCCTGTCCGGGTCGCGCCGCCCTCGCGCAGGCCGCCACGACCGAGGGGAAGTCCTGGTCCACGCTCACCTCCCAGCCGGGCTTTCGCAGGGTCCGGGCCAATCCCCGCGGCGGCTGCCAATCCTTCGTCAGCAGCACGCAGCGAGGGTCGGGCGACCACCAGGTCGGTCCCTGCGGCCCCGTCTCCCAGGGGAAAACGCCGCTGCGGTAGGCCCGGATCAGGCGCTCGGGGGAGAGGTCGCCCCCCGTGCCGAGGGGCCGACGTCGGGGCCCCGCGCGGGGGTCGCCAAGGTCCCACGGCTCCATCCCCCCATCCTGCGCGGAAGGGGGGATGGGGCAAGCGGTCACTTGGTGATGTTGTAGACCGAGGGGATCGAGACCCCGAGCTCGGTCGCGATCTCGCGCACGGACAGCCCCTTCTGGCGCATGGTCGCGGCGCGGCGGCGCATGGTCTCGTCGATGACGGCGCGGCGGCGGGCCGGGCGGGTCATCAGGCGGAGGAGCCGGCGGGCGAGCTCCTGCTTCGAGAGACGGTCGATCTCCTTGGTCAGCTTGGAGCTCTGCCGCTTATGGGCTTCCTCCCACTTCTCGGAGGCAAGGTCGCGGGCCTGCGCGAGGGCGGCGCGGACATAGGCGTCCTTGGTGGGGTATTCGGAGGGGTCGAGTTCGATGCGCATGGCGGTGTTATGTGAAAAATGAGTTAAAAAATATCTACAACGCAAAAATAATAGTTACTTAACCTCAGTACCCCCCAAAGGGCGGAAAGTTCAGGTTTTGCTCCATTCGAGCATCCGTCGCAGCGGAATCTCGGCCTTTGCCCTGATTTCCTCGTCCAGCGCGATTTCCGGCCCCTCGTTCGCCAGGCAATCCCTGAGCTTCCGAAGGGTGTTCAGCTTCATGTAGCGGCACTCGTTGCAGGCGCACCGGTCCGTCGGGGCGGCCACGAAGGTCTTGCCGGGCACCTCCCGGCGCAGCCGGTGAATCATCCCCGACTCGGTCGTGACGATCAGCGTGTCGGCTTGCTGGCGCCTGGCCCAGGCCACCATCAGCTCGGTGCTGCAGACCTCGTCGGCGAGGGCGCGCACGGCCTCGGTGCACTCGGGGTGGGCCACCACGGGCGCTCCCGGATGGAGGGCCTTGGCGCGGAGCAGGGCGGTGGGGGTGAACTGGACGTGGGCGTAGCAGCTTCCTGGCCAGAGCCGGAGCTTGCGGCCGGTGCGTTCGGCGACCCATTGGCCGAGGTTCTGGTCGGGCACGAAGAGGATCTCCCGGTCGGCGGGGATGCGCCCGACGATCCGGCTGGCGTTGCCGCTGGTGCAGATGACGTCCGACAGCGCCTTCACCGCGGCCGAGCAGTTGATGTAGGCCACCACCGCCATGCCGGGGTTCTCCGCCTTGGCCTTGGCCAGGCGCTCGGCCGGGCAGCTGTCGGCGAGCGAGCAGCCCGCCTCGAGGTCGGGCAGGAGCACGCGCTTCGCCGGATTCACGATCTTGGCCGTCTCCGCCATGAAGTGCACGCCGCAGAAGACGATGGTCGAGGCCGAGACCTCGGCCGCCTTGTAGGCGAGGCCGAGCGAGTCGCCGACGAAGTCGGCCACCCCCTGGATGTCCTCGCACTGGTAGTTGTGCGCGAGGATCACGGCATCCTTGGCCTTCTTCAGGGCGAGCACCTCCCGCTGGAGGTCGGAGAGGGGCGTCGGGCCCGCGAGGGGCGGGAAGACCGTGGGGTTCGGGGGCGCGAGGGGCATGGGGTTCAGGCGCGCGCCTCCCTTTTCTGGCAGTCCGCGCAGATGGCGTTGACCTGCAGGCGCTGCGAGACCGGACGCATTCCGTGCTTGGCCGCCACCGCCTTGCCGTACCATTCCATGAAGGGCGCCTCCACCGGGATGATTGTCTCGCAGCGCTCGCAGATCAGCTGCGCGCGGAAGCTGGCGCCGCCGCTCTCGGTCAGGTAGTAGGTGTGGTCGCGGCCGACGTCGACCTCGCGCACGGCCCCGCATCCCACGAGCAGGGGCAGGGTCCGGTAGACGGTCGCCCGCGACACCGTGTCGTCGATCTGGCGCGCCTTGCGGAGGAGCTCGTCCGCCGTGTAGTGCCCGGCCAGCCCGCGCGCCGCCTCGTAGACCGCCATGCGCTGCCGGGTTCCCCTGAGGCCCTGCTGGGCGATGTAGGCGCGGAATGCCTCCGCCCGGTCGGGCTCCCTCGCGACGGCTGACGGCTTGCCTTTCATGTCAGTTGAGACACAATCGAGACAGGCTGGGATGCCGTCAACACCTACCCGCGCGCCGGGTTCCTGCGTTGACTCGCCCCCCCTCGCCGCCTTGCCTCAACCCTTTTCCCCGATGTTCCAAAACACGGACGACCTTCGGATCCGGAGCCGGCAGCCGCTGGCTCCCCCCAGGGTCGTGCTCGCGGAGGTCCCCGCGACCGAGCGCGCCAGCGAGGTCGTCGCCGCCTCCCGGCGCGAGATTTCCAGGGTCTTGCAGGGGCAGGACGACCGCCTCCTCGTGGTGGTCGGCCCTTGCTCCATCCACGACCCCGAGGCCGCCTCGGAGTACGCCGACAAGCTCCTGGCCGAGGCCCGCCGCCACGCCGCCGACCTCCTCGTCGTCATGCGGGTCTACTTCGAGAAGCCCCGCACGACCGTCGGCTGGAAGGGCCTGATCAACGACCCCGCCCTCGACGGCTCCTTCGCCATCAACGACGGCGTCCGCCTCGCCCGCCGGGTGCTCCTCGGCATCGCCGACCGCGGGCTGCCCACCGCGACGGAGTTCCTCGACCCCATCACGCCCCAGTACCTCGCCGACCTCGTCTCCTACGGCGCCATCGGCGCCCGCACCACCGAGAGCCAGATCCACCGCGAGCTCGCCTCCGGGCTCTCCATGCCGGTCGGCTTCAAGAACGGCACCGACGGCTCGGTCCAGGTCGCGGTCGACGCCTGCCTCTCGGCGCGCTCCTCGCATTGGTTCCCCTCCGTCACCAAGGACGGCGAGGTCGCCGTCTTCCAGACCGCCGGCAATCCCGACGCCCATGTCATCCTCCGCGGCGGCTCGCGCACCGGCCCCAACTACGGTCCGGAGCACGTCGCCGACGCCGTCGCCCGCCTCGCCAAGGCCGGCCTGCCCCCGCGCCTCGTGCTCGACTGCTCCCACGGCAACAGCTCCAAGGACCACCGCCGCCAGCCGGCCGTGGCCGCCGAGATCGCCGCCCAGGTCGCCGCCGGATCGACCGCCGTCGCCGGCCTCATGATCGAGAGCCACCTCGCCGAGGGTCGCCAGGATTGGCAGGGCAGGGCGGCCTCGCGCCGCGGCGTCAGCATCACCGACGCCTGCATCAGCTTCGAGCAGACCGTCCCCGTCCTCGACGGGCTCGCCGCCGCCGCGCGCGCCCGCCGCGCCGCGCCCGTCGCCCGCTGACCTTCCCATGAACCCCGTGCTCAAGCTCCTCCTCGAGGGCGAGACCCTCGACACCGCCCAGATGGGCAAGATCCTCGGGCTCGGCCCCGACGCGGTCGCCCGCGAGCTCGACCAGCTCCGCCGCGACGGCGTCCTCCTCGGCCTGCGCCCCGTGCTTAATCCCGCCTGGGAGGCCGAGCGCCGCGTCCGCGCCGTGATCGAGATCAAGGTCCGCCCCGAGGGGCGCGGCGGGTTCGACGGCCTGGCCGAGCGCATCAGCGCCTTCGAGCAGGTCGAGAGCTGCCACCTGATGTCCGGCGGCTACGACCTCCTGGTCGTCGTCGCCGCCGACAGCCTCTACAAGGTGGCCAGCTTCGTCCACGAGCGCCTCGCCCGCATCGAGGGCGTCCAGGGCACCTCCACCCACTTCATCCTCCGGGCCTACAAGAAGGACGGCTTCGTCGTGGGCGACCAGGGCGCCGACCGGGACAAGCCCGCGGTCAGCGCCTGAGCCCCCGCCCCGCCCGCCCATGAACGACGACCGACGATTCGTCGCGCGCCACGTGGCCGCCCTGCCCAAGTCGGGCATCCGCGACTTCTTCGCCATCGTCTCCCAGATGAGGGACGCCGTCTCGCTCGGCATCGGCGAGCCCGACTTCGTCACCCCCTTCTCCATCCGCGAGGCCGCCATGGCCGCCCTCGAGAAGGGCCGGACCTCCTACACCGACAACCGCGGCCTGCTCGCCCTCCGCGAGGAGATCAGCCGCTACGTCGCCCGCAACTACGGGCCCGAGTACCGCCCCGACGACGAGATCCTCGTCACCATCGGCGTCTCCGAGGCGCTCGACATCCTCCTGCGCGCCGTCCTCAACCCCGGCGACAAGGTCCTCTACCACGAGCCCTGCTACGTGTCGTACGCCCCCAGCGTCGCCCTCTGCCACGCCGTGCCCGTGCCCGTGCGCACCTCCGCCCGCGACGCCTGGGCCCTCGACCCCGCCGCCCTCCGCGCCGCCTGGCAACCCGGCTGCAAGGTCCTCGTCCTCAACTTCCCCACCAACCCCACCGGCGGCACCGCCGACCGGGCCAAGCTCGAGGCTATCGCCGCCTTCGCCGTCGAGAAGGACCTGCTCGTCGCCTCCGACGAGATCTACTCCGAGCTCACCTACGAGGGCGACCACGTCTCCATCGCCTCCCTGCCCGGGATGCGCGAGCGCACCGTCTTCCTCCACGGCTTCTCCAAGGCCTTCGCGATGACCGGCTTCCGCGTGGGCTACGCCTGCGGCCCCGCCGCCGTCATCGACGGCATGCTCAAGGTCCACCAGTACGCCATCATGTGCGCCCCCATCGTCAGCCAGGAGGCCGCCATCGAGGCCCTGCGCAACGGCCGCGACGCCATGCTGCACATGCGCGACAAGTACCGCGAGCGCCGCGACTTCATCGTCCGGCGCCTCAACGAGCTCGGCCTGCCCTGCCACCTCCCGCGCGGCGCCTTCTACGCCTTCCCGCGCGTCGACGTGACCGGCCTCGACTCCATGGCCTTCGCCCAGGGCCTGCTCCGCGAGCAGAAGGTCGCCATCGTCCCCGGCACCGCCTTCGGCGAGGCCGGCGCCGGCTTCTGCCGCGCCTCCTTCTCCACCAGCTACGAGCGCATCAACGAGGCGATGGAGCGGATCGGGCGCCATCTCGACGCCCTGCGCGCCCGCTGAGCCGCGGCCGCTTGCGCTTGCGCCCGCCGGCCCCGGCCCCGAACCTGTCCCCATGGCCCCGACGACCGAGATCTCCCGCAGCGTCGCGCTCGTCGGCCGCCCCAACGTCGGCAAGAGCCGCCTCTTCAACCGCCTGGTCGGCCGGCGCATGTCCATCGTCCACGACCAGCCCGGCGTCACCCGCGACCTGCTCACCGCCGACGTCGAGGAGGGCCGGTTCCTCCTGATGGACACCGGGGGCATCGGCCTCTTCGACGCCAAGCTCACCCCCAAGGTCATCGCCGACGCCGTCGAGGAGCAGGTCGCCTTCGCCATCGCCTCCGCCTCCCTCGTCCTCCTCGTCGCCGACGCCGCCGAGGGCTGCGTCCCGCTCGACCTCGAGGTCGCCGGCCGCCTCCGCGCCGCGGGCAAGAGGGTCGTCGTCGTCGCGAACAAGGCCGACACCCCCGCGCGCGACGCCGCCCGCGACGAGTTCTACGAGCTCGGCTACGGCGATCCCGTCCTCGTCTCCGCCGAGCACGGCCGCGGGGTCGACTTCCTCCTCCGCCGCATCCTCGCCGAGCTCGGCCCGCCGCCCGAGGTCCCGCCCGCCGACACCGTCAACCCCATCCGGATCGCCCTCGCCGGCCGCCCCAACGTCGGCAAGAGCTCGCTCGGCAACCGCCTCCTCGCCGCCGACAAGCTCGTCGTCTCCGAGGTCGCCGGCACCACGCGCGACCCCGTCCGCGCCCGCCTCGCCTGGCGCGACCCGAAGGGCGTCGAGCGGCTCTTCGAGCTCGCCGACACCGCCGGCCGCCGCGCGGCCACCAAGCGCGACACCCTCGAGTTCCTCTCCCACTCCCGCGCCCAGGAGATCCTCGCCGCCACCGACGTCGTCTTCCTCGTCATCGACGCCACCCAGGGCGTCACGCGCATCGACCTCCAGCTCGCCGGCGAGCTCGGCGAGTTCGGCGCCGGCATCGTGCTGGTCATCAACAAGTGGGACCTCGCCCTCGAGGCCTTCCGCCAGGGCCCGATGGGCGACTACGAGGACGAGCGCGAGTTCCGCGGCCGCTTCCAGGCCGCCGTCCGCCGCGCGCTTTTCTTCCTCCCCGACCCGCCCCTCCTCTTTGTCTCCGCCAAGACCGGCTTCCGCACCGACGAGCTGCTCTCGGCCGCCGCCGCCGTCCACGCCCGGGCCGGCGCCGTCATCCCCACCGCGCGCCTCAACCGCGCGCTCCACGACCTCCTCGCCAAGCGCCCGCCCCGGCCCCGCTCCGGCAAGCTCTTCAAGTGCTACTACGCGACGCAGGTCGCGCGGCGCCCCGTCCGCTTCCGCCTCTTCTGCAACACCGACGAGCCCCTCGAGGACGGCTATGTGCGCTACCTCGCCAAGGGCCTGCACGACGCCTTCGACCTCGCCGGCGTCCCCCTCTTCCTCGAGCTGGTCGGCAAGCCCAAGCAGTCCAACCGCGGCTTCTACGCCCCGCAGGGCGCGGCGCCCGGCGACCTCCCCTCGCCCACAGCCAAGGCCCGCCCCTCCGGGCCGGCGACCAAGTCGCGCGGCCCCAAGGCCGCCTCGTCCAGGCGCTGGGGCACCAAGCTCGGCGGCCCCCGCGCCGGCAAGGCCGGCCCCACCCGCAACCGCCGCAAGGCCCGCTGAGCCATGGGCGCGCGCGTCGTCCTCCTCGGAACCGACCCCATCGCGCTTCCCGCCTTCGACGCGGTTGTCGCCCTCCCCGGCGTCCAGGTTGTCCAGGTCTGGTCCCAGCCCGACCGCCCCAGCGGTCGCGGCCAGTCGGTCCAGCCCAGCGCCGTCTCCGCCTGGGCTCTCTCCCGGGGGCTCGCCCTCCGGCGGCCCGAGCGGTTTGACGAGGCGGAGGACGCCGCCTTGGCCGCGCTCGCGCCCGACCTCGCCCTCGTCATGGCCTACGGCCAGCTCCTCCGTGAGCCCACCCTCGCCGTCCCGCGCCTCGGTTTCGTCAACCTCCACGGCTCCCTCCTGCCCGCCCTGCGCGGCGCCACGCCCGTCGAGGGAGCCCTCGCCCTCGGCCTCGCCGAGACCGGCGTCACCCTCCAGCAGGTGATCCGCCGGCTCGACGCAGGGCCCGTCCTCGCCGCGCGCCGCCTCGCCATCGGGCCCGGCCTCGCCCGCGAGGCGCTCCGCGCCGAGATGGGCCGCGTCGCCGGCCTTCTCGCCGCCGAGGCCGTCCCCGCGCTCCTCGCGGGCAGGCTCCTCCCGGTCCCCCAGGACGAGGCCGCCGCCACCTACACGCGCCGCCTCCGGCGCGAGGACGCCGCGCTCGACTTCCGCGCGCCCGCGCGCGAGCTCGCCAACCGCGTCCGCGCCCTCGAGGGCTGGCCCGGCAGCACCTGCCTCGTCGGTGACGCGCGG
>Ga0222712_10004681_pt1 | contig 14205 bp, 12 predicted proteins | sample C33_657DmetaG_FD_165043 | JGI IMG/M metagenome (GOLD analysis project Ga0222712, IMG submission 165043) | Estuarine water microbial communities from San Francisco Bay, California, United States - C33_657D | ecosystem: Environmental > Aquatic > Marine > Unclassified | place: USA: California... | reverse complement strand
CTCCCGCGGCAATCCCACCGTCGAGGTCGACGTCGTCCTGGAGTCCGGCGTGGTCGGCCGAGCCGCCGTCCCCTCCGGCGCCTCCACCGGCACCCACGAGGCCCTCGAGCTGCGCGACGCCTCCGTGCCCGCCAAGGCCTTCGCCAAGGGCGTCGACCCCAAGTCCCGCTACCTCGGCAAGGGCGTCCTCAAGGCCGTCGCCAACGTCAACGACGTCATCGCCCCCGAGCTCGCCGGCTTCGACACCACCGACCAGCTCGGCATCGACCACGCCATGCTCGCGCTCGACGGCACCAAGACCAAGTCGAAGCTCGGCGCCAACGCCATCCTCGGCGTCTCCATGGCCGCCGCCCACGCCGGCGCCAAGGCCAAGGGCGTGCCCCTGTACCGCTACGTCGGCGGCCCCAACGCCAAGGTCCTCCCCATCCCCCTCATGAACATCATGAACGGCGGCGCCCACTCGGACGCCCCCGTCGACATCCAGGAGTTCATGGTCGTCCCCCGCGGCGCCGCCAGCTTCCGCGAGGCCCTGCGCATGGGCGCCGAGATCTTCCACGCCCTCAAGAAGGTCCTCAAGTCCCAGGGCCTCTCCACCTCCGTCGGCGACGAGGGCGGCTTCGCCCCCAAGGTGAAGTCCAACGAGCACGCCCTCGAGTGCATCGCCAAGGCCGTCAAGGACGCCGGCTTCAGGCTGGGCAAGGACGTCTTCCTCGCCCTCGACGTCGCCGCCTCCGAGTTCTTCGACGCCAAGACCGGCAAGTACACCTTCCACAAGTCGGACAACTCCGTCCGCACCGCCGACCAGATGATCGCCTTCTACAAGGACCTCCAGAGGCGCTACCCCATCGTCTCCATCGAGGACGGCTTCTCCGAGGCCGACTGGACCGGCTGGAAGCGCGCCACCGACGCCCTCGGCGCCGACACCCAGCTCGTGGGCGACGACCTCTTCGTCACCAACACCGAGTTCCTCGCCCGCGGCATCGCCTCCAAGACCGCCAACTCCATCCTCGTGAAGGTCAACCAGATCGGCTCCCTCACCGAGACCTTCGACGCCGTCCAGATGGCCCAGCGCGCCGGCTACACCGCCATCATCTCCCACCGCTCCGGCGAGACCGAGGACGCCACCATCGCCGACCTCGCCGTCGCCCTCAACGCCGGCCAGATCAAGACCGGCTCCCTCTGCCGCTCCGACCGCGTCGCCAAGTACAACCAGCTCCTCCGCATCGAGGAGGAGCTCGGCGCCCACGCCCTCTACGCCGGCGCCGTCGGCGGCTGGAAGGCCTGAGGCGCGGCGGAAGCCCGGTGAAGCCAAGGGGGGCCGGCGGGCCCCCTTTCCCGTCGGCTCAGCGGGCCACCTCGAGCTCGAAGACCACCCGCCCGTCCTCGTCCCGCTGCCGCACCACCGCCTTGTCGGCCCCGAGCGAGAGCGTGGCGAACCCCAGGTGCTGGCCCGCGTAGAGCGTGTTCGGCTGGGCGAACGCCTTGCGGGCCTCCGAGGCGTTGCCGCTCAGCACCTGCACCAGCCCGCCGTCGCGCACCACCTCGCCGTGATGGTCGTGCCCGCAGAGGTAGATCTGGACCTTGTGCTTGCGCAGCAGGGGCAGCACCTGGGTCTGCATGTCCACAATCGCCTCGGGCACGCCGTTGACCACCGCCTGCTTCCAGGGGCGCCCCTCGGCCTCGTAGGCCCTCACCGCCGCGCGGTTGCCGTGCGGCCCCGACGACCAGAAGGGATGATGGCCGACCACGATCCGCCAGGCCACGCCCGGCTCGGCCAGCTCCTTGTCCAGCCAGGCCAGCTGGGCCTTGCGGTCCTGCAGCGGGGCGTCCGAGTGCGCCTTGGCGTAGGCCTTGATGAAGGGATTGCTGTCGATGAAGACCAGCTTGGCCTTGGTGCCCGGCGCCACCTCCACCGTGCGCGACCAATGGCGCGCCGGCAGGGTCAGCCGGCCGCTTCCCATGCCCCCGCCCGCGTAGGCCAGGATGCCCTTGACCGATTTCTGGTAGTCGTGGTTGCCGAGCGAGGCCCAGAAGGGCACCTGCAGCGCCGGGTCGGCGTAGACCTCCTCGAAGCCCGTCCGGAAAAGCGGGTCGTTCGGATCCGACGGGCTGTGGCTGTAGAAATTGTCCCCCACCGAGATCACCGCCACGGGCGGGGCGCCCGAGGCGCGGACCGTCGCCGCCATGCCCCCGGCCACCTCGCGCTGCTGGGCATGGCGCACCTCGTCCTTGGGCGGTCGGCCCCAGTCGCCGATGACGAGGAAATACGCGCCCTTCTCGGGCTCGGGGGGCGAGCAACCGGCAACGAGCAGGCTGAGCAGGACGATTCCGAGCGGCCGTAAGAGGAGCAAGTTCATGCCTTGAACCTCGGACAATCCCGGCCGCTGGCAAGTTCCCTTGCCAGTTGACCCCCGCCCCCTCCCATCCAGCCTGCCCGGGGTGACACCGTATCTTCAAAGCCGCAAGGAGGAGCTCCTCCGGACCTACCGCGACGGCCTCCTGGGCGATGTCCTCCCCTTCTGGCTCCGCCATGGCCTCGACCGCGAGCACGGCGGGATGCTCACCGCCCTCGGCCGCCGCGGCGAGCTGCTCGACTCCGACAAGTCCGTCTGGTTCCAGGGCCGCTCCGCCTGGACCTTCGGCGTCCTCCACAACACCGTCGAGCGGCGCCCCGAGTGGCTCGAGGCCAGTCTCTCCTGCGCCCGGTTCCTGCGCGACAAGTGCGGCTCACCCTCCGGCAAGCTCCACTTCACCGTCACCCGCGAGGGCCAGCCGCTCCGCATGCGCCGCTACGTCTTCTCCGAGTGCTTCGCCGCCATCGGCTACGCCGAGGCCTTCCGCGCCACGGGCGAGGCCGGGTGGAAGGACCGGTCCCTCGCCGCCTACGACAGCTTCCTCAGGTTCAACCGCGAGCCCGGACACATCGCCCCCAAGAGCCTTCGCCCCGCCCGCGGCCTCTCGCCCCTCATGATGACCCTCGTCACCGCCCAGGACATGCGGGCGTGCCTGGGCGACGTGCCGGTGCGCGGCAAGACCCTCTCCGAGTGGGCCGACGTCGCCATCTCCGAGATCCTCACCTTCTTCGTGAAGCCCGACCTCCGCGCCGTCATGGAGATGGTCGGCCCGCAGGGCGAGGTCTATGCCGACCACTTCGACGGCCGCCTGCTCAACCCCGGCCACGCCATCGAGGCCGCCTGGTTCATCCTCCGCGAGGCCCGCCGCACCGGCAACAAGGACCACGCCCGCGCCTCGCTCGAGATGCTCGACTGGATGTGGGAGCGCGGCTGGGACAAGGAGCACGGCGGCCTGCTCTACTTCACCGACCTCCACGGCAAGCCCATCCAGGAATACTGGCACTTCATGAAGTTCTGGTGGCCCCACAACGAGGCCATCATCGCCACCCTCCTCGCCCACCTCCACACCGGCGACCCCAGGTACGCCGAGATGCACCGCCGGGTCCATGACTGGTCCTACGCGCGCTTTCCCGACCGCGAGCACGGCGAGTGGTACGGCTACCTCGACCGCGCCGGCAAACCCACCTCCGAGCTCAAGGGGAACATGTGGAAGGGTCCCTTCCACATGCCCCGGCAGAAATACGTCTGCTGGCAGCTTCTCGAGGGCCGCTACGAGTAGGGACGGCGGGAAGGCGGGCCCGCGGTGACTGCGGTGTCCGCGGGCGAGATTCGCTCTGCTCGTTGCCTCGGATGGGCAGGTTTGCCCGAAACCGCCTCTTCTCATGCCTGGAAGGCGCCCATCCGGGACCTCCGTGTGCCTCCCGTGCCCCTGTCGCACTCACTCCCCCTTCTCCAGCCATGCCAAGTCCACCGTCAGGTGGCGGATCTCGGTGTTGCTGTTGGGCTCGTAAATCACCGCGATGCGCCCGTCCTTCAGCCGGGCCATCGAGCTGTAGGCGAAGGGCCCCGGGACCAGCACGCGGGACTTGGCCCAGGTCTTGCCGCCGTCGAGCGACATCCGGAGCGTGCCGTTGGCCCGCTTCGGGCCCGCCGGGTTGAGAAACAGGGTCACGTGCCGCCCCTTGTCCTCGAACGAGATCAGCGAGCCCTGGCAGACCGGCTCGGGCAGGGTCTTGTCCTCGATGGCCTGCGACCAGGTCTCGCCGCCATCCGAGGACCAGGCAGCCTTCCGGCCGCCCGTGCCCCTCCACTGGCGCGAGTTCAGGTAAAGGCCGCCCTCCGAGGTCTCGGCAACCTGCACCTCGTTCAGCTGCATGCCGACCTGCGGCACATCGGCCCCCCGCTTCCACGTCCTGCCGGCGTCGTCCGAATAGGCCACCCAGTTGACAAAGCTGCCCTTGGGGCCCTGGGAATTGAAGGGGATCACAAGCCGGCCAGCCCTCGGTCCCCTCGTGATCTGGATGCCGATGCCGGGGCCGGAGGCCGTCGTCGTGGCGATGTCGGGCTTGAGGGCCTCTGTCACATCCACCGGCCTCGACCACGAGCGCCCGTCGTCGTCCGAGACGAGGTAGGCGATCCGGGTCGGACCCGAAGGGCCGGGCGCCAGCCCGCCGAACTCCTTCATCCCGGCCGGAAACACCTGGTAAAAGAGGAAGACGCGCCCCGACTTGGCGTCCTGCGCCAGGCAGGGATTGTTGATGCAGTCCTTGCCAAGCTCGAGGGCGACGGCGGACTTGGTCCATGTCCTGCCACCGTCGGTCGACAGACGCGCGATCAGGTCGTTGCCCGCCTGGTCCGTGGGCGCGTCGCGCCCCTCGGCGACCGCGATGAGGGTGCCTTTGGCCGTGTGCAACAGGGCGGGGATGCGGATGCTCGGGTGCCCGCTCGTCTCCCCGGCCTTGAATACCAGCGAGGACTCGGAGGGCGCCGCGCCGAGGCAGGCGGCTAGAGCGAGGGCGAGGAGGTGGCGGGGGCTGGGCATGGTTGGGGACTTAACCTAGTAAGCGCAGGGGCGAGGCGGTTCCCCCCGCGGCGCCCACCCCGCGACGGCGCCGGCGGGAGGCGTGGGCCATCTCAGTCCTTCCAGCCGAAGAAGCCGATGGCCTCGAGCTCGCCGAGCATCGCCTTGACCGCGGCTGCGTCAGGGTTGGCGTTGGGCAGCCGCGCGGGCCCCACCGGCACCCCGAGGTGGCGCATCAGGGCCTTGGCCGACCCCAGGTAGCCTCGCTTGGCCACGACCTGCACCAGCTGGACCGAGCGGAACTGCTCGGCGCGGGCCGCGGCGAGGTCGCCGGCGGCGAACGCCTTGGCCATGCGCTGGTAGACGCCCGGGGCGAAGTTGAACGTGCTGCCCACCGCCCCCTTGGCGCCGAGCGCGAGCGCCGCGAGGTAGAACTCGTCGCAGCCCCAGGGCAGGTCGTGCTTGCCCCCGCCCGCGCGCAGCGCCAGCTGGAAGGCCATCAGGTCGGGGTTGGTGAACTTGATCCCGGCCAGGTTCGGGATCGCGGCGGGAGCGGTGTTGAGGAACTCCTCCATGGAGAAGCTCACGCCCGTCAGCGCCGGGATGTCGTAGTAGTAGAAGGGCAGGGCGGGCGCGGCCCCCGCCACCTTGGCGCAGCAGGCGACCAGGTCGGCAAGGCTGCGCGGCTTGAAGTACGAGGGGGCGAGCATCGAGACCGCCGCGACCCCGGCCTGCTGGGCGTGCGCGGCGAGCTCGGCGGCGTCGGCGAGGTTGTTTGAGCCCACGTGCGCGATGACCCGCATCGGCGTGCCCTTGGCCACGGCCATCCAGCGCTCGGCCAGCGCCCGGCGCTCGGCGGCCGACACCGAGTGGCTCTCGCCCGTGCTTCCGCCGATGAACACCTGGCTCACGCCGCGCGCGAGCAGGTGGTCGCGCTGCCGCTCCACCCCGGCCAGGCTCAGCGAGCCGTCCTCGCCGAAGGGGGTGTGGGTGGCGGCGCAGATGCCGTGGATGGCGAAGGCGTTCATGGGGTTCGGTTGGCTCAGGATTTGTCGGAACTAGCTGGGTTGATTCGGAGCACGAGCCAAGCGGAAAGGCAGGCGATGCCGGCGAAGCACCCGAAGATCAGGTTGAGCGGCACCTCGCGGTCCCGCAGCCAGCCGAAGCCGATGTCGGCCAGGCCGCCGCACGAGATGCTCGCGAGGTTCATCAGGCCGTATCCCGTGGCCCGCTGGTCGGGGCGGGCGATCTGCGACAGGATCGGCATGTTGTTGCTGTCGAAGAGCCCCCAGCCGACGCCGAAGAGCACGAGGAAGGCGATGGCCAGGGGGAGCGAGCCCAGGCCGATCACGATGCCGACCCCGAGCAGCGCCGGCACGATGATCGCCATCCCCAGCGCGCTCACCTGCTGGCGTCCCCGCGGCGACCTGCGCATCCATCGGTCGGCCAGCCAGCCGCCGCCGATGGCGCTGAAGATGGCCGCTCCCTGCCACCACACCACGGCGCTCACCCCGGCCAGGCCCTGGGTCAGCCCGAGGTCCTTCTGCAGCACGCTCGGCATCCAGTCGCGCACCACCCACCCGGCCAGGGCCGGCAGGGTGAAGTAAAGCAGCAGCAGGCGGAAGTTGCGGTCGCCCAGCAGCTCCGTGGCCGCGCCCAGCGGGCGGGGCACGGCCGTCCCGGGGTTCCTCGGCGTGTCGCGCAGCACCCACCACAGAGGCACCGCGTAGGCCATGCCGAGCAGGCCGAGCACCGAGAACGCCCAGCGCCAGCCGAGCCCGGGGTCCTCCGCGACGTAGCCGCCCATGCTGCCCATCATGACGCCGATGTAGATGCCGATCTGGTGGGCGCCGACGGCGCGCGAGCGCGTCGCGCTCGAGTGGTGGTCGGCGATGAGGGCCAGGGCCGCCGGGATGTAGAAGGCCTCGCTCAGCCCCATGATGGCCCGCGTCGCGACCAGCTGCTCATAGGTGGTGACATGCCCCGTGGCCCAGGTGTCGAGCGACCACACGAAGAGGCTCAGCGTGATCACCCGGCTGCGGCCGAAGCGGTCCGCGACATAACCCGCGATCGGGCTCACGATCGCGTACGTCCACTTGAACCAGGCGAGGACATGCCCCCATTTGGCCTGGCTGTCGATGCCCTCGACCGTCGACATGATCGACTTTTGCATCGTGGCGACCAGCTGGCGGTCCAGGTAGTTGAGCAGGGCGACGGGCACCAGCAGCGCGACCATCATCCATGCCAGCCGGGGGGTCGAGGGTGTCGCCAGCGGGTTGGCGGGGTTCATCGGGGTTGGGGCGTGGGGTTTGCGCGGCGGCCAGCTCCATGCGCTCGCCGCCCCTCCTGCCTACCCTCCGCCCCCCGTCCTTGCCAGCCCCATGTCGGCTGGCGGCCGCGGCAGAACAATTGACCAGCCAGGCCGGGGCTCAGGCGAACGCCTGCCAGACCTCGGTCGACCTGCGGGCCGGGCTGGTCTCGCCGTTGACCAGGGCAAATCCCCCGTTCCAGCGCGCGCAAGGCAGGGTGACCCTCCCGATGGGCGCCTCGCCCGACTCCGCCCAGGCGTCGAACTGCGTGTCGTACGTCAGGATGCCCTTGCCGAAGCCGGGATGGCTGGCCGGCTCCTGCTTGCCGTTCGCGGAACCGTCATCCCCGCCGATCAGGGCGACGATGGGCCCGACCACGGGGCAGGGGGTCGCCGCCGCGGCGACGGGCCGGGGAAGGTCCGCGATGCGCCGCCATTCCTTGCCGAGGCGGAAGGCGTGGCAGTCGGCGAGATGCTCGCGCTCGGTGCCCTTGGCGCCCGGCTTGAGGGCGACGCCGCCGAAGAGGAAGAAGGTGTCCTTGGTTCCCGCCGCCTGCGCCAGCAGCCGTCCGGAGCCGCCCCAGAGCGGGAGCTCCTTCCAGCCGGCGTTGAGGTTGGCGAGGTCGATCGCATAGGCGGCGGACGAGGCCGCCGTGGCGTCGGGGCGCTCCGTGCCGCCGGCCACGATCACCTTGCTGCCGACCAGCGCGCCCGCCGCGTAGGCCAAGGGGCGCGGCAGCTCGGGGAAGCTGTCCGTCCGCACCGAGCCGTCCTCGGCCACCGAGAGGATGAAGCAGTCGGCGTAATGGCGGAGCGCGTCCGCCCCGCCGATGCAAAGCAGCCCCTGCCGGATGCCGACCGACACGCCGTACGCGAGCGGCCGGGGCAGCTTGCCGGCCTCCTTCCACTTCCGCGCCTTGGGCTTCAGCGTCCACACCGCGTCGTGCCAGGCCTTCGCGCCGCCCTCCCAGAAGGGCTTGTCCGGGAAGTTCGACCCGCCGGCCGCGATCAGGATTTCCCCATGGGCTCCCGCAAAGGCTCCGCCCACGCCGGGAGCGTTCGGTGTGTCGGGCAACTGGGTCCAGCGCATGAGGGAAGGTTCACAAAACCCCCGCTGGGCAGGCTGTCCAGCGCCGAAAGCGGCGCCTTCGCTCGGTCTCGGCCGCCCCGCCCGTTTTCCCCTTGCCAAGACCCCCCGCGCCCTGCTCATTCGACCCTCCCAAACCAAGGTCCGCCATGTCCCGCATCTGCGCCATCACCGGCAAGCGCCCCACCAAGGGCCGCCGCATCATCCACAAGGGTCAGTCCAAGAAGAGCGGCGGCATCGGCCTCCAGCTCGTCAAGCAGACCAAGCGCACCTTCAAGCCCAACCTCCAGCGCATCCGCGTCAAGCTCCCCTCGGGGCAGGTCAAGCGGCTCTGGGTCTCCGTCAAGGCCATCAAGGCCGGCTTGGTCGAGAAGGCCTGAGGACCTCCCGGTTTCCCCTGAAAGCCCCGGTTCGCCGGGGCTTTCTGTTCTCCGAGGCGCAACCGCGCGCCCCGGTACGCGCCCGCGTCCGCGGGCCCCCGCCGACCCCTTCTTTCGTCTTTTTACTTCCCCCTTTATCCTCCAGCATCCCGTCATGGCCTCCGTTGTCCTCAAGCCCCGGGTTCGCGGCTTCATCTGCCTGACCGCCCACCCCGAGGGCTGCGCCGCCCACATCCGCGAGCAGATCGCCCTTGTGAGGTCCCGCCCGCCGCTCAAGGACGGCCCCAAGTCCGTCCTGGTCCTCGGCTCCTCGACCGGCTACGGCCTCGCCTCGCGCATCGCCGCCGCCTTCGGCTCCGGCGCCGCCACCCTTGGCGTCGCCTTCGAGCGGCCCGGCGAGGGCGACAAGCCCGCCAGCCCCGGCTGGTACAACACCGTCGCCTTCCACGACGAGGCCCGCAAGGCCGGCCTCAAGGCCCTCTACCTCAACGGCGACGCCTTCTCCAACGAGCTCAAGGCCCAGGTCGCCGACCTCATCAAGTCCCGGATGCCCGGCGGCAAGGTCGACCTCGTCGTCTACTCCCTCGCCTCGCCCCGGCGCACCGACCCCCGCACCGGCGAGACCCATAAGTCCGTCCTCAAGCCCGTCGGCCAGTCCTTCCACGCCAAGAACCTCGACACCGACCGCAAGGTCGTCAACGACGTCACCCTCGAGGCCGCCACGCCCGAGGACATCGCCGCCACCGTCAAGGTCATGGGCGGCGAGGACTGGGAGCTCTGGATGGAGGCCCTCGACCGGGCCGGCGTCCTCGCCGACGGCGCCCAGTCCGTCGCCTACTCCTACATCGGGCCCAAGGTCACCTGGCCCATCTACAAGGACGGCACCATCGGCAAGGCCAAGGAGGACCTCGAGAGGGCCGGCGCCCGCATCGACGCCCTGCTCAAGCTCCGCCGAGGCCGCGCCTTCGTCTCCGTCAACAAGGCCGTCGTCACCCAGGCCTCCTCCGCCATCCCCGTCGTTCCCCTCTACATCTCGCTTCTCTTCAAGGTCATGAAGGCCAAGGGCACCCACGAGGGCTGCGTCGAGCAGATCCAGCGCCTCCTCGAGCGTCAGATGTACAACGGCAACGCGCTCGACTTCGACGACGCCGGCCGCGTCCGGCTCGACGACTGGGAGATGGCGCCCGACGTCCAGGACGCCGTCTTCGCCCTCTGGCCCAAGGTCACCACCGAGACCCTCGACGCCCTCGGCGACTTCGCCGGCTACCAGTCCGATTTCCTCAAGCTCTTCGGCTTCGGCCTCGCCGGCGTCGACTACGACAAACCCACCGAGGTCGAGCGCCCGGTCGCCGACGCCTGACCGTGGCCAAGGTCTTCGCCATCGCCAACCAGAAGGGCGGGGTCGGCAAGACCACCACCGCCGTCAACCTGGCCGCCGGACTCGCCCGCCTCGGCCTGCCCACCCTCCTCGTCGACCTCGACGCCCAGGCCAACGCCACCAGCGCCCTCGGCCTCGAGAAGAAGCCCGGCGGCTCGCTGTACCGCGTCCTCCACGGCGAGGGCGCCGCCGCCGACAAGGTCATCCCCTCCGGCATCGAGCGCCTCGACCTCATCCCCTCCGAGCTCGACCTCGCCGCCCTCGAGTCCGAGCTCGCCGCCACCGACGGCTTCCTCGGCCGGCTCCGCGACGCCCTCCAGCCCCTCCTGCGCTCGGGCAAGTACCGCGCCGTCGTCATCGACTGCCCGCCCGCCCTCGGCGTCCTCTCGATGAGCGCCCTCGCCGCCGCCGACCATCTCCTCGTCGCCCTCCAGACCGAGTACCTCGCCCTCGAGGGCCTCGGCCAGATCCTCGGCGTCGTCGACCAGCTCAAGGCCGCCGGCGCCACCGGGACGCTCGACGTCGGCGGCATCATCATGACCATGTACGACGTCCGCACCAAGCTCTCCCGCCAGGTCGTCGAGGAGGTCGTGAAGCACTTCCCCCAGCTCGTCCTGCGCTCCCACATCCCCCGCTCCATCCGGCTCTCCGAGGCGCCCAGCCACGGCAAGACCATCTTCGACTACGACCCCCATTCCCCCGGCGCCGCCGCCTACGAGGCCCTCGCCAAGGAGGTCGCCGAGCGCTTCAAGCTCTGACCCGTGCCCGAACCCGCGCCCCCCAAGCCCTCCCACGCCGCGCGGATGAAGTCCCGCGGCGGCTTCGCCCGCGTGTGGAACGCCCTCGGCTACACCGTCGACGGCCTCCGCGCCGCCTGGACCCACGAGCACGCCTTCCGCCAGGAGCTCCTCGCCTGCGCCCCCTTCGCCCTCGCCGCCTGGACCCTGCCGCACCTCTCCCTGTGGGTCCGCGCCCTGCTCTTCGGCTCCCTCCTCCTCATCCTCGTCGTCGAGCTCCTCAACTCCTCCATCGAGGCCAACACCGACCACATCACCCTCGAGCGCCATCCGCTCGCCAAGCGGGCCAAGGACATGGGCTCGGCCGCCGTCTTCCTCGCCATCGCCAACGCCGCCGTCCTCTGGGCCTGCTGCCTCTGGTCCGCCTACGGCGACGCCCTCCTCCGCCGCCTTTCCTAGGAACCGCCGCCATCCCCCGACCTCGCCAACACCGCTGTTGACGCCCCAAGCGCCGCCCCGTCAGTTAGCGTCCAGCCCCCAGCCCCTTTCCCATGCCCCGCCAAGCCCGCCTCCCCCGCAAGGAACACTTCCCCGGCATCCCCCGCATCGAGTTCGAGGGGCCCCGCTCGCGGAATCCCCTCTCGTTCAAGCACTACAACCCCGACGAGAAGGTCGGCGGCAAGACCATGGCCGAGCACCTCCGCTTCGCCGCCGCCTACTGGCACGTCATGCGCAACGGCCTCGGCGACCCCTTCGGCGCCGCCACCGCCCTGATGCCCTGGGACGACGGCACCGAGTCGCTCGACAACGCCCTGCGCCGCATCCCCGTCTTCTTCGAGTTCCTCGAGAAGTGCCGGATCGACCACTACTGCTTCCACGACCGCGACGTCGCCCCCGAGGGCCGCACCCTCGCCGAGACCCACGCCAATCTCGCCCGCGTCACCAAGGAGCTCAAGGCCCACCAGCGCGCCTCCGGCAAGCGCCTCCTCTGGGGCACCGCCTGCCTCTTCGCCCATCCCCGCTACGCCCAGGGCGCCGCCACCTCCCCCTCGGCCGACGTCTTCGCCTACGCCGCCAGCCAGGTCCGCCACGCCCTCGAGGCCACCCACGCCCTCGGCGGGAAGGGCTACGTCTTCTGGGGCGGCCGCGAGGGCTACGCCAGTCTCCTCAACACCGACATGGGCCGCGAGCTCTCCCACCTCGCCACCCTCCTCCACCTCGCCGTCGACCACGCCCGCCGCATCGGCTTCAAGGGCCAGTTCTACATCGAGCCCAAGCCCCGCGAGCCCTCCACCCACCAGTACGACTCCGACGCCGCCGCCTGCCTCAACTTCCTCCGCGAGCACGGCCTCCTCCGCCACTTCAAGCTCAACCTCGAGACCAACCACGCCACCCTCGCCGGCCACACCATGGAGCACGAGATGGAGGTGGCCATCGCCGCCGGCGCCCTCGGCTCGATCGACGCCAACCGCGGCGACACCCTCGTCGGCTGGGACACCGACCAGTTCCCGACCGACCTCTACCTCACCACCAACATCATGCTGCGCGTCCTGCGCATGGGCGGCTTCGACACCGGCGGCCTCAACTTCGACGCCAAGCGCCGCCGCGAGTCCCACGAGCCCGCCGACCTCTTCCACGCCCACATCGGCGGCATGGACGCCTTCGCCCGCGGCCTCAAGGTCGCCCACGCCATTCTCAAGGACGGCCGCCTCGGGCGCTTCGTCGACCGCCGCTACGCCTCGTGGGACGCCGGCATCGGGCGCAAGGTCGAGCTGGGCAAGGTCACCCTCGCCCAGCTCGACGCCTACGCCCAGGGCATCAAGCCCCCGCGCCTCGACTCGGGCCGGCAGGAGCTCCTCGAGAACCTGATCAACGACCACCTGCGCTGAGCGCCATGCCGCGCGCCCTCGGGATCGACCTCTCCACCCAGGGCGTCACGGCCCTGCTCGTCGACACCGACCGCGGCGCCCTCCTCGCCCGCGCCCGCGCCGCCTTCGGCCCCGACTTCCCCTCCCGCGGGCACCCCGAAGGCTTCCTGCCCGGCGGCGCCTCCGGCGAGGTCCACGCCGACCCCCTCCTCTGGCTCGACGGCCTCCAGCTCGCCCTCGACCGCCTCGCCCAGTCCGCCGACCTCTCCCAGGTCGCCGCCCTCGCCGTCTCCGGCCAGCAGCACGGCAGCGTCTACCTCGCCGACGGTTTCCAGCTCGCCCTCGCCGATCCCGATCCCTCCAAGTCCCTCGCCGCCCAGCTCGCCCCCTTCCTCTCCCGCCCCACCTCGCCCATCTGGATGGACAGCTCCACGGTCGAGGACTGCCAAGCCATCGCCGCGGCCCTCGGCGGCCACCAGGCTGCCTGCGACCTCACCGGCAGCGCGGTCACCGCGCGCTTCACCGGCCCCCAGATCCGCCGCTTCGCCCGCCTCGAACCCGCCGCCTGGTCTCGCACCGCGCGCGTCCACCTCGTCTCCTCCTTCGCCACCTCCGTCCTGGCGGGACGCGACGCGCCCATCGACACCGGCGACGGCGCCGGCATGAACCTCATGGACCTCGCCGCCGGCGCCTGGTCCCCCGCCGCCCTCGCCGCCACCGCTCCCGACCTCGCCCGCCGGCTTCCCCCCGTCGTCCCCGGCCCCACCCTCGTCGGTCCCGTCTCCGCCTACCTCGTCGCGCGCCACGGCTTCTCGCCGCGCTGCCAGGTCGTCGTCGGCACCGGCGACAACCCCTCCAGCCTCGTCGGCATGGGCGCCTCCCGCCCCGGCCAGGTCGTCGTCAGCCTCGGCACCAGCGACACCCTCTTCGCCGCCATCGACGGCGCCCGCGCCGATCCCGCCGGCCTCGGCCACGCCTTCGGCAATCCCATGGGTGGCACCATGAGCCTCGTCTGCGTCCGCAACGGCTCCCTCGCGCGCGACGCCATCCGCCGCGAGCTCGGCCTCGCCGACTGGGCCGCCTTCGCCGCCGCCGTCGACGCCGCCCCGCCCGCCCAATCCGCCGTCCTTCCCCTCGAGCACGACGAGATCACCCCCCGCCGCCCCGCCGGCCGGGTCGCCGTCGGCGCCCCCGTCTCCGGTCCTTCCTTGGCACGCGCCGCCGTCGAGGGCCAGGCCCTCAGCCTGCGCCTCCACAGCCGCTGGGTCGGCACCCCCACTACCCGCCTCCTCCTCACCGGAGGCGCCTCCGAGAACCCCGCCATCGCCCAGGTCTTCGCCGATGTCTTCGGCGCCCCCGTCCTCCGCCTTGGCGTCTCGGATTCCGCCGCCCTCGGCGCCGCCCTGCGAGCCGCCCACGCCGCCTGCGGCTCATCTCTCGCCGATCTCGAGGCCGCCTTCTGCCAGCCCGCCCCCGGCATCGTCCAGCCCCGGTCCCGCCTAGCCCCCGCCTACGCCGCCCTGGAATCAGCCCTTGCCGCCGCCCTCCGCTAGCGCCGCCTTTTGACTTTAA
>Ga0222712_10004680_pt1 | contig 14209 bp, 3 predicted proteins | sample C33_657DmetaG_FD_165043 | JGI IMG/M metagenome (GOLD analysis project Ga0222712, IMG submission 165043) | Estuarine water microbial communities from San Francisco Bay, California, United States - C33_657D | ecosystem: Environmental > Aquatic > Marine > Unclassified | place: USA: California... | reverse complement strand
CTCAACCCTCTCTTTACAAGAGGGTAGAAAACTTTTTCTTTCTTTTCATTAACAAAATAATATTTCTTAGCTGTTTCATCATAACTTAACTTTGGCTCACCATTCTCATCTACACGACCATAGAATGATGGGTCACCATCTTCGTAACCTTTAACATAATCGCCAAATTCTGATTTAAACGCATCAGACTCAAAATAAGAATAATTTGACTCCGCTTTAAACTCATTTTCAAAAATAGTTTCTAGAGTAGTTATTAATTCAGATTGTGAACCATTTGTTTTTGTTAGTTTTTTACACGCCATTTTTTATATTTTATACAAATATACGAAATTAATTTAATATATCCAAATTAAAATCCACATATTTCATTAATTTCATCTATAGATTTATTTTGTTTTTGTGCTTGAGCTAAAAGATTGTCAAATGTTTTGCTTAAATTATCCACATCAATTGAATCTAAGCTATTTAAATTGTCAGCTAGACTAAATAATATTTCAGCTTTACCATCTTCTGTAGCTTTATCAAACAATGATTTAATATCTTTTACATCCATTTTTACTTCTTTTTTACTAGTTGGTTCTGTTTTATTTCCTAATGCTGCTTGTAATCTAGCTTTAACTGCTGGTATTGTACCATCTTCTTCAGTTTCTATTACAACTTCAGGTCCTAAAACTTCTTCTTCTTTTTTACCTTCTAAAGCAGCTAATTCTTCATTATATAGTTGTCTATAAGTTTTACCTATAGCATCTGAAACATCATTATTAGCTCCTCCAACTAATTCATCAATTGTTCCTAATTTTGTAGCAGCATCAATTTTACCAAGTATTTCAGCTTTTTTATCTTCTACATCATTTTTAGGTACAGCAGGAGTAGCAGTAGGTGTAGTTTGTTTACCTATTGGTGGTACATTCTTAGCATTCTTAACAGTTGGATCTAAATAAACATTACTATATCCTTGAAATGTAGGTTGATTTACAACTGCATTTGTAGTTAAGATAGGATATTTAGAATCTAAAAGATATCTAACATAGTCTTTATTATTAAATACAAACTCACCAACATTATCTTTTGTAATAATAACATTATGTCGTTTGTACTGAATATAATCCATTACAATTTGCTTTGCGACAGGTGAATCTAATTCATCTTTAGTAATAGTTAATTGATGTTTAAATCCATTTCCATCCATTAATTGAACAGCTAATGATCCTAATGTTAAATTACCATCTTTACTTAAATTAAATCCAGTTTTTGCATTAATACTTTTATGATAAATAAGTAAATCTAAAAATCTACTTAAACTTTCATTCTTTTCATTTCCTTTATTATATTTTTTAACAAAGTCAATTTCATTTTTAAGAGTTTTTTGCAATCTATCACTTAACTGTGGATCAAGTTGTGTAAGAGTTTCAAAAAACTTACCAACTGTCATTGCTTGAAAGCTTGTAGGTGATTTTATTGTTTGTGATACTTGACTTAAAGCTAAAACCATTTCATAAATAGCTTCTGCTTTTTCTTCACTAACTTTACTTACATTTAACTTTAAGTAAAATGGTTGACCATTATTTTGAGGAATAGTTAAAAATACTTCACCTCTATGCTCTATACCATAATTACTTTGAATTACTTTTTTAGGATTTAAAGTACTTACTAAATTACCTTCCCAGTTTACAAAAGATGTATTTTTTTGAAAGTATACAACTTTTTCATCTTCAGACATACCATCAAACACTTGTAAATCAAATACATTATTTTTAGCAGCACCTGTTTCATTATACTCTACAGTAAGTAAACCTGGGTACTGTTTAACAATTTTAGTTGATAAACCTTTTAATGATTTGTTTTTAACAGCTTCATTAATGATGTTTTCTCTAAGCGGCATAGTTTGAGCATCAAACATTTGTTTAGAGTCTGGATTAGATTGATTAGCTTGCGTTTTAGCCTCAATAAAAGATGATACAGTCTTTATCACCTTTTTACCATTTTCTTCAACCTCGTAAGCTATATTTACCTTTATAGCAAGTTTATCTTTTAATAGTTGAATATCAGCAGGTGTTGCAGTTCCAGATTCTAATTTAACAAAAGCTTTTAATACATCTTTAGAAACATCACCTATTTCAAATGTAACAACATCATTAGATTTGTCACGAGGAGATCTTTCATAGTCTACAAATTCTTGTAGATTTTCAGATAATGCCTTACCAGTACTTCTATTAGTACTAATAACTTTAGCACCTGATACTTCACTATCTAATGCATCATCAATTTCATCTTCAGACATATTTTCACCATCAACTGGTTCATTGTCTTCATCTTCATCTTCTTGTGTAGGTAATGATTCTGATTGAAAATCACCATTCTCATCAACTATAATAGTTGGAGTAACTGGTTCAGCAACTTCTTCTGGATTATTAATAGCTTGTTCTTCCTTTAAATCTAGTTGCTCATCTGCAATAGCATCACTTACATCTTGCTCTTGTTGATTAAGTTGTTCTCTCTTTTCATCAAGCTTTGATGCTACGTAAGGATTATTTATTAAAGGATTTATTTTCTCCTTCCTAAACTTTTGCAAACTACTCCAAAACTCTTCTTCAGACTTTATAGATTTAATAGCTTGCTTATCAATAGCTGCTTTATTTAATCTCTTTAACTTTTCTTGTTCTGATTTTAAATCTTTTTTAGCTGTAGTTAGTGCATCTTGCGTATCGTTTAGTTGTTCTTGTAAATAATAAAGATCTTCTGAATGATTTTCATCACTATCTAATAGTGATCGAATTGTTCTTTTTAACACGTCAGCATAACTTTCTAATGCATCAATTGCAACAGACAAACCTTCAATGTTTTGTTCAGTATAATGTTTATTAACTAAAAGTCTTTCAAAATCAAATCTATGATCTTTAAATGAATCTTTATTATCATTTAAATAATCAATAATATCTTGTACAGATGAAAAGTCAGACTTTTCTATTTGATCATATCTATTGAATATATAACTTAAATCTTGTTCAATTTTAACAAGTTCATTTTGAGCTTCTTCTTTAAGACCATTTAAATATTCTAATTGTTTTTCAACTTTATCTAACTCATCTTGAGTTTCTTTAATTAATTGTTTAATAAGTTTAGCATTTCTACCTTTAGGTGATTTGTCTTGTGCTTCTAAACTTTTAAGTATGGTATTTTTAGATTTTAATAAACTATCAATTTCAGAATTTAAATCAGAAATGAAATCATTTAAGTCTTGAGATTGTGAATCAAAAGCTTCAATTGCTTCTAATAAATAATTTTTAAATGCTTCTTGACTATCTTGATTTTGCTGAAGTGTATCTTCAATTTGTTTAACTATTGCATCTATTTGAACAGAGCTAATATTTAATGCTTGAAGTTTATCTAAATTTAATTTTAAATTATTTACAGAAGGATCTTCATTTATACTTTTAGCAACATCTTGTACTACCATTAACTCAGCTTCTCTATTATATTCAGCTTCTGTTTTTTGAGGTACATGCGCAGGAAGTAGTAATCTATCTAATTCTTCATTTGAACCAGCATTAGCAATATCATTTAATAATTGATCTGCTTGATTAGCTTTTTCATCAGATGCTTCTTCAGATTCTTTATTATCTTTTTCAACAAAATCATTAAATGCTCCAGCAACTTTATCTTTACCTTGCCAGATTTCAGAAATATCTTTTTTATCTTTTTCTATTTCTTTCTTTAAATCACTATATTCTTTTTCTGTTGTTTTTAATAATTCATTTGATTCAAGAGCTGCTTTTGTTCTATCAGCTCTTTTAACCATTTCATCATTTGAGATAACACCACCTTTCATGTTAGCCATTGGAGATGCTGCTTCAGGATCATATGCTGGATCTAAACCTAACTCATCATATATATTTTGCCTTTTATCTTCAAGATCTTTTAATCTAGTTTCATTTTGTCTTAATCTATGTTTTGCATTTAGATAAGATGCATTTAATTTATTAAGAAACTCTTCTTTTTGTTTTGGTGTAGCAGTAGGATGTGTTAAATCAATTACATCTCTACTAAAATCACCAAACTTTTCATTTTGTTTTTGAAGATATTTAGCAGTTTCTAAAGTTTGTTTTACAAACTCTTTTGTTTTATTTTTATTATCAGATACTTCATCTCTTGCAGTTAATTCTTGAAACTTAGAGTTTTCATTTAACTGCTGTTCTAATGCTTGAATACCCATTTCACCATTATGAATAGATGGTAAAATTAAATTAAAAATAGCTTCTTGCTTTAAAGTTTCAACAGTTTGAGTATCACCCATTCTTACAGCAAGGTCAAACATCATAGATTGTTGCTCTGTAAAATTTAAATCTTTAGCAACTTTGCGAACAGCTTTAGCATCTAATAATCTCTCTGTAGTTTCATTACCATTTGCGTCTGTTTTATATTTAAAACTACCATCTTCATTCTTTTGATAAATATCATTATCAAAAATAGTATTAAAATTAGTAATACTAGAATCAATACCATCTAAAACTTTATTAGTATATTCTCTATTTCTAACATCTTCTTTTCTACCTTGGTAAGACATCATAGGTCCACCTAATGCACCTCCTAAAAATATAGCTTTTTGACCTTCAGTTGTAGCTAATGTATTTGCATATTCTTTTGCAAAATCACCAACCATAGATATTCCTTGATCAAGATAACTTCTATTATCTTTTTTACCAAGTTGGTTATTTAAAGCTTTATTAACATACATGTTTTCAACAGTAGTCTGAGAACCTTCTTCCCAAAAACCTTCAGCACCAAAAGCTTTACCTACACGACCTGCTGACTTACCAGCTCTTTTAGCGATACCTTTAAAGCCTTCTTCTGCACTTCTTTCAAATCTTTGTGCAGCTTTACCCCATATTGCTTTATGCATCATAGCGTTAGGACCTAAAAGAATACCAACGTTACTAACAAATGTATTTCTCATTGCTAATGCACGCTGTTCTTTAAATTCATTTTCAGCTTGTTCAGCAGCACGTTCGTCAATAGTTTTATAATTAGGATTTGGTATTAATCCGCTGGAAGCCATTGATTGAGTTCCATCAGGATTTTGTACCATTTCCATTGGTCCTTGAATATATTCAGGCTCATTAGATGGATTAGAACGTAATAACTCATTTTTAATTTCAGCAGTTCTTCTAGCTATAAATTCAGGTTTTCTTCTTTCTAAATTATCTCCTGCACTTTTAGCCTCTGCTCCTGCTTCAAATAAAGTATTACCCATTACAGCTAAACCACTGTCAATGTTTCTTCCTGTAATACCCATAAATTTTAAAGCACTTACACCTTCTTCAGCTTTACCAGCCATTGAAGTATACTTAGCTAATTTTGCACTATTAGAAGCTGCACCAATTAATTTACTACCTAATCCAGCAAGTTCAAATGCAGCACCAGGAGCCATCATACCAATAATAAAACCTAAACCATCTGCACCATCTGTTGCCCAAAATGAAGTTGAAGATATGTTATCCCAAAGATCACCTGTTTCAACAGCTTTTTTTGTATAAACTGGTAAATAATCTTTGTTTATTTTTTCACCAATTTGGTCCATAGCTTTTATCCAACCATTATTAAAAGTTGTGTCAATAAAAGAATGTTCATCTTTACCAGAAATTAAATCTTGAGTATTTTCTGCAGTAGCTTGTATAGCACCAGCAATAACACCAGGAAGTTTTGACACTTCTTGAGCAGCTTTTGAACCAGCTCTTACAAGACCTAATCCTAATTGTTCAATACCAGATTGATTAGATGCTCTTAATTCATTATATGGATCTTCTGCTTCTAAATCTACAAACTGGTCTAAAAAAGGATTAGTACCTTCTCGTACTTCATCCTGATTTAAACTATTAAAATTAACTCTATGTTGTTCTTGATTAAATGCATTATTTAATACTAAATTTTTTCTTTTTTCTGTGTTATGTTTTTTAAAATTTTCATCTAATGAATTAAGAAAATTTGCATCATAACTATTTAAAAGTCCATCTTCTTCTTCTTCCATAATTAATTTTTATATTTTCCGTATTTAGCAAGTAATTGAGAAGGTTGTACACCTCGTTTCATAGCTCTATCATTTAATACTTCTTGCGCATCGGAATCTTTTTGATATCTATAAGCTAACTGTTCATTTGTTAAATCAGCGTAAGCATTAGTTATTAATGAATTATAAACTTCATGTCCTTGGAAATTACCTGTTATACCATTTACTCCACCTTTATTTTTATAAAACTGAGAAATAGCACCAGTTAAATTTTTAAATCCTGGAGCTGATCCAGTATCAGGAGAGTTTGTAAATCTTTTTAATTTAAATGTAACTGTTACTGGTTTTTCAGAACCACCATATTCATCATCCCAACTCATACCTTGTGCATCATATTGTGATGCATTAGCATTAGTATTAAAGGTTGCAGTTATTTCAGGAGCTTTATTATCACCAAATGTTTTTATATTACTAATTTTAAAAGATTTTCCATCTGAATTTTTTATTAACTCTTGTATATTTGCAACATCTTCATCTTCTAAATCTTTTCTTAATCCTCCAGTAGTTTCAATACCTGTTAAATCTAATACACTTGATAAATTTGGTATACCTTTTAATACATTATATACATTTTCATTATGTAAATTCCATTCACCTTCAGCTTTTGGTGTATCTGGCATATAAGAATAATTATGTCTTAATGAAGAAGACTCTTGCCAAGCATTATCTTTTATACCTTGTCTTTTAGTTACTAAATCATTAAAAGTTCTTAAAGAACTATCTTCTGAAATTAGTTTTAAATCAGGATCATTTTTATTACCTTTAAATCGTCCAAAACCTAATGAAAATAAGATTTGTGGAAGTGAATTAGGATTATCTTTTATCATTTGTTTATCATCTGGAGATAAATCCATTTTAGATGCTAATCTTTCCCATTTTTTTAAATTAGCATTAACAGCTGTATTTAAAGAAACATAATCTTTATTTTTATTTAATTTAGCATCAGCAGCTTCACGTAATTCTTTTAAATCAGCTAACTCAGCTTGTTCAGCTTTACTTCTTGATCCTTGACCTTGTAATGCTTTAATTCTAGTAAGTGCATCAGTATAACCTTCTCTATTAACAGCATCACTTTTTATTGTACTATCATTACTAATTATAGTTCCATTTGATGGTAGTTCTTCTGCTTTTGGAGCATCTACAAAATTATAATTATAATTTAAATCTTTTAATTCTTTATCTTCTTTCATCATTAATATACCACTATTAAGTCTATCAATAATATTTTGTTTGTCCATATATGCAAAATCTGCATATTGTGCACCTTCACCAGTAGCTTGTAACCACTTAGCATTTAAATTATCAGTTAAAGCTTTAAGATTTTTAATATTATCTGTGTTTATAGTTTTACCATCTGCAGATTTCATTATTAATCCACCAAAACGTCCTTGTTCAAAATGAGCTCCTATATTATTAAGCATAGTTGTAGTTTCTGAACCAAGTAATGATTTACCCCATGATAAGTCTTTTTCTAAATCTTGATATTTAGGTGCACCTAATGTAGAAATATTAGTAACTTTTAAAGCTGGATTAGATTCATCACCTTCATAACCAGTATATTTTTTTGAATGCTCTTCCCATCTTTTATTTTTAACTTCTAATGGTACTTCTTTTAATTCAGGACTGTCAAAAAATTCTTTTTTAGCAGCATAGTATGCACCTTTTGCAGCATTTATTTGTCCAATTCTACCAGTAGGTGAAGTTAAATCTTGATATTGTCTATTTAAAGCAATTGTTTTACCAATCATATCATTGTTAACACCTTGTGTAGCTAATTCCTGAGCAGTAGTATCCATTTGACCTTCAAGATCTTGTTTTAAACGAGTTGCTTCTTCTAAATGAACATCAAGTGGGTCAGTTTTGGCTAACCCACTTCTAATTAATTCCTGCTTTGCTAATGTTTCATCATGTTGCTTACGCTTCATCATAGGAACCATAGCAAGTTCTTCCATTGACAATGGATTATATGCGCTAACGTAAGCTTTATCAAATCTATTTGCCATATTATTTCATTCTTTTTATAGTTCTTAAATAACCACCATAAGCAGTAGCTTGTGCAGCAGTAGTAGTTTCATATAACTTTTTAGCATTTGCTTGTGCTATTGCTAAATCTTCAGGAGAAACTCTATTGCCTGTTTTATCTACAATATAACCACCTTTGTAATCATATCCTAACATTCTAGCAAGTTGTTTTTTGTCAGTTTGCTGTTTACCAAATTGACCTATATTTTCCATAGCTGTTGAAGCGTACTCTCTATTCATATTTCTTGCAGCAGCATCATTCTGAGCTTGTGCTATTTTTTCAGCTGTATCAATAGTTTGATTACGTATATTCATTCCAGAATCAAATTCTTGTTTAAGAGCATTTTGTTCTGCATCATATGCATCAGCTTTTAAATAAGCATCACTTCTGCCTTTAATTCTACCTGCATTAGCTGCAGCATAGTTGCCCATTAAAGCAGCATTAGAACCACCAGCAGCATTTGTCAATGCATTCATAGTATTGTTAGTTTCTTCTCTATTTATATTTTCAAGAGCAGCTCTATCAATATATGATTTTTTATATGTATCTGATAATCTATCATAAGCAACTGTATCAGATGTTTCTGGATTCATTGCTTTATAAGCATTATAAAGAGCAGGAGCAGCATTTAACATTTCACCATAATTATCTTTAATAAACTCACCAGCTTTACCTAATGCACCATCTTTACTAAACATACCTGGTTTACCTGAAAGACCTGTTTTATATTTATCTCCAAATATAGGAGTTTTATCTATGAAACGATCACTACTACTAAAGAATCCGGGTTTGTAAGTTTTTCCAATTCGATTTGGTACACCTGGTACATTTGTAGTCATTGCTGCAAATTTACCAGCATAATCTGGCATAGATATACCTTTCATTGATGCTAATTTAGGTGCATCTATTTTTGAATCTAAATTTAAAGATGGATTTATTCTCTGTAAACCAGGATCTACTTTATTTGAATACATAGAAGAAGGTTGTCTTGAAAATGTAGGACTTGTAGTATCAAATGGTTTAGAAACATTACTATTATATTTTACTATTCCTAAACTAGGATCTGCCTTTGGTGGAGCAAATACATTATTTACATTTGAAACAAATCCAGGTTTTGCTAAAGGTGTTGGTCCACCAAAAAGTCCTCCTAAAACATATTGATTCATTTGACCACCCATTGCATGATGCCAACCAGCAGCATTGTGTGCAAAGTTAGCACGCTTAACTTGTGTAGAAGAATAGTCTTCTTTATTAGCTAAAACATGTCTAGCAAACTCTTGTGTACCCATGCCAGCAGCTTGAGCAGATGCCGTAAACTTACCTTTATTAGCAGGATTTATATGTATATTACCACCCATTGCATGTTGATTTAAATAACCACCATAAGCTGAACGTTGTGATTTAATTTGACTTGGGTCATTATATACTGAGTTTTTTGCAAGAGCTTGTCTACCCATTTCTTGACCATAGTTACGCATGGCCGCATCATGTCCAAATGCTCCAGCAGCAAGTCCAGCACCTGCGCCAATTATTGTACCAACTCCAGGTGCAACTCCTGTACCTGCTGCTGCACCAGTAAATGCTCCTTGTAATGCACCAGCTGTTTTATTTCTACTAATACCTTTTCCTTTAGCCATTTCACTTAATTGGTATGCTCCTACACCTGCTCCAAGAACTCCTAATGCAGGACCAGCAGCAGCCATAGCATTTTGTGCACCTGCTCCAAATAATCCTTTAGCAGCAGCCATTTGAGCTCCACTCATAGCTGCACCTTTAACATCACCTTCAGCTACTGATTTAGCCATACCAAAATATCCTAATGCATCTGCTCCACTCATTCCAGTACTAGACGTACCACTAAGATTACCTTTTGTAGGATTTAATCTTGATGCAGTTGGCATAGCTGCAGTTGGCATAGTTGTAGGACCGCTTAATGTTTGACCAGCAGCTTTAAGACTTCCACCAATTGGAGTAACTTCTGGCATTCCACCAAGATCATATCGGTTCATCATACCACCATATGCATTAGCTCTTATTTTTCTTTCTTGATCTAACATTTCTGAAGTTGGCTCTTTACCAGAACCAGCATTAGCTCTAATATTATCCCAAAGACCTCTTCTTGAATAAGAACCATCAGCACGTTTAATCATACCACCATTAGCCATTTGTTGCTCCATAGGTTGCTCCATCATTTCCTCTTGTGGGTTAGATGCTTGACCTTCAACCATTTCTTCTTGTGGTGATTGAACATATTGTTCCATTCCTGGAGGTATTTGATTATTACCCATTCCAGGAGATTGCTGTGTATTAGCTTGCATTGCTTGAGCTAATTGTTGTGCTTTTTGTTGTTCTTGTTGTTTTAAAGCTTCTTGTCCTTGTTTTAATCTATCAAGTAATGTTTTCTTAGTTTCCTGAGAATATTGATCATTTCTATCTCTAAACTTATTGTCAATAGCTTTAGAAGCGTTAGCAAATGATTTACCTTTAATATATCCAGGTAAATTTAATTGCTTTGCCATATTTTCATCTATAGATAATCTATCTGAATAAACATAGTTTCCTTTTTTAGTTTCACCTTGTTCAACAGTATTCATTACACCTTGACTATCTTCTCCTTGAGGAATACCTCCTAATGGATTTTCTTCATGTGTACCACCTTCATCAAAACGAGTTAGTTGTCCACCTTGAGCGTATTGTTTCATATTAGTAGGTTGCATATTGCCACCCATTTCTTGTTTAAGTTTTTGACCATATTTAGCAAAGAAATTTTCTTCACCCATAGCTTCTAGTTGTGCTCGTGACAAACCAGATACTTTCATCATTGTTTTTATCATTATTCGTATTTGTTTAACCAACTATTAGTACTTGATTGTTTTTGATTTAAATAACCACCTTGTCTATGTTGAGAAGTTGTATTTGTAACTGCATTTAAACCTACTGCAGCAGGAACACCTGCATATAACATTCTTATAACTTTTCTCTTTAATTCAGGAGAAGTTGTTTCTTTAAAAAATCTATTTAAATGTTTAGTATGAATCATCCAATCGATTTGTTCATCTGTTACATCATTTCGTATTTGACTAATTATGTCTTTTTTATCTAAATTATATCCCTGTTTTACATACTCGTCCACTAAATTAGATCTTGCAGCTAATAATTCAGCATGTAACTCTCCTGGAGAAGCCTCCCACTTATATCCTCTTTTTGTAATATTTCCACTTGCATCTTTTACATGAGGAGTTGTTTCTACCATTGCTTCTTTAAATAACTTACCTACTTCAGTATTAGGATTAGCAGTATAGTAATCTGTAAAATCTTCATCAAATGTTTTTATATTATCAAAAGGTATAGATGATGGCGTAATAACATTTGTATTAGCATCATAACCTGCTATTGGATTACCTAACTTCTCCGCTGTATGACCTCCTTCATGTACCACTACTTCTTTTATTTTTGAAGGAGGATAATGATATAAACCTTGATTTCTTAAAGTGATACTTTCATTTGTATTACCCATATTGACTCCTCCAATACTATTTCTATTATCTAATATATACTGTTTTGCCTCATCTGAAATATTTTCATTTTTTAAAATATTTCTTCTTGTTGATATTAACATATCATTCTTATAATGAAATGGATTCATATCAGGTCCTGGTAGTGTATTACTAAGACTTGTATTATTAAGTTTATCCATAGAAAATGAAGGATCAAGTTCTTGCATTTTTTTAACAATATCTGGGTTTAATTCTTGACTATCTCCATAATGCCAATCCATAAGAAATTGTTTTCCTTCTTTTAAAGCTTCATCTTGTTTAGCATAAACTTTTGCTTTTTGAGAACTAGTAATTGGAAATTTTTCAAAAAAAGGTCTTTGATCATTTAATCCCCTTTCTAATCCATTTGTATGTTCATCAAATGCTTTCCAAAAATTACTCTTTTCAAAGTTAGATAAACCTTTTGCTAATTTACCTTTAATATTAAAAGCTGAAGGTATATTTTTTATTAGTTCAGGATTTAAACCTGCTAAAGGATTAATCATATTATTTACAAACTGTCCTGTAGATTTTGCACCAATTCCACCAAGAGCTCCTGCTACTAAAGGTGCACCTATTGATGTAACATATGGTAAGTAACTATTTGATTGTTTTGCTTGTAATGGAGCTTCTCCAAGAGATTTACCCATATTACCAATCATTACACCGGGATTTAAATATTCATCAACAAAACTATGTGCATCATTAGGAAATAATCTAGCTTTATCACCAAGACCAGCTGCAGCATCTGCTACATTTTGTCTTGTCCAAGTAGCTGGATTAACAATATCAGTAGACCATTGATTTAGTTTAGCATTGTTTCCTTTTGTTATATTAGCATTTCTTTCAGCTATAATTTCTTTGTCTGTTTTATTTCTTGCAATATTAGAGTGTTTATCTGCATTATTATAATTTCTAACAGCAGTTGCATCTTTAGCAGTAGTTACTATTCTATCTTGTCTTAGTTTTTCTGCAACTTGATCATTTAAAGTTGTTTTTTTAAACTGAGGTCTATTAATTAATAAATTTTTTAACTTTTGATCTCTTTCAGTTTTCATTGCAAGCTGTTGATCTTGCCAAGATTTTGTAGAAGTATTTAATTCACCACCTTCAGCATACTGACTACTGTCATCATACTTATCTAACCATCCACCATATGCTCTATTATCTCTTAAAGATTCACCTCTGTTTGCTTGTCCAGTAGAACAACTACCTTTAGTTTCACCTCGTTTATAATTTTCTTTTATATTTAAACCATCTAATTGAACATCCGGTTGTGAATTAAATTTAGCAACCATATCATAATACTCTTGCGGATTATAACCTCCTCGCATAGTATTTTCTTCATTATTTTTCCAAGTATTGAATGCTTGCTGTTGAGGACTGTATGCTTCTTTCTGCATATTCCACATTTTTTGATTTTCAGCAATTTGATTACGTGTCAAAGGTTTACCATTTGCATCAACTCTACTTACTTGTTTAGATTGTGTAAATAATACACCATCTACATCTCTATCTCCTCTATCTCTATAACTTAATGGATAACTTCCTTGAGATGGTATTATCGTAGGGTTTGCATTTGGTCCAAGAATAAACTTAGATGGATCTCCTGGGTTTACATAACCACCAAAAGCATGTTGCCCATTATTTAAGTAATTATTAAACTTAGGATTAATACCATTATTCATATAACCACCATCTGCACGTTTATTAGTATTTTTATAAACAAGTTTAACAGGTGCACCTTGACCATCCATACTGCCGACATTTCTACCAATAGCTCTCGCTACATTGTATGGATTTAATCCTCTTTTTTGAATATCATCTAAAATACCAAATGATTTACCTTGGTCATTAAAATCATAAGTATCACTTACAACAACATTTTTACCTTTTTGTTTAACTGAGGATTGTCCCAATGTATTTTGTAATTGACCTTGAGGAGTCAACATATTAAATATTGTATTAAATGATTTGTTTGTATTACCTCCTGACACTGCAGAAGCTTCTTTTGCACTTAAATTTGGAAAGTATGATTGGTAATCAGTATTATTTTTATTATTTTTAATAACACGATTGGCAACTTTTTCCATTGCTTTATTTTCAGCAGATGATAATGTTTTATTTGTTATAGGAGCTTTTCCTCCTAATGCATCTCCAAGCATAGCTTTTATTGCTAATGGTCCTGGTATGTAATCACGTGCTGTAGAAACAACAGCATCTTTAATGTTTTTTGTTGTATCATAATATTTATTTGCAGCATCTGATAATGTACCAATTACATCTTGTTTCCAATCGTATTGTTTATTATTATTAGACTTACCATCAATATTATTTATATAACTATCATATTTTTTCTTATATTCTCCAATATCTGATTTACCAGTATATTTTTTTAATAACTCTGTATCAGATGCATTTGGAAATCTTTTTTTAAGAAAAGCTAAATTAGCTAATGTACCTTTATAAGAATTTGCTCCATTCTCCATATTATCTGGATTAACACCAATTGAAGACATTGCGCCATGTAAGTAATTATTAGTTCTTTCTAAATCTTTATAATCACCTTTTCTAATTCTTTGATTA
>Ga0222712_10004678_pt1 | contig 14211 bp, 14 predicted proteins | sample C33_657DmetaG_FD_165043 | JGI IMG/M metagenome (GOLD analysis project Ga0222712, IMG submission 165043) | Estuarine water microbial communities from San Francisco Bay, California, United States - C33_657D | ecosystem: Environmental > Aquatic > Marine > Unclassified | place: USA: California... | reverse complement strand
TTTGGAAATTTCCATCATATGATGACGAAGTATTCACTGATAAAACTTTTGCATGATTAATTAGAACATTGTAGTGATTAAAGTTTGCTCCAGAAAGAGTAACTCTATCACCAACTCCAAATGGCATTTGTGTTCCTTCTGGACAAGTAATAATTGTACTTGTTCCAGTAGTAATGCCAACTACTCTTTGAGATGCTTTTGTTAATGCCAAAGTCGCTGATGTTCCAGATGGAATGAGATAATCAGCAAGAGTTGCTGTTGGATCCGTTCCAATTGCCACAAAAGCATTAGCACCTAAAGCAACAATCCTCAAAACATCACTTTGAACTGAAAATGATGTAGTAGCAGCTGCTGTTGAAGAGGTGCTTATCGATGTTCCTATTCCAACTGGTCTATGTGCCATTATTTTTACAAAACATTTACTAATTATTTATTATTTTTTTATTCTTCTTCAGATTCTTCAAAATCAGAAATTTCATCAAACATTGATTGTGAGATTGAAGGACGCAATGCATCAACTCTTTCGGATGATTTTGAGAATAAAATTTCCTTTATTTTATCACTAATTTGAGATGGAGATTCATCTGCTGCAATCATGTCTATAAGATCTTCCATTTTTTCAAAAATATAGTCTGATTTATTTATATTTCTCCGCCCTTGGGCATTTTTGCTATTGAAGAATCCATTTCTGCTGCTCTTCCATCAGCCTCCGTAGATCCCCCTCCCATTACTCCATCCATATTTGGTTCCATCACTGGAGCACCAAGATCTCCACCAACTCCAGATGGGATTGGTTGCCCTGTTGCAGGATCAATTGCCATTTGAGATGGATCTGGAATAACACCATCTTTAATTTCTTTTTTGATGATCTTATCTTGTTCAAGAATTTCTTCATCAGTTTGACGAAGAATTTTGCGTCTTATATAATCTTGAGAGAAATATTTGCCAACATAGGGTTCCGCAATCTGAACCATATTTAATCTTTCATTCAATAGTTCTGCATCTTTAAGTTCTGCAAAATGATTATCATAAAGGAAATCATATTGAATATGCTCATCCATCCTCTCCCAGTCTTCTGGAGTAATGATATTTTTGAGAATGAGTTGAGTCTTCAATATATCATTGAACATGTGAGAAAATCTTTTCCTCAAACGTGCAACAAACTTACTGAACTTAACTTCATCACGAAGAATTTCTGAAGATCTACCAAGATTAAATCCACCCTCACCATCCATTCTTGATGGAGGAACGTTTAAAGAACGATAAAGTTTCTTTTTGAAATATTCAATATCAGTAATTTCTCCAAGATTTTGTCCACCTGGAAGTGTAGAAATTTCTGTTCCTCTACCACCTTCACGGCGAGGAAGCCAAAAATCTTCTAGCATACTCATGAATTTTTTATCATCACGAATTTCTCCAGTTGAGGCATCATAAACCATTTTATTTCTATAACGCATCATCACGTCACGGAGATATTGTTCTGCCTTTACTTTGGGTAGATTACCCACATCAATATAGAAAATTCTTCTTTCTGGTGCGCGTGACAGTCGGTAAATAACCAGAGAATCTTCAATCATTCTCAACTGGTTGAGCGACTTAATTGCTTTGTGTAGATATGATAAAGTTGATCCTTTATTTCTATCAACAAGTCCTGATGTACAATAAGTGATAGAATCTTTCGTGAATTTAATACCACCACTTCCACCCATTGATGATGGATTAGAAGTTGGATAAGTCATCTTTGGATTATAAATGAAATATTCCTCGATTTCGGGAAATTCATAATCCATTGGATCATCAACATTAACATTTGCTAGTCTATAAATCTTTTTATCTCTTTCAGATTTTTTCTGCTGACGAACATAACGCATTTTCATTGCGTCAATGTATCTCAGTTCTTGAATTCCTTCGTGAGGATTTTTTAAATCGATAACTTTGTGATAATAAAGTCTACCATCAACATACCAATTTCTATAAATTTCGTGCGACTTTCTATCAAAATCCAATAACTCTAAAATATATTTGAATTCTTCTCTTATTTTTTTCTTAATACCATCACTAGCATTTAGATTGGAAAGTTCAATCGTAACTGGACTATCATTAGTGTCACTAACAATAGCCTCATTTACAATATCTTCAATGGCACTGTCACACTCTGGGTGAAGTGCCATTTCACGATATCTTTTAATTAAATCAAATTCAGTTCTATATACACCTTCAATGTCTACATATGATCCAAAAAAACCACTTGTCAAATAAAAATCAGATTCGTCCTCATTGTTAGGTGGGACGGGTGATATAGTTGAGGGTGATAATGAATCATCATCCTCAATAGAAAAACCAAAAAGTTTTGCCATTATTAATGTTTAAATCTTCTAGCTATTTATCTATCTTAAATTAGCTCTGTCCAGAATATGGAGTCCAGTATTGAACTTGAAATTCTACAGTGAATTCTTCAATGGTGTCAGAGGTATCATATGAAAGATCAATTGCAGAGATGTTAGTTGGGAAAATATCATAGAACTTATATTGTGCAGTAACAGAAAGATCACCACCAAAAGCAGTTTGTCCCGTTGTACTAGCATTTCTTGTCAACTGTCTCACAGTTGCTTCTTTCATATAATCTTGTGGACTTGTAGAACCACTTGCATCTCCATATTGAGCAATGAATTGCATCCAACCTTCCATTGCTGCTCTGATGGAGAAGTTCTCGTCATTGATGATGGTTACAGTCCATGAATCAAATGTTCTGTCGCCAGCAACTTTAAAGATTCTTCCTCTAAAAGGAACATCAATTGATGCAATGTTAGAAGCAGGCAACTGAGCAGCTTTGCATAAGATGCTAAAGTCTGACGAGGAAAAATTCCCTTGTCCTCCTGGAATATCTGTAAGAATGACTTCGAACAGATTGGGACGAGCACCGCCCCCAATTAAAGTTGATTTAAAATCTTGAATCGTGTTTGCCATTGGTTTAGTCCTCCTTTTGTTTATCTATGAATTAAACTCTACCAACTACTTCTTCAAACGCTACCCCTGTTCTAGTAGCAACAAATGTTAGAGTTACATAATTAATTGATTTGGTTGGTTTCAGGAAGATATCAGCTCTAAACTCATTATTATCAATAACATCAGGAGTGTTGTTAGTTGTGTCACATACAACATAAAATCCATAAAGTCCTCTCTTCGCTTGAATATCGCGTAGGTATGGTTCAACGATATTTTTGAAGTTTGCTCTTGTTAACTCATCATTGAGTTCAAAGAGTTGTGCTTCTGCAGATCTTTCTAGTGCCTGCTCAATAGTCAAGAATAGGCGACGAACATTAATTCTATCAAAAGCAGATGCATATCCAAGAGCTGTCTTATCACCGAACAGCAAAGTTCCTATTCCAGGTTTAGTAACAATTGGATTGACTCTTACTGGATAAAGTTGATCTCTTTGTGCTTTTGATGGATTATATGCTAGTTTAATAGAATTATTAATAATTCCTCTTTGCTGTCCTGCAGGTGAGAACCAAGGATATGCAATTAAATTGGTGCGGCACATTAGTCCAGCAACATCAGCATTACATGGGACATATACAAATCTATTATTAAATCTGTCATAGGTGTACTTATATCCACTATCAAATATTGCATATGATGAAGAGTTAAGTGGACTAAAGAACTTCAATAGATTTGTTGTTTGAGTTGTAGTGTTGGTAATTGCAATTAAGTCTGATCTGTGAGGTCCAATAACCGCAACACAATCTTTTCTAGAATCTGCCAATGAAATTAAGAATTGTGCTTTTGTTTGGGAGTCTGCTTGTGATGACAAACCAGGACCCATAATTAGATAATCAACTTCAACTTCATCTTTATTTGCAAAAAGATTGTATGAAGTTGTTAAATCTCCAACAACGGCTGTAAATCCACCAGTTGATGAGTAATCGACTCCGCTAGTTAATGTATAGGTTTCATTGCCAATTGCACTGAAGGATACACTCTGAGCATTTTGTCCCCAAAGCCCTTGTGCAGTTGTGTTTGCGGTAAAGTTTGCCGAGAATCCAGTTGCAACAGGAGTTGTTGCCCAATAGGTATCTGCTCCACTTGATGGGTTCTTTCCAGCGTAAATTTGAGCAGAAAAATCAGCAAGATACTGCTTGTACCAAGATTTTTGTGGAGAATTTACTGCGGATACTGCATCTAAAGCTTTGGATAAAGAAAGATGCTTCTCCAAAATAGTTCCCTGGTTTCCTGTAATTGTCCCCAGATCATCGATAACTGCTATGTGAATCGCATCATTACGTCCGCTTCTATCTAACACATATTTGTTAGATACTGGTTTTGGTGCAATCGATTTCCAATAAACTGTAGAATTTGATAATCCAAGAGTTTGTTGATCGTACCAATCATCTATTGTTGATGGAGTAAATGTTCCAGCTACTCCAGCTGAGTTGTTTACAACAACAGCAGAACTAGTAGTTAAAAATGCTGAATATGAATTTCCTTGTGCATAATCAATCTTGGTTTCAGTTCCTGCACTAGATACTCGTGAAATAATTTTGACTGTAACTGAGTTTGCACCCGTCGCAGTTGTAACTCCAGTGATAATTGATTTTAAATAACCATTAAAAGTTCCGCTTGCTCCAGGTATGCTTACTGAAGAGAGGGGAACAGTTAATCCATAACCAACTTGAGCACCGACTGCTGCTGGAGTTGATGCACCTAATCCTAGAATTTGATCTCCGAGATCATCGATAACACAAACTTTTAGATTGTTTGCCCAAGATCCAGGGTTCTTTGCTGCAAAAGTAAAGTTAGTTGCTTCAGAATGATTTGCGGTGTAATCATCATAGTTGTCAATTCTAGCAGTTGCAGTCATTGTTGCTGCTGATGTATTAACACCCGCATTAGCATTTGCTAGAGTTGTGCCAGCCGTTCTAACTACTTTAAGAACTCCGCCATATGAAAGATAGGAAGCAGCACTCATCCAATATTCATACTGTGCATCCGATGATATTGGTTTACCGAATGTGTTGATTAAGTCCTGTTCATTTTGAATATCAATAGGATAGTCAACGGGTCCAATTGAGAAAGGTCCTGCAATTGCACCAATGTTATCTAATACATTGTCAGCTCTTCCTACTGTTAAATCAACCTCTCTCGTAAGTACACCGGGAGATAATTGAGGAGTCGCCATGTTTTTCTCCGTATTCTCAGTTTATCTAAAAAATATTTATATTTTTACTTCTTTCTAGAAGGGAAACGTTGCATGAACAATATTACCAGTCAGGGTATCGCCACTCAGTATCTAAAGGCTTTTTCTTTCTGCTTTCACTAATCCTTTTAACTGTACAAGATTTGCATTCATAGGAATATGATGATATTAGATCATATCTTTTTTTGCGAATTTTATAAAAATCACTCATTAAATCTTTTACCTCACCACAAACCCTACATTTTCTTTCCGTCAACAGCAAATGTTCCGTATCAAAAGATTCTTCTACATCCATTACATATATTCCCACATATAAGCGCGATCTCCATATTCATCCAAAAACCATCTATCTCCATCTTTATCTATAAAACTCTCATCACCTAAACCATCTGCTATAAATCCAAATGGTGCCATATCCTGTTCAATTTGATTTTTCTGCTCTTCATATAATCTTTTTCTAACGTCTTGATCGGTAAGTTCTTTGAAATAGTCTTGTGCTACTAGCCAGGCGTAAATTACAAGACACATTGCTAAGTCATCATTACATCCTTCTTCTGCTTCAAATGAATTATGTTTCTGAATAAAAGTTGTCAACTCACTCATGATCTCATAATCTTTAAAGAGAAGTTTATTCTCTTCAATCATTGTCTTTAAGTTGAGACATCCAACCTTCTTAACTGTCTTGGACATCTTAACTCCAAGTTGTGTTTTTTTACCGGAGAATCCCTGCCCAACAATTTGTCCCGCTCTTCCTCTCATCGAACACATTAATAGATTTTGATACTCCAAATCATAATGTACGATACTTGCTACTTGATCTCCGACATCATTTACTTCACATAAAATGTACGCATTATTATAACTTTTTGCTACATCTACAATTATACTTGGAAACAACATTGGTTTGATTTCATTGTTTCTGTACTTTCCAACAACGTTATGTGGAAAAGAAGTTATATCAATGACAGTGAAAGCAGAATAATCGCTTCCTACCCCTCTAGCAACGTCTACAGTAATGATGTAATCATGTTGCTCTTCAGGATCCACATATATGTCTAAACCCCCGCTACGAGTCTTAGGGTGATCGTATACGAGGGATCTTAATTTGCTAGGAGCAATTAAAGTATCGACAGATCCGAGGAATTCACATTCAAATTCAACCTTGAATTGAGCTTCCGAAGTGTTTGCAATTGTTTGTGCTTTCCAAATTTCATCTCTACCCGGAACTTCACTCCAATGAACATCAGTGAAAATATATTCATTTTTACCGCGCTCAGCATCATGCCACATGCGGTAGAAGTGATTCATACCGTGTGGAGTAGATACAATAATTACTTTTGTTGATTTACCTGAAGTAATCGTGGGATAAACTGATGCAAAGAAAGAATCCGCGATGTGATTTGGAACGAACGCAAATTCGTCCAAAAAGAGGATATTAAAAGACATACCACGAACTGCAGAAGCAGAAGTAGAAGCAGCCAAGATCTTACTTCCGTTCTCCAATTCCAGAGAACCTTTATTCCAGGAGATGATTCCTTGTTGCATCCACTTTGGTAAGTTTTCATACGCTGTTTGCAAACGATCTAAGAGTTCTCTTGCTGTTGCAGCTTTGTTTGCAAGGATACCTATATTTACATTATCATTGAATACAGCATAATGTAAAAGGAATGATACCACAGTTGTAGACTTACCAGTCTGGCGTGGCATCTTGCAAATATTAAATCTATGTTGATGAAAGTTATTGACTAACTTTTCCTGAAAAGGATACATTGCAAAAGATTGCAATCCTTTGTCAAGAGTTACAATTTTTACATAATTTTTTGCAAAGTATACTGGATCTTGCTTACATTTTACAAACTCAACAATTTGTTCTTGAGTAAATTCAATAGGTGTATTAGCTTTTTTTAGAAGAGGATTGCCAAGATATTGTTCACTCATAATAAGACCCTACCTATTAATTACAGTTCCAACGACGAAGAGCTTTATTAATTCTCGAATCTGGATCTCTTGAAGTTTTTGCTGAAGTTAGTTTAGACTTCATTCCTTTCATGCGACTACAAAAGTTAGAACGACGTTTTGCTCTTTTACCTGAAGGATTTTTTTCAGTAACTGCAGTCTGAAGTTTTGATCCAGGATTTTCACGACGATATGCTTTTACTGCAGCTGGACTTAACCCATCAGTTTTATCTTGACGATTAACTTTTTGCCAATCTTCATCAAATTCTACCTGTTCTCCGTATGGTTTTACATATGCCTTACTTGATCCTGGTTTTGCCGGACTTCCACCTTGAAATCCTGCTTGAATTAATGGTTGTCCTGGGGTAAATTCTGACACCGAATGATGCACAACTCTTGCGCCAGGATATACTTTTTGAATTTCATTTGTTACTTCTTGGCGACTTGGAAGTTTTGCTTGAGGGAAAAACATACGAATTGAGTAATATTTTCCGCCCCAAGACAACGTAATTGCAACAATGTTACCAAATTGCGTTTGAAGTCTGGTTACCTCATCAATTTGAGATTTAAATCCTTTAATTGGTTCTGGTTTGATTAAATCAACTACTTCTGCAAAAGTATTTCCATCGGCATCTTCAATGGTTTCTTCTGAAGTTGGTACACAATTTGGAACTGTTTTATTACCCTTTTTCTTTAGTCCTACCTGTTTATATCCAACCCAACATTTTTCGCTTAAGACTTCATCTAAAATTCTATCTATTAATTTTTGCTCTTCCATCTCCCCACTTGCAACATAATCTGCTGCGGTATCAATATAATCAGCTGCTTTAGTGATTTTTGATTGAACCCATGCCTCAAGATCTCCTTCTCCCTTTCCAACTTTTGCTTGAAGTTTTTTAACAGCATCAACAATTGTCTTTAATTCGGATCTTGCCATAGAGTACTCATGATCTTTAACAGAAACTTTATCCCACGCTTTTCCACCGTATGAACACTCAGATCTAGTTTCTCTCTTGTCACACAAAGGACAATATCTTTGCTCTTCAGTTGCTTCTGATTTTGTTCCCCAGCTTGAAGCACCTGCTTTACGGCATTGAACTAATTGTCCACTTGCGTATGCACTGGGCCAGACTTTTACTCTATTTTTAACTTTATGATAGCAAGCATCTTTACTGCCACTACCTTTGCTTGGTTTGTCTTTTTGTGCTTCTTGAATATTCATTGCTTCCTTTAATCCTGGTTCTGGTTTTACATAATCTTTGCTTTTTCTACCCTTAGCAAATGTTGGTACATTAGTTGGTTTAGATGCACCTGACTTTTGTTGTTGTCCTGGATCCTCTTCTCTTTTGCGGCGAACTGCAGATCTTATTAATGCTTCTCCCTTTTTACCCTTTCTTTTAAGTGATGAAAGTCTTGCGCTACTAAAACATTTTGGAGTTTTAGTTTCTCCTGGCTCATTTGCACATGGGGATCCATCTGACTGAACCCATCCTGGTTTTCCGTCTTTTGAACGAGAACCTTTAAACCAATGATGAAGAGAACCTGCCTCATCAATATTTACATCTTTGAATTTCTTATGTTCTTTTTTCGCAGATGCTTCCATCTTTTTTAATCGAGTATAGTAATCTGGAATTTCATCTAGATGTTGAAGAGCAATGTCTTTGGCAAGATCATGATTTTTGGTATGCTCATGTTCAATAGGTTCTCCCATATCAAGTTGCTTTTGTATGAAAGAAACATCAAGACGATGCTTCTTTGCAATTTGCTCAACTGTTTTGTGTGACTTGATCTGGGGCATTACTCAACTGGTTTTGATTTAGTTACTTCACTTTTTACTCTCTTTTTTCTTCCCGCACAATGAGCACGTTGAGAAAATCCTTTTGGATTGGAGCAGTCAATACTCTTTTTATATTTATTGCTCCAATCTTCTTGAAATTGTTTAAACGTCTTCATTTTGAGTTTGTTGTTTTAAAAACTTTGCTAAATCTGCGGTTGATCCGACAAATAGTGCATTGTTTACCGTTGTAGGTCCTTTGGATTGTTTGTTTTCTTCAATATCTTTGAGTTTTTTTTGCAGATCCATTAATTTGTCGGTGGCATCCGCAACATTTTTAATTAGTTGTCCAGCAACTTCATATGCTCTGGGCATCTCACTTTCTTGTGCTAATTCCAAAATACCATTGATTGCTTCTTGTCCTTTTTGTATTAATGAATAAAGATTTCCTCTAGTATACTCATAGTCTTTTTTAATATCTTCTGATGAAGAATTGATATTCTCTATTTTTTGGGATAAAGATTCTTTTTCAGAGGAAACAATATCTCCAGAAACATCAAATGTATTATTTAATTCGTCGAATTTTTTTGTCATTTTCATGAGATGGATCCACTAAATCCAAAATCATCCCCTTCTTCTATTAGTAAGTTGTCTGCCGTAGTAATCGATTTAATCGGAGCACCTGATAGGTGAGATGTAATAGTAGTGTCATCTTTACCACGTTCAACTGTTAGAATATTTCCAGTCTTAAGTTTTACATAGAATTCTTCACCTTCAATGTCCAAATATGTATTTACAGAAATAGAACTTGAATCATTTACTTCGATTAAAGTATCTGTTGTAGAAATATCCTTTGAAAGATTAGTTACAATAATGCCAGTATAATTTTTGATAGCTCTTGGTTGAGCGGAATAAACAATTTCTCTGGTTGATGTAGAAGAAGGATCTCCGGCAGTAACACTGATAGTAGATTTTTTGATAATATCTTTTGTAGCGGTAGAAATAGGTCCAAAAAGATATGTTTTTGCGGTAAATCTTAGAGTGTAAATTAAAACTCTTCTGGTAGTAAAATTCCCCTCATAATCATCAGTCATTGTTATATTTTCTAGAATGATCGGAATATCTCTCTTTTCATCTATAGAATCTACCAATCTTACAGTCATGCTGTAAGATGGTTGAAAATATGGTAAGATTTGTTCTACTACTTGAAGAGCATCATCATTCAATTTGCACATAATATTAAGATCAAACTGCATATTATATGGAACTGGCATATATGTTTTTTTTATTACCGTTCCGTCAGTAGAATCTTTTGAAGTAAATGTTTGAGTTGTTGTTACTTTTCTAGATGGATCATATGTTATACCAGTCATTTCAAACGACATTCTTGGAAGAGTCATTTGAACTGGTTTACTTAAATCTGGCGATTGCTCCAAACGAGCAAGAAATTTCTGAGTGGGACCGTAAGCTAAAGGTACTTTAATTACGCTTGTTACTTGATCTGAGTCATTAGTATGTTTTATACTTATATTGTTAAATAGGGATCCAAATCCAATAATGGTTCTCCTAAAAATTTCGTGATAAAAATACTCAAACATAGTATTATCTTTTAGTATTACTATTTAACAGTTTTTTAAACTATGGCATTCCGAATGGATTTTGTTCTGAAAAATCAACAATAAAGTCTGCTTCAGATTCAATATCTTTATTATCAGCGTATCCATCGGCAATTGGATCCGTATCAATTTTACCTAACATGTAGAAAGAACTTGAAGCTGCCCCTACAATATTTTCTCCAACAATAAATTCTCCACTAACTGTTCCTACCTCTAATTTATTAGTCACTGCATTCCATGATCTTACTCTTGCAGTTGTTCCACTCTTTGAACCTGTTACTATTTCATTAAATTCATATGTTCCAGAACCACTTAGATTTGGATTTGCAATTCTGATAGTTGGAGCAACAGTATATCCTAGTCCTGCATTCGTAATTCTTATGGATGTTACTGAACCTGCTGCACTTACAACAGCGTATCCTGTAGCAGAAACAATTCCAATACCTCCAACTTTACTGAAAATAACATTTGGAGAAGTTGAATATCCAGATCCTCCATTTGTAATTGTCACTATTCCAATAATTCCATCTCCCAAAACTGCAGTTGCGGCTGCTCCAGATCCACCACCTCCAATAAAACGAACTCCTGGAGTTTGAGTGTATCCATATCCTGGATTTATAAGTTCAACACTTTGAACAGATTTTGCCGCTGGGTTTACATTATCGTTACAAACTACAATTCCTCCTATCATTACAGCAGAGGCAATTCCAGTTCTACCAGAGACTGAAGCTGATGATATTCCCACAATTGGTGTTGATGTATATCCTCCACCCCTATTTGTAATTGTGATAAGTCTTATACCACCATTAATTAATCCAGTAACGGCAGTTGCAGTAACACCAACACCAAGAAGGGTTAAGGTTTGAGTTACAGAAACTGATCCGATTTCACTTCCAGTACCCTCTTCATTAGTTCCATCGAGAGCATCATCAACATCAGGATAACCAGTATCAATAACTTCATCTTCATATCTAAACAACTCACACCTAAGTTCATATGTATAATTTTTCATCAACTGATAAAAAGGTTTTTCATGTTCTACGTATTTAATTTCAAAAATACGTTTACCGAGAGGAAAATAAACTAAGTCACCTTCTTTTGGGCGATTTGCCAACTTAATATTACTTTTTGCTTGAATTAATGGAGTTATATAATTTAAAAATCTTTCTTTAGAAATAACCAAAGTTAATTCATTCAATGCTTGAATTCCAAACTTTGATAGTAAAGTTGGATTATCACCATACCCTTCATATGAACTTACATAAGCCTCTATTGGATAGGCATCATCGAATAAAGATTCAATAACCTCTCTTATAACTGTTTTTTCTGTAATATATTTTCTTGGTAAATAATAAACTTCAACACCATACATTCTGATCTGCTCATTGATCAAATCCTGAACAAGATTTTGCTCACCGCTGCTTCCTTGTAGAAAAAATGGGTTGAGTGCCATATAATTAACCTATCATGTCCAGAGGTGGAAGTTCATATGTATTGGACATCTTTTCCATTAGAATGTCAATCTCTCTCTGAGCATCGTCATACAATTGTCTGCCATTTAGTTCAACTCCTCCAGGAAGTTTAACTCCTTGGAATTTGATTAAATTTTGTCCCCATTGACGTTTTATTAAAGATGTTAGATAAGGTTTTAAGAATGAATCATTCCAAACTCTACTATAATCACTTGGATCTAAAGTTGAATAGCAATCTATAATAAAGTAATTCCCCTCAGTAACTGCTCCCCAGTCAACATCTAGATATAATCTATCCTGTCTTTTATTAAATCTAATTTGTTTCTGAGTTGTGAGAAGAAAATCTAAGTCTTCCAGATAAGTTTTTACCATTGCATAACTTAGAATTTCAGTTGCTCCCCAGTAATAGATATCATTTAAAAATAATTGATACTTCACACTAAACATATTATGTGTAATACTATTAGCTCCATCATAATGAAAAATCTTATTAATACCAATTATTGATGGCGGAACCTGCAAGTAATTGCTGTTTTCATAATAATTGAAAGTAGTTGCTGCCCCAACAATATTTGTCGTTACTGAAGTTGTAGAAATACCAATCCCATCGGATGGTCTTGCCCTACCCCTATCGATATCATTTTGTGTAATTTTATATTTAAAAAACGTTGGATATACGCCATCAAAATGTCTTTCTTGAAAAAATTGAATAGCGTCATCTACCAGATCGTCAATCTGTTCGTCCGCAACATTAATTTCTAGAACCGGATAACCAAGTTTTCTTTTGCAATAATCAATTAGTTGTTGTCTAGTAGATGGTTGAGCCATTTATCCTATTCACTTTAGAAATATTTATGGATTAATCTTTATCAAGTCTTTAACAACTTCTTGTTGTTTAAAATATAATTTGACGTATGATTTTGCAATATTTTTGAGAGTATCTAAGCATTCAATATTGTCTATTTCAGCAGAAATTTTAAAATATTCAAAACTTTTTGTTAGATCTTCAAGTGTTATCTTGTCGGGATCCATTGACTAAACTCCTAAGTAAATTTTTAATTTCATCAATATCACCTTTCATACTAGCAAGATCTTCTTCAAGATTTTGTATCTTTTGATTCTCTTTATTTTTTGATTCTTTCCTCTTTACATATTCATTATATTCAGACATATTAGTATTGATAATTGAATTATTTTGGGGATTTCTAACTAAGTTAGAGAATCCCTCTACTTGAATATAGTCCATTAGGCTAATGCGATTACCTTCAGATCTCTGATTCTTGGAGGATATGCCTGGTTTGTTGAAGTAAGAACAATCTTAATTCTATAAGAGTTGAAACTTGGCAAATCTTTAATTGTAAACTTATATTCTTTAAATTCAAGAGTTGGTGAAGCAAATCCTAAAGAAGAGGATTGTGGAATATAAGAATCTGATTTTCCGTTAGAATTGGAGACACTAATGATTTGTCCTCTAGCATCTAAATTATCCCATCCTGGGAAAGGAACGAAAATGGGATCAAAGTTTTGCTTATTGTCTATTGCATAGAAAGCGCGAATATCAGAATATGTATTGATGTGAGCATCTAAAATAATTTGAATAGAGCTAGCAGGATTTACAAGATTTGTTTCTTTAGAAACATATTGACAAGACGATGGATCTAGATCAATAGAATTAACTCTTCGATCTGTAGCATAATTTGTAATTGGGCGATCAATTCTATTTGATGTTAAAATTACATTAGTCCTTTCCAAATCTATAACGGGACTTACTTTAGAATCTAATGTTGACATAATAAGTCTCATATTAAACGACTTATTATCTGGAAGATTACCCAACTTATAAAATTCATTTACTTGAGAACAAATGATGCGAGTGCTATCTAGATAATTGGATTCATTTATAGATACTGATTCATATCCTTTATCTGCATAAGGAATTTCATTTCCATTAATACTCTTACCAGTGACGGTTCTTATTTCGGAATTAATACTTGTGCCTCTTACAGTTAGATTTTGAATCATTGGAGTTATCACTTCATATGGCATGTTTTGAGTAGCAAAAACGTTTGCTCCTCCAACAAATTTAGTCTCGTTGAAGTAAAGTTTGGGGAAACTTGATCCATCACTTCTACCGACACCACTTGCCGAAGACATATCTATTGGTAAAGTATATGAATCAAATGTTATTGGAGCAGT
>Ga0222712_10004677_pt1 | contig 14212 bp, 19 predicted proteins | sample C33_657DmetaG_FD_165043 | JGI IMG/M metagenome (GOLD analysis project Ga0222712, IMG submission 165043) | Estuarine water microbial communities from San Francisco Bay, California, United States - C33_657D | ecosystem: Environmental > Aquatic > Marine > Unclassified | place: USA: California... | reverse complement strand
AAAAACAAAAGTTATGAACAAAAACAATCTTTTACGATTTATCCAAAAGTATTCATTAGGTGGAGTAATCGAATCAGTAGCATGGAACGCTGAAGGTAATAAATTATCAGTTCGTTTCATTTCGGATGACAAAACAATGTTAGGAGAAGTGGACTTTGATGGTTTCACATCAACACCATTTAACATTGGTATTTACACAACTTCTTTATTAAAGAATTTGGTTGGTATTTTGGATAGTGATATTAATTTAAAAGTAGACTCAGTTGGTGATAAAGCTACTGTATTGAAATTATCTTCGGATGAAACCGAAACATCATATCAATTAGCAGATTTAGGTGTTATCCCATCTGTACCTGATTTGAAACAAATGCCAGAATTTGGTATCAACATTGAAATGGCATCGACTATGATTGATAAATTCATCAAAGCAAAAGGTGCATTATCTGATATCGATACATTTACTGTATTTACTGAAGGTGGTGATTTGAAGATGGCTATTGGTTATTCATCAATCTCTACAAATAGAGTTACATTTACTGCTATCAAAGGATTTGATGGTGATGTTAAACCTATTTCATTTTCAGCAAAATATTTGAAGGAAATTTTAACGGCTAACAAAGAAGCCACAACCGCTAAATTAAAAGTATCAACGGATGGTTTAGCACACGTTGAATTCAAAATCGATGAATTCACTTGTAAGTATTATTTAGTAGAAATCTCAAATTAATAAAAAATGACAGAAGAATTAGAATTAACTCCACAGGAGGAGTCGCAACCAGATACGATTGTATCAGCACCAAAAGGAGAACAAATTGTAGATGCGGAATGGTGTTTTCAGTTTTTTAACAATGAACCAATTGTATTTGCATATGCAAATGAAGGCGAAACCGCAGCTCCATTAACATTAACAATTGAATCAACTGAAGGACAGGGATTGACTTTCCAACAAAATGGAATGACATTTAGATTATTCCCTCGTCCAATTAGTGAGGAAACAAAATTAGAAAGAACAAAAGAAAATCAAAAATAATATGACGTTCGATAGTTTAATAGAAAATGTATCTCAATGGGCAGCTGATAAAGATATCCTAAAGAAAGAAAATGCACCAAAGCAATTATTAAAAGTTTTGGAAGAAGTAGGTGAAACTGCTGGAGCATTATTAAAATCAAAAGATGAAGAACTCAAAGATGGTATTGGTGATTCGTTTGTAACACTTATCATTTTGGCTAAACAATTGGGGTTAGAACCAGCTGATTGTTTGGAAGCAGCTTGGAACGAAATCAAAGATAGAACGGGTAAAACTGTAAACGGAGTATTTGTAAAAAATTAATTTATGAGCTTTTTCGCAAACGATATTAATAAGAGAGAGCATAGTTTGTGGGTGGAGAAATACCGCCCACAAACACTTGCTGATTATGTTGGTAATGAAACCATCAAAGAAACCATTCAGCAATATTTGGATAACAATGATATCCCACATCTATTGTTGTATGGTAAAGCAGGAACTGGTAAAACTACATTAGCAAAGTTAATCGTAAACACAATCAAATGTGACCATATGATTATCAATGCATCGGATGAAAACAATGTGGATACAGTTCGTAACAAAGTAAAGAACTTCGCATCATCGGTTGGATTTGCAGGATTCAAAGTAATCATCTTAGATGAGTTTGATTATATGACTCCGAATGCACAGGCAATTCTTCGTAACTTAATGGAAACATTCAGTAAACATTGTAGATTTATTTTGACTTGTAACTACATTGAGAAGATTATTGACCCAATTCAAAGTAGATGTCAATCATTTGCGATTACACCTCCAACTAAAAAGGATGTAGCAATGCAAGTGGCTAAAATTTTGGATACAGAAAAAATTACATATGATATTAAGAATGTAGCTGACATTGTTAGTTCATATTATCCTGATATTCGTAGAATCTTAAATACTTGTCAATTACAATCCGCTAAAGGAGAATTGAAAGTAGATAGAGCAATTATGGTTGAATCTGATTTTAAAACAAAATTGGTGGATGCATTGAAAGGTTCTGATGATAAAAGAAATCTTTATTTAAAAATAAGACAAATGGTGTTGGATAATCAGATGAATGATTATACCGAAATGTATACATATCTTTATGATAAGGTAGATGATTACGCAGGTGGTAACACAGCAAATATCATTTTAGCAATTGCGGAATCTCAAGCTAAAGACGCATTGGTAGTTGATAAAGAAATTGTATTCGCATCATTATTAATTCAAATTATAAATACTATACGATAATGGAACAGGGATTACCAATGGGCATTAATTTAAATGATGCCAGAGATATGGATTGTGAATGTGGAAATAAAACATTTATGCCTGGTTATAGATTCAAAAAATTGAGTAAAATTATGACAGGGCAACCACAAGATACAATTATTCCAATTGAATTGTATTTATGTACACAATGTGGTAAAGCATTGCAAGAACTTTTACCAAAAGAATTACAAGATAAACAATCATCAATCGGATTATAATGGCAGGAAAATCATTGTTTGACCATATTAAGGCAATAACAAACGAACAAGACCCAAAGTATTTTGATAATTTATCAGAAGAAGATAAAAAGTCTTGGAGTAACTTTATGATTAATCGTTTTCTTTCAATGAATCCCGATTGGGTTGAACTAATTGCAACTATACTACCTTTGACTCAAACACTTGAGCCAAAGGATATGTATAAGTTGTATATTAATGCTATCCCAAAAGGAAGATACTTTCTTAAATATATGAAAGGTAAATCGGCTGAAAAATACGAAACATTTATAATAGAACTTATTAAAAAAGAATACGATTGTTCTGAATCACAGGCAATTGAATATTTAGATATTTTATATTCTAATAGAGAAGGAAGAGAAAATTTGAAATATATTTCGGAAAAATACGGAATTGATAAAAAACAAATTACAAAATTAAAATTAAAAATATAATGAATAAAAGTTTTTGTATACTACCATTCATCCATTTTAATGGTTATATGGATGGAAAAGCTAGAGCATGTTGTGATTCACAAAAACCATTTACTGATATTGATTTGAAAACTCAAACAATAGAAGAAGCATTTAATTCGGAAGAATATAAAAAGCTTAGAATGGATATGCTTAATGGTGTACAAAATGATTATTGTTCAGCTTGTTATAATTTAGAAAAACAAAATATAAAATCATCAAGAGAAAAATGGAACGAGCATCACAATGCTAGAATCGATGATGTTGATGAAAAATATATTAAAAATACTTCATTTGATGGTACAGTCGATACTGAATTCGTATCATTGGATTTAAGACCATCTAATATTTGTAATTTCAAATGTAGAACCTGCAACGATTCATATTCTACAAAATGGCAAGAAGAGAAGGAAGATTTTTATAAAAATAATATGGGAGTCTTAGCTTTTGGTGAAGAAAAAATAGAATCTTTAAATAAAATTAATTTTAAGTTAAATGAAGATTCTATGAAAAATATGGAAGTATTATATTTTGCTGGTGGAGAACCATTTGTATTGGAAGAACATTTTGAATTATTAGATTCTATACAAAATAAAAATAATATATCTTTGATGTATAATACAAATTTTAGTATTTTAAAATACAAAGGAAAGACTATATTTGAATATTTAAAAGATTTCAGAAAAGTACATTTTTCAATATCAATAGATGGATTGGGTGAAATTGGTGAATATGCTAGAACTGGGTTTGATACTAAAGTATTTAAAAAGAATATGATGGTATTGAAATGGGCTATAACTCAATACAAAAATATTACATACGATTTTCAATATACTTGCTCACTTTTAAATGCATATGATTTTTTTGATTTTTTAAAAGAACTGAAAGAATCACATGATTTAATTAATTTCCACTATGTACATTTTCCTTGGTGGTATAATCCTGTTAATTTTGATGAACATAGATTGAAATTGATTTCATTATATGAAAAAAATATTAAAAAAATTAAATCTGATAAATTAAAGGAGCATTTGGAAAAATATATCAATTATTTAAAAAGTGCAAATGTAACAACTTGGGATAAGGAAAATTCTAAAAAATATCTAATTGCACATACTACACATGGTATGATATTTAATGATACATTTTTGCCTGAAAAACTTTCATTTATAGATGATATTATTAATGAAGATACTAGAAAAAGACCATTAATATAATTTGGAATAATGAAATAAAAATCGTATATTTGTAGTATAAACAAATAATATGGCAAGAGTTTCATTTTCCCAATATAGTATGTGGAGTAGTTGTCCACAACAATATAAGTTAAGTTATATTGATAAGTTATCCGAATCAACATCAAATATACATTCAGTATTTGGTTCGGCAATGCACGAAACACTACAAGAATATTTAGATAAATGCCTTCGCATTTCCAAATCACAAGCCGATAAGATGATGAATCTTAAAGATATGTTGAAAGTAAAAATGAAAGACATTTATCTAAAAGAATTCGAAGAATACAAAACACACATTTCCACAAAAGAAGAGATGGTAGAATTTTTGGAAGATGGTAATCTTATATTAGACTACTTTCAAAAATCAAAAAACTTCAATAATTTTTTCTCATTAAAAGATGATGAGTTGGTTGCTATTGAACAACCAATTAATACTAAAATTGCAGAAAATGTAAACTTTTTAGGATTCATTGACTTTATTGTTAGAAATAAAAAGACTGGTAAATATCGCATTACCGATTTTAAAACATCTACTAAAGGTTGGAGTAAATATCAAAAATCAGACCCGGTTAAAAATGCACAAATACTTTTGTATAAAAAGTTTTATGCTGAAATGTTAAGCATATCACAAGATATGATTGAGGTAGAATTTATTATCTTAAAAAGAAAAGTAGCTGAGGTAGAAGATTATACAATACCACGCATTAGTAGACATGTACCCGCAAGTGGTAAACCATCGGTTAATAAAGCTTGGAATGGATTTCTAGCATTTGTTGATTCGGTATTTGATGAAAGTGGTAATTATAAGATGGATATTGAATATCCTAAAAAGCCATCAAAGTTATGCGATTGGTGTGAATTTAAACAAAGAGGAATTTGTGATGGAAAATAATTTTATCTATATATATGTATATATATAAATACAAATTATAAACTATGGCAGATTTAAAATTAACAACTGTTAAGGTTATACAAAAATTATATGATGAGGATTTTAAGATAGCAGCAATACAAGGTGGTATCAATTTCCAAAAACTCGTTAATAGAAGTTTAGACCTTTACACTAAAAATGAAAATTTTAGAAAACAATTAAACGAATACACTACATTACAAGTTAGTGGTTCACAATTTTAAGAAACAAAAAAGTTATGGCAAAAAAGAAAATCCTATTACTTTCGGATGATTTACGAATGGCGAGTGGTATCGCTAATGTTTCCAAACAATTGGTTATGGGAACAGTTAACAAATACGATTGGGTTCAATTAGGTGCAGCTATTAAACATCCAGAAGCTGGTAAAATATTGGATTTGAATGAAAGTGTTAGAAATGAAACAGGTGTATTGGATGCAGAGGTAAAAATATACCCATCTGATGGGTATGGTAATGCTGATATTATTCGTCAATTATTGATGATTGAAAAACCCGATGCAATTTTACACTTTACTGACCCAAGATATTGGATTTGGCTGTATGAAATGGAGCATGAAATTCGCCAATCAGTTCCTTTGTTTTTCTATCACATTTGGGATGATTTACCAGACCCAAAATATAATAGAAATTACTACGAAAGTTGTGATTGGATTGGATGTATTTCAAAACAAACTTATGGAATTACTAAAAGAGTTTGGAGTTGGGATAAAGAAAAACATTGGACTAAACCGGCCGATTGGCAAGTGAGCTATGTACCACATGGTATCAATTCAGATTTGTATAAACCGGTAGAAGTTCCAAAAGAATTTAAACAAACTATTTTTGGAGAAAAAGAATATGATTTTGTTCTTTATTGGAATAATAGAAATATTCGTAGAAAGCAACCGATTGATGTAATTCTTGCATTTGATAAATTTGTTGAAGCACTTGCACCCGAACAAAGAAGTAAGGTATGTTTATTAATGCATACTCAACCAGTTGAAGAGCATGGAACAGACTTACCAACTACAATTGCACATTGTTGTTCGCCTGAAACCAATGTGATATTTGCACCAAATCGTTATACTGAAACTGAATTGAATTATCTTTATAATTTGGGAGATGTTACAATTAACATAGCATCTAACGAAGGATTTGGATTAGCAACCGCAGAATCGGTAATGGCAGGAACTCCTATCATTGTAAATGTGACAGGTGGTATGCAAGACCAATGTGGATTTAGAGATATTGCAAGTGGTAAATTATTAACTGCAGAAGATTATGTTGAAATTGGTTCATTGCATGATAAATACAAAAAGAATACAGTAGTTTATGGTGATTGGGTTAAACCAATTTGGCCAGTTCGTTCAACAACGGGTTCAGTTCCTACTCCATATATCTTTGATGATAGAGTTGATTTTGAAGATGTAGCACCATTAATTATGGAATGGTACAAAACTCCAAAAGAAGATAGAGATGCAGCTGCATTGAAAGGTAGAAAATGGATGTTAGGAGATGGTATGTTAAGTAAAGAAGCTATGTGTAAAACATTAGTAGATGGAATGGAGGGAGCATTTGAAAATTGGAAACCAAAACAAAAATATAAGTTAATAGAGTTATAGTATGAAGCCAACATTAGTATTTCAAGCACCAATAGCAACAAGAAGTGGATATGGTGACCACGCTAGAGATTTATTACATTCTCTATATAAATTAGATAAATTTAATATTAAAGTTATTAGCACACGATGGGGGAATACTCCAATGGATGCACTCAATTATGATAATGAATTTCATAAATGGATTGTAGATAACATTATTCCAAAAATTTCAGAAAAGCCAGATGTGTATATTCAGGTAACAGTACCAAATGAATTTCAACCATTAGGATTTTATAATATAGGAATTACTGCAGCAATTGAAACCACACATTGTTCATTGGATTGGATTCATGGGTGTAATAGAATGGATTTAATTATTACTCCATCGGAACATTCAAAAGATAGCTTAGTTAAAACTGTTTATAATGAAGCAGATAAGCAAACGGGTAAATTAATTGCACAGCATAAAATTCAAAAACCTGTTGAGATTTTATTTGAAGGATTCAATGAAAACTTTGGAACTGAATATGTTGCAAATGTAACTCAATTAGACCAAATTAAAGAAGATTTTGCATTCTTATTTGTAGGACATTGGTTAAGAGGTGATTTGGGTGAAGATAGAAAGAATGTGGGAATGATGATTAAAACATTCGCAACTGCTTTCAAAAATGAAAAAGTAAAACCAGCATTAATTCTTAAAACATCATCTGCTGGATTTAGTGTAATTGATAGAGAAACCACTATTAAAAAGATTAGAGATATATTGGGTAAAGATTATGGTTCAGTTCCCGTATATTTGATTCATGGTGATTTGACAGAAGCTGAAATGAATGGATTATACGAACATCCAAAAGTGAAAGCAATGATAAACTTTACAAAAGGTGAGGGATTTGGTAGACCATTGTTAGAATTCAGTTTAACCGGCAAACCTATTATAGTAAGTGGGTGGAGTGGTCATTTGGATTTCTTAAAAGAAGGTGCAGTATTATTGGAAGGTGAATTAAAAAATGTACATGAATCAGCCGCTGACCAATTTCTTTTAAAAGAAGCTCAATGGTTTAATGTAAATATTTCAAAAGCATTGCCTGTAATCAAAGATGTTTACAAAAATTATGATAAATATAAAATTGCATCATTTCAATTAGGAAAACAAAATAAACAAAATTTTAGTTTAGAAAAAATGACTGAATTGTTTGATGGTATTTTAAATCAATATGGTATTTATACTAAAATACAACCAAAGTTTCAACAACTTCAGTTACCTAAATTGAAAATGTTAAATAAATAATGCAAACATTCAATCCAATATATCGAAGATTTGTAGATAGTAAAAATAAAATTACTCCCAATCAAATGGTTAGGAGTAAATTTTATTTAATAAAAGAATATGAATATGTGGATGGAACTAAAGGTAAATATTCAGAAACAACTGCACCAATAATATTTACTCTATTTGTATCTAAAGCAAAGGATGTAGTTCATTGTGTAAAAGTATCAAATGTAAGGCCTGAATTAATTAGGAAATTTTTTGGTAAATTTGTAAATGAAGAAACCGAATCTTTGGAAATGCGAGGTGGAGCAAAGGCATTTTATCAAAAAGTAGTAAGTAAAGTACCGGTAGTTACCAATGAGGCATATAGAACATATAAATTAAGTGGATTGGGTAGTATTATAGAATTGGATATGGATGTTGATAAATTGACTCCACAAACAAAAACAGTAACAAGTATAGATATAAAAACACAAATACGAAATAAATAGTTATGACATCAAAAGAATTTGTCCTTTGGTTAAAAGGATTTTCAGAAGGAGTACATGAATTCAATATTACTCCAAAACAATGGGATATATTAAAAGATAAATTAGCAGAAGTAAAAGATGATAATGTATCATCTCCATTTCCATTTGGAGTTCCAAATACTGCACCCATACAAACATTACCATTTATCCAACCATACAACCCAAACCCATATAAACCATATGAGGTAACTTGTAGTACGGGTTCAACCGGAACAATTACAACAACACCTGGATATGGTTCTTTAACATTTACTCCATCTACAACGACACAATGGAATCCAAGTGGTTCTAATTGGAGTTATACTACTTCAACATATAGACCTCCATATACAACAGGCGGTGCAGATGAAGTTATAAAAACGGAAAAAGAAGATTAATGAAAAAAGCATTAGTTACAGGTGGAGCTGGATTTGTAGGATACGCTCTTTCAGCTGAATTACTTAAAAGAGGTTATGAAATCCATGTAATTGATAATTTATCAATTGGTTCTGAAGCAAAGGTTTCTCCATATGTAAAATTTTTAGGTGGAGATATTAGAGCAATGGATAATATACAAAACACTCAATACGATTACATTTTTCATTTGGCAGCATTGAGTAGAATCCAACCATCATTTCAAAATCCAACATTAACATTTTCAGTAAATGTGGATGGTACAAAGCAAGTTGTTGAATATGCATATCATACGAAATCTAAATTAATCTACGCAGGTTCATCATCCCGTCATCATAATCCGATGTTATCACCATATGCTATGAGTAAGCATATGGGAGAGGAATGGATAAAGATGTTTAAAGGTGTGTATGGGTTGAATGCGGAGATAGTTAGGTTTTATAATGTGTATGGGCCTGGCGAATTGGTAGACTCTCATATGGCAGCTGTAATTGGATTATGGAGAGCAGCTGTAAAAAATGACACTCCAATTTTAATTCACGGAGATGGTAAGCAAAAAAGAGATTTTACACATATCAATGATATTGTAGATGGGTTAATACGAATCGCAGAAAGTGATGAAAAGCATGAAGATGCTTGGGAATTGGGTACAGGTCGTAATTACTCTTTAAATGAAGTAGCTAGTTTATTCGCACCACATCCTATCAGATATGTAGATGATGTGAAAGGTAATTATAGAGAAACCATTAGAATTAATGATGATGCCTTAAATAGATTGGGATGGCAACCAAAAGACCAATTAAAAGAATATTTAAATGAAATTAAGTTACGCAATAACGGCTTGTAACGAAGTCGAAGAAACCATTCGTTTGGTTAATCAGTTATTAAACTACAAAGAAGAAAATTCGGAAATAGTAGTGTTGTTAGATACTCCAAAAGCACCTACTGAATTGGTAGAGTATTTAGAATTACAAGCTAATGCAGACCATATAACTCTCATTGAATCCGAATTCGATAATGATTTTGCACAATGGAAAAACTTACTAAACTCACAATGTAAAGGTGAGTGGATATTCCAATTGGATGCAGATGAATATCTTACGCCAGATTTGATTGTAAATTTGGAAGCACTATTGGAAGCTAATGCAGATAAAGACCTTGTTTTAGTTCCTCGTATTAATACAGTTGAAGGATTGACTGATGAACATATACAAAAATGGGGATGGAATGTGAATGAAAATGGATGGGTAAATTTTCCTGATGTTCAGACTCGTATTTACAAAAATAAACCAGAACAAATAGGATGGAGTGGTAAAGTGCATGAAAGAATAGGTGGGTTTGAAAATTATACCAATTTTCCATTAGAAGAACTCTATTGTATCAAACATCCAAAAACAATCGAAAGACAAGAACGACAAAATAATTACTACGATACTTTGTAATGATACACATCTATTATCACATATATGCAATCGATGGAGTTGATGAGATAGTAAGAGAGCAATTAGAATTAATAAAATTTAATTTTGATTTTCCATATAAATTAAATATTGGCATTTCAATATCATTGAATAGTACTTCAATAATAAATTTACTTAATATAATTGACAAGAATAATTTGAGAGATATTTCAGTTAATGGGAATGAATTTATTACATTAAATTTGATAGAAAAAGATAAAGAAAAATTTGGAGATTCCGATTATATTTTGTATCTTCATACAAAAGGAGCTTCCAAACAAAAAGAATTAAATTATTCTAATATAGTAAGTTGGAGACATATTATGAATTATTTTAACATTGAAAAATGTAAAAGTGTTTTTAAAATTTTAGAAAAAACATCATATAATACATATGGTATATTATATACAATGGTAGCAGATTGGAAAATATATTCAGGTAATTTTTGGTGGGCAAAGGCTTCTTATTTAAAAACAATAAAAATAGATGATGTAAAACAAAATAGATTTAATGCTGAAATTAATTATATTCAAAATGGAATAAATTGGAAACCATATTCAGCATATAATAGAGAAGGTGAAAATCACTATGATATAAATTTTAAAAGAGAGGAATATGCAAAATAAAATAACATTCATATACGATTACAAAGATGGAGAACAATGGTCAACTCCAATGGCACTCCTAAATGAATTCAAAGAAAGAGGTTGGGAAACTCAAATAGTTAAAACTAACGATACCGACTTAAAGAATTGGGTAGATTCCAAACCACAAACTGATATTGTATTGTTTATGGATTGGGGTAGATTTGATTCACAATATTTAAACAAAGATTTAGTACCCTCGTTTTGGATACAAGAAAGTGGAGATGACCCACAAAACTTTGAAAGAAATTCTCCTAAAGCAGATAGATTCCATTTCACAATTACACCGGATAAACGATGCGCCGAAGCATATAGAAAGATGGGTATAAATGCTGAATGGATAAATCATTTTGCAGATACAGCAGTTCAATTCCCTATGAATTTAGAACCAAAGCATGTAGCGGTTACAACGAGAGGGATAGGTAATTCATCATTTTTAGATTACTTAACACATTGGGCAGAAGGTGTAGTTGGCAATCGTAATGGTTTGGGGCCAAAAGAACATACTGAATTTTTGAATAGTGGAATAATGGTTATTCAGAATAGTAGATGGAAAGAAATTACTCGTAGAATATTCGAAGGAATGGCTTGTGGTAAGATGGTTCTAACCGATAGATTGCCAGAAGAAACAGGTCTTTCTGAAATGTTTATAGATGGTGAAGATATTGTGTATTACGATGAGATGTTTGATTGTATAGAGAAGATGAACTACTACAATGAAAACGAAGAGGAGAGAGAAAGGATAGCACATAATGGGATGATGAAAGTATTACACAATTATACACAAATACAAATTGTAGATAAATTAATAGAAAAGTTTAAACACCATAAGTAATGAAATTTTCAGAATTTTACGAATCATTTGAAACAAAAAGTGATAAAGGAACAACGCATGATTATATCAATGGTTGGTATTCTGATGAATTCACCGCAAAAAGAAATGATAAATTAAAAATATTAGAAATAGGAGTACACAGAGGTGCATCTATAAAATTATTAAGAGATTGGTTTATACATTCCGAAATAACAGGCATTGACCCATTTGGAGATGGATTGCCAGATGGTATAGCTCAGAACATCAGAGAAATGGGAGATATTAATATCATTCAGGATGATGCATACACACAAAAAATTTTAGATACGTTTGAAGATGATTCTATTGATTATTTAATCGATGATGGGCCACATACTTTAGAATCCCAATTGTTTTCAATAGAACATTGGTTTAAAAAAGTAAAAATGGGTGGAACTATGATTATAGAAGATATTCAAAAGTTTGATAGAGATAAGGAAAAAATAGACATCCTATGTTCTAAGTTGGGTTTGTATTACGAAACAATAGATTTAAGAAATAATAAGGATAGATATGATGATGTCCTTTTAATATTTAGAAAATAAAATGAATAAATATAGCATAATAATTCCAACACTTTGGAAATCAGACAGAACAAAAAAACTACTTTCAGATTTAAATGAATGTGAGTATGTAGATGAGATTATTGTAATAAATAATCAATTGACAGATGTATTGGATGGAACGGTAGAAAAGGTTAGGCATGTTTCATTTGGTAAAAACATTTATGTAAATCCTGCTTGGAATTGGGGAATACATAATGCAAAAAATGATTTAGTTGCATTACTAAACGATGATATAAACTTTAATCCAAACATATTTGAAGTAATAACCGAAGATGTATTAAATCAGTTTGGTATCATTGGAATGGGTGAGGGTAATTATAAATCCCTAAACATAGAGGGTGACCCTATATTAGAAGTATGGCAACCTGGTGTAAACGATTGGGGATGGGGTTGTTTTATTATGTTGAATAAAAAAGATTGGATTGATATTCCTGATGATATAAAAATATGGTATGGCGATAATATCATAAAAGATGTAAATCCAGCACCAAAAGCAGTATTACGAAATTTTAGAGTTGATACGGAAATGAGTACGACATCGGATGAACCTATTTGGGATGAAAGAAAAAAAGAAGATTATAATAACTTTATAAATTATTTAAGAAATGGACAAATTACCAATTAGTGTAGGTATATTGGCATGGAATAGTGGGCAAGTGTTAGTTGATACTTTAACCACATATCATCAAAATGGATTGTTTGATATAGTAAATGATGTTACTATATTGTTTCAGGAATTCAATGAACAAGATTATCAAATAGCAAAACATTTTGGATTAGATTTTATTGGTTTAACCCAAAATATAGGAATCGGAAAAGCATTTATTAAATTAACTGAAAATGCTCAAACTGATAATGTGTTAGTATTAGAACATGATTGGAATTTGATTGAAAATAAAGAAACTACATATGATAGATTATTATCCGGTTTGGAAATGTTAGATGGTAGTGTAGATGTAGTAAGATATAGACATAGAAAAAAGCCAGGTTATCCACATTTTTCATTTAGACATCAAGGTAAAGAACTTACTTATTATGATGATGAAATAGGATGTACTTCGCCACATCTTTTAGATTCATTACATTGGTGTAATCCAAAAGAATCTTTTCCAGAACACATTGGTCAATTTGGAGAATACTTCTTAACAAATTCTCGTTATGGTAATTGGACAAATAATCCTTGTTTATACAAAAGACAATTTTACTTAGATACAGTTTCTCAATTTGCAGGAGATGGAATTGCATTAGAAGGGAATATAAGTAAATGGTGGGCACAACAAAACTATGGCGTAGCACATGGTGAAGGATTATTTATGCATAACGATTGGGCAAAATACGGAAGATAATGAAAGATTTAGTTATATCGGCAATAGCAAACTATATGCCAGAAAAGATTAAAATATATGTTGAATCATTGAATAAATCCGGATTTATCGGAGATAAGGTAATGATATGTTATAACATACCAAATGAAACGATTGAATACCTTTCTTCATTTGGTTGGGAATGTTATGGTGCTGAATTGCAAGGACATCCTCATATGAAACGATTGGTGGATATGTGGTGGTTTTTACAAAACGATGATAGAGAATGGAATCATATAATCACAACAGATGTTAGAGATATTGTATGGCAAACTAATCCATCGGAGTGGTTAAGCCAAAATCTTAAAACTGAAATACTTTGTGCATCCGAATGTGTTACATATGAAAACGAACCTTGGGGTCATAAAAATATACATGAAGGATATGGACCTA
>Ga0222712_10004676_pt1 | contig 14213 bp, 19 predicted proteins | sample C33_657DmetaG_FD_165043 | JGI IMG/M metagenome (GOLD analysis project Ga0222712, IMG submission 165043) | Estuarine water microbial communities from San Francisco Bay, California, United States - C33_657D | ecosystem: Environmental > Aquatic > Marine > Unclassified | place: USA: California... | reverse complement strand
TAGAAAGATATTATGTTTTCCTTAAAGACAGAACAAGGTTTCCATTTAATGTGTTTTTACACAAGTTCCTTAAATCAGATCCCGATGACGTGCATGATCATCCATGGCCTTACGCTACTTTAATACTGAAAGGCGGCTACTATGAATGGATTCCACAATTTAACGCAGATGGTAGTAAATCGTGTGAAGTACGTAAATGGAGAGGACCCGGCCATTTTCGTATATGTGGCGCTAACAGCTATCATCGTATTGAGCTTGCTCCTGGCGTAACGCCTTGGACATTATTCATGCCAGGCAAACAAATACGCAAGTGGGGATTCCTTGTTAATAACAAGTGGATTGAAAGCGAAGAGTATTTGTCTAAAATGGCAACACAACAAACAAAAGTCAGCTAAGTATCGCTGACCACTAAAGGTGGATATATGGAGAAAAATACAATGAGTGATACATCGGGAGAAATGCTAGTCGAGATGTGGTTAGCAGTTAAACCATACATTGACAAGAAAGAACGCCCAGATGCGGCGCTGGCATATTTGCGAGCATCAGAGGACTTTGTCAACTTAGAACAAGCACAAGAAGATGCCAAAGGATCTGACTCTGCACTTGACGGTGCCTTTGCAGAAATCCTTGGTGACATTGAAGAAGAAGAACTAGAAGACGAAGACGAGGACTATTAATGAGTACTTGGTATAGGAAGGTTGTTACAGACCTCAGTTGCCTTCCTGATTGCATTGAGTGGTTTGAAAACGAACTAATTCAAGGCCGCATGGAATTAAAGCTAGTTGGTAGTTTAGAAAAAGCCAGCCGAGAAATGCCAGGCATTGTAGAATATCGATTCAATCAGCTTCAAGAAATTGAAGCTATACTAGAACAACTTAACATTCAGCTTCGTAAGATTCGCAGTGCCAAGTTTCGCCAATTTACAGAACATTACAATCGTGCGCTAACAAGCCGTGATGCAGAAAAGTATGTAGATGGCGAACCGGAAGTATGTGACATGGATGCTATTGTGAATGAGTTTGCACTTGTTCGTAATAAGTTTTTAGGTCTTACTAAAGCACTTGACATCAAGCAATGGCAACTATCTAATGTTGTAAAATTGCGGGTAGCCGGTATGGAAGATGCAGAGCTTCGCTAAACTGCTTAAAAAGTAAGCAATCAAAGGTAGTACATTTGTATTACTTTTTTTGTGGCTTAAAAACAACAAAAATTTACTATGGTATTCCCCTAAAATTTACTTTGGTATTCCAAAAAGTAGTTGACAGCTGGTCCAAGAACCAGTATAATAAACACATAAACAGCAAAGGACACCATGCAATACACACTGATTACAAAAAGCGGTAAAATCATGCAATTTTACCTCAAAGAAGTAGCAGATTTGTATCAAAGCATCAACGGGGGTGTTGTTTTTACGCAACAAGTGCTAAAAACCCAAGAAAAAGTGCAAAAAACGGTTGCTCTTTGAGCCAAGTAGCAGTATAATAGATATTGTAGTAAGTTAAACATCCACGCAAAGGAACCCAAATGTCAGCATACATTACTATCGCAAAAGGCTCTTATCGTAACTTCAACGTTACAGGCCAAACGTTTCAACTCGTAGCAGACTTTAAAGAAGGCACTAAAGGCGGATACGTAACCGTTAAAAACAACGGCGAGTTCCCTAACATGCCCGATGAAGTCCGCATTAAAGTAGCATCCATGCAAGATGTTATCCCTGCCAGCGCCGCAGATTGTGCAACCAGTGTTGAAGGTAACTTTGACGCCCCCAAACGTAAGGAACCCAAAGTGCAAGAAACAGACGAACAAGCCATTGAACGTATTCGCGAGCGTTTTGACATTCTCGAGGAAATGACTGAAGGTGCAGTTGATGGCTCAGTCCGTGCTATGATTGTTGTTGGCCCTCCTGGCGTGGGCAAGAGCTTTGGTGTCGAGAAGGTGCTTGACAAGAGCGCCATGTTTGACAAAATTGGTGGCACTCGTATTCGTTATGAGATTGTTAAAGGTGCAATGAGCGCCATTGGACTGTACTGCAAGCTCTACAATTATAGCGATGCAGGTAACGTGCTCGTGTTCGACGACTGTGACAGTGTGTTGCTCGACGAACTGTCGCTAAACATTCTGAAAGCCGCTCTGGACTCTAGCAAGAAGCGTACTATTTGCTGGAACACTGATAGCCGTATGTTGCGTCAAGAAGGTGTACCAGATCGCTTTGAGTTCAAAGGCTCTGCAATCTTTATCACTAACATCAAGTTTGAGCACGTTAAGAGTGCTAAGTTGAAGGATCACTTGGGTGCATTGGAGAGCCGCTGTCACTATCTGGACTTGACGCTGGACTCGGCACGTGACAAGATGTTGCGTATCAAGCAAATTATGATGGACGGTATGCTGGACCACTACGAGTTTGAAGAAGGTGCCAAGCAAGAACTGTACGAGTATGTGGATGCTAATAAGGATCGTTTGCGCGAGCTGAGTCTGCGTACTGTTATTAAGATTGCAGACTTGAAGAAGATGTGCGGCGAAGGCAACGACAAGTGGAAGCGTCTTGCAGAAACTACTGTTATGAAGCGCGGCGAGTAAGTTACCAAAACAGGCAATGTCAATAAGTCCTGTTCGTTAAGGAACTGTTATGACACTTTTAGCATTGGTTCAAAAGCAAGGCAATAAATGTTACTATTGCAATTGCGAAATGAATCAAGATAGAAAGTCCCCGCAACATGCAACAGTTGAACATTTGCGTGACAAGTGGGCAAGCCCCCGTAACAAGAAGATCGAAGCGTCTTCAAACTTAGTAGCGGCTTGCTTTCAATGTAATAACAGTCGTGGCGCGGTCCGTAATAGAATTGCTCGTGACTACTACAAGAGTCAAGCCGCTAAAAAGAATATGAAACTGGCAGTTGCTTCTACACCTAGTAGGACATTGTATTCGTTGTTTGGGTCGGTACCACAACAACTTTTTGTTTAAGGAATTTATATGCGTAAGATGGCAACCATTAGAAAGATTGATGCATTGCGGCCCATTGAAGGTGCAGATGCCATTGAGTGTGCAATTGTAGGTGGTTGGACAGTAGTTACCAAGAAGGGCGAATATGCCGCAGGCGACCTTGCAGTGTATTGCGAAATTGATTCGTTCATTCCTACTCCTATTGCACCTTACTTGACCAAACCTGGGCACTATGCCAAGACTTTTGAAGGAGTTGAAGGTGAGCGTCTGCGTACTGTAAAGCTACGTGGTCAGCTATCGCAAGGACTGCTATTGCCGTATGCCACCTGCGGCAAGATTTGTGCCGAAGGGGAAGACGTATCCGAACTGCTTGGCATTGTCAAGTACGAAGCACCAGTGCCTGCAGAACTTGCTGGCGAAGTTAAGGGTATGTTCCCGTCAGTTATTCCCAAGACTGATCAAGAGCGTGTTCAGAACTTGAAGGTTGAACTTGCTGAATGGCTGACCAATGATGAACTGCATTGGGAAGTTACCGAAAAGCTGGAAGGTAGTTCAATGACGGTGTATATGCGTGACGGTGAAGTAGGTGTGTGTTCGCGTAACCTTGACCTCAAGCCCAACGCAGATAACTCACTGTGGCGTGCCGCAAACAAGTACAACCTGCCTGCTAAGTTAGTTGGCATTGGACGTAATATTGCTATCCAAGGTGAAATTGTAGGTAACGGCATTCAAGGCAACATTTATCAAATGCGTGATCAAGATTTCCTTGTGTACGACATTTACGATATTGATGCTGGTCGTTACTTCACACCAGGTGAGCGTAAGGCATTTGTTGCAGAACATGGACTTAACCACTGCCCGGTACTTGCATATTCGGCTCGGCTAACTGACACGCTTGGTCTTACTAATATGGATCAGATCCTAAAGTTTGCTGAAGGCAAGAGTGTTATGGGCATGATCGGATGCGAACGCGAAGGTTTGGTTTTCAAGTGCCACGAAAAGCAAGTTTCGTTCAAGGCAATTTCTAACAAGTACCTCTTGAAGCACGGAGGTTAACGGTTTACCGACAGCTGACTATTTGCGTGGATGGATGTCGGTGGAACAGACTCTTCGGAGTCTGTTCTTTTTTCTACATAACGGACAAATTGCTTTTTTAAAACCAGCTAATTTGCTATAAGTATCTAGCTAATGAATAGACATCAACTTACAAAAGTGTTATAATAGAATATGCCTGGAATAACACGATTAGAAATTAAAGACGAAGTCAATATCAAGTTCCATGACCTTGATCCAAGTACTCGTCGCAAATGCGAAACCAAATTAAAGTATATGCTACCACATGCATATCACGTACCTGCTTTTCGATTAGGAAGGTGGGACGGCAAGATTGGTTTCTTTACAACAGCAGGAGCTACCTATCTAAACTTGCTAGATAGAGTGCTACCTATCCTTGATGAGGAAGGCTGGCAAATTGAAATTGATGACAAGCGTCCTAACTGGAACATCAAATTTACTGAAGTTACCGAAGACACGTTTAGCCATATCCTTTGGCCTAAAGGACACCCAGCAGAAGGTCAGCCTATTAAGATTCGTGACTACCAAGTAGCTTGTATTAATCGTTATCTTGCTAACCCACAAGGCGTACAAGAGATTGCTACCGGTGCTGGTAAAACACTAATGACAGCCGCGCTAAGTTTAACATGCGAGCCGTTTGGTCGCACACTTGTTATCGTGCCTAACAAGGACTTGGTACGTCAAACACATGCTGACTATGTTAACATGGGATTAGATGTTGGTGTGTACTTTGGTGACGAGAAAGACCTTGGGCACACACATACTATTGCAACATGGCAAAGTATTAACAGCCTTATTAAGAAGAACAAAGAAGGCACAAGTGCAATTGGTATTGAAGCAGTTACAGACGATCTAATTGCAGTCATTGTTGACGAAGTTCACATGGCAAAAGCAGATGTGTTACGTACCTTGCTAACAAGCACATTTGCACACATACCAATTCGTTGGGGACTAACTGGTACTGTTCCCAAAGAAGAACATGAGTATGTTAGCCTTATTGCATCATTAGGCGAAGTACTGCACAGACTACCTGCAAGCGAACTACAAGACATGGGTGTGTTATCTAACTGCCACGTTAAGGTACTACAGTTTGATGACAAGGTAGAGTACAAAACATACCAAGAAGAATTGACGTACCTAACGTCAAATGAAAAGCGATTAGATCACCTGGCTAAAACACTTGAAACGATCAGTTTAGCTGGCAATACGCTTATTCTTGTTGATCGTATTGCTACTGGCAAGATGTTAGTAGAAAGATTACCCGACAGTGTATTTGTATCGGGTGCAATGAAATCAAAGGATAGAAAAGATGAGTACGACGAAATCACTACAAGCGATAACAAAATTATCGTTGCGACATATGGTGTCGCGGCTGTTGGTATTAATATTCCTCGCATCTTCAACTTGGTACTTGTTGAGCCTGGGAAGTCGTTTGTCCGAGTTATTCAAAGTATTGGCCGCGGGATAAGAAAAGCACAAGACAAAGACTTTGTGCAAATCTGGGACATTACTTCTACAGCCAAGTTTGCCAAACGTCACCTCACTACGAGGAAGAAATTTTATACCGAAGCAAATTATCCATACCAAACAGAAAAGGTTACTTACAAATGAACATTTTAACAGTCGACAATCGGTCATACGACTTAGATCGTCTACCCGAAGAGATTGATGAAGACTTGCGTTACGGGGTTCTTGACTATAGCAATCCCGCAGAAGTAGATTATATTTTTGTACCATTGGTATTCTTAGAAAGTTTCTCTTGCCCAGCCGCAGTACTACGCATTGGCAAGACAGAAGTAAAGGTACCATTAGATTGGTCATTGGTTATTGGTGAACCAGATCATGGCGAGCCAGAAGTTGTTAATGTAATGAGTATTAACGATCGTGGCTTCTCTACGTTTGTGTTTAATCCTATTAACGGGTACAAACCAGAATGGCAACGAGTCGAAGTAGTTAACATTTACCAAGAAGTAAAGTGGTATGTGCCCAAGTTAAAGTTTGGCCACTTGTTAGCAGTGCCTCTTGAAAAAGGCAACGAACCTGTGTGTGCGTTCTTTGTCAAAGAAACAAACAAAATTCCAGAAGTGCTTGACTTAAACAAAATTTGGTTTTAAAATATACGCATGGCTACTAAAAAGAAAGCAACACCAAGCGCAACAGCAAAGTATCAACTGCCAATTGACCAAGTTATGACAGCAGTGGATCTACGCAAAGGCGACTATTACAATAAGCTAGGACCAGATGAGTTAAAGTCGTTAAGCACTTACATGGCACAACGTTGGGGCAGTCAAGTTCAAGGCACACAGGATCTGCAGGAGTACTATCTGACAACAGTAAATGACTTGTCTAATTTAGATTACATTGCAGTAGGCAGTGCCCATGATGAACTACGTTGGCGCACTCTTGCGCTATGTGGCATTGGCCATAAGATGCGACACGAGTTCATTCCACCCAAGGGTGCCAAGAAAGACAAGCTAACAGCTTGGCTAATTGAACAGTTCCCTTCAATGGATGATGAGGAGATTGAGTTGTTCCGCACCCTTAATGGCAACGATGTGTTAGAAGATATCGCAGTTGCCAAAAACATGGGTAATAAAGATCTTAAGGATTTGTTTAAATAATGGTACAGGACTACCAATGTCGCTTCTGCGGAAAGGCATTTACACGTGAGCGCACTTTAAGTAGCCACATGTGTGAACGCAAGCGCAGATGGATGAACAAGGATGAACCTGAAAGTCGTATTGCTTTTAGCGTATGGTTAGACTTCATGAAATATGTAAGCCCCAATACAAAGAAAGAAAAGACAATCGACGATTTCATAAGGAGCGCAGACTATATTGGGTTTGTAAAATTTGCTAACTACTTGATTGAGTTGCGTCCTTTAGAAAGCGATAAGTTTACAAACTGGCTTTTTAAAATGAGCGTTCGATTAAGTGATTGGACAAAGCCAGGCACCTACCAACTATATGTACAAGAAGCAGCCAAGAAGGAAACTTCAGAACGTGCATTAGAACGCACAATCCTAGCAATGGTTGACTGGGGCGAGCGTACAAACAATAGATGGCAAGACTTTTTTAACAAAGTTGCACCAGCAACAGCAATGAATATGATAACTATGGGACGTATTAGTCCTTGGATCATCTACTCAGCTGAAGCCGCACAACAGTTGTTAGATAGAATGGAACCGGGGCAAATTGATACAATTACCAAGCATGTGGATACTAAATGGTGGATAAACAAAATAAAACAAAACGAAAGTCAGGTGTTGTGGATCAACACCTTGATGACGCAAGCACTCGCTACGCAAAGCTAGAAGCACGACTTGAAATTGTTTTAGCGCGACTAGAAGAAATGACACAAGAAGTACTTGCTATTAAACAACAACAAGAAGATTTATTGAACATTGTCAAAACAACTTTAAAGAAAAAATGAACCTACCCGACGTAGATATTGACTTTGCAGATCGTGAACAAGTACTAAAACTACTAGACCACGTTCCTGCAATGCAACGGTTGCCAAACGGCAATAGACAAAAGCACAAGACTGGTGTGTACTTTCATCCAGTACCTGCTAATCCTTTTACAGGATGGTGCGACATTGATTATCAACAAGCAGAAGAATTGGGATTCTTTAAAGTGGACTTACTTAACGTAAGTTTGTACCAAGGTGTTAAAAGTAAAGAGCATTTAGATCAACTAGCCAATCAGGAGCCATTATGGGATCTACTACAGCAAGAAGACTTTTCAAATCTGTTATTTCATTTGAACGGGCATGGGGATGTTCTAAAGAAGACTTGCCCTACTTCCGTGGAACAATTAGCTGCCGTCCTTGCAATGATACGCCCGGCCAAACGTTATCTGATTGGGAAGTCATGGACTATGATACTGAAGGAAGTTTGGACGAAGCCCGAGAATGGTGAGTACTACTTTAAGAAGGCTCATGCAATTGCTTATGCAGTTGCCATTGTTGCTCAAATGAATTTAATATGCGAGCAACTTGGCTCATAAGCATGCATAAATATTTGCATGACCAGCGAAATCAACCAATCAACTTATACAGCACAAAACGTAGAGCGTAAAGCAGGCGGCGTTATTGTCGAAACCAAAGAAAACTTAACCGAACTTCGAAATCACGAGTTAAACTTACTGCCAGAAGTTAAAACTCTTTATACTGAGCTTGAACAAACTTATGGCAAGTACTTGTTTGTTCCATACGATTTGCCTAAGATACAGGTAAATGATTTAGAAAAATTTCTTATTTTCTTTTTTAAAAATGGAAAGCATGCTGGTAAGCAAGTTGAGGATTTAAGTTCGGGTACATTTAATGCTACCCGATCAACGTACCTATCAATTGACAGCAAAGTAGATGCATGGACACCAGTTTGGACTCGAAATATTGTTGAATCTATCTATACTGAGTTCCCGGAAATTTTTGAACAGATACACGACTTGATGCCATGGGTAGGCAATAAAGACTTCAGATGGAATATGTGGTCTAGCGCAAATAAAGTACCTCCACATAGGGATCACACTAGCATGATTGATATGCCGCTTGCTATGCGTATCAAATTATTTGACTCTAACCCAAGCGAAACATTAAGCCTGCTTACAGATCCAATTAAAGAACATAGTAATACGTATGTTACCTTGCCAAGAGTTGAAGAGTCAAACTCATACGCATGGAACAACTTGCGAACCAAACATTCAAGTACTTGGAGACCTACTGCTAGAAAGATATTGTTTATTTGGAGAGACAAACTTTCTACACCACAGCAAATTAACCAATATGTAGATTTGCTTGATCGAAGTATTGCAAAATACCAAGGAACCGAAAGCCTTTGGATTGATAGTAATCTAAGTTCAGATTACATTAACCTAGATTAACGCATTTTACGCACCAAACTGATTTGACGTCGTTTGGTGCGTTTTGTTATAACATTAGCCAAGCTGGTTTGGTGACCGTACAGCACTTCAAAATCCTTTGTGCTATAAGTTTTTAGGGCGTATGTAAAACGGCGCATTTGTTCTTTGAGCACAATGTTAATTGGGATTAAGCGATTAGAACCCCACCACCATTCTTCCCCTTGTTCAATGAACTCAACTTTATCTGCATCGTCTTTTAGCAAGTTATAGACGTACATAGTAACAACCACGTTGTCACTGTTTTGTATAATACCAACTAACTCGTTTTCTCCGTAACGAACCAAGCTCATAAACGGGAAACGCTCTAGAAATTCTTTAACTTTGTTGTCCATCACGTTTACTTAGCATTTTAGAAATTGGTAGTCTAATCGCTAAATAAGAGCATGGCCACATTAAACTCAAGTATTCCAACAGCATCATTAAACTACTCTGGAGCCGGCACTGGCCCAAGTGCTACTCGTCACGCACCAAGCTACACTGACCAACGTATTGTATGGTTTAAAGGTGTTGATAACATCTTAGATCTTACTATTACTGGTACAGATCGCCGCCCTGTTAGCTTACTACGCCGCGAGCTTACTGTTACAATGTGGGATAGAACCACTGGCACTACTATTTTCCGTCGTCGTGCTATGGCAACAGTAGAAGAAAATGGACAAGCTCGTTTGACTGTTTTTGCCCGTGACCTAATGACGCTACCAGTTGGCATTTATTCTTTGGGTGCTACCTTTGTTGATGCCAATGGCTTAGAAACTGCCCTGACTTGGAACCGTGCCCAACAAGGTGCGTTTGATGTTGAAGTTAAGGATGCAGTTGTACCAACAAGCCGTGTTACCCAAGAAGTTACAACTTGGACAGACGTTGGTGGATTGATAGTATCTAGTGCGTTTAACGGTCCGCAGTTCTACAGAAAAGATACAAGCCTTTTCACAGTAGCATTGTATGGTAGCAATTGGACTGGTCGAGTAATTGTACAAGGTACATTAGACGAAACAGTAACTGGTTCCACATTGTGGGGCAACCTAAAGCCACAAGACTATGAAACACATAATATGGACTTGAATGGTTATACTGGCATTGACCCATACAACTTCTACGCTGGTGTTCGTTGGTTGCGTATCGTAAAGCAAGATAGCCTTTCGAACGCTGGTACCCTTGACAAAGTTCTTATAAGAGTGTAAACTAGCTCTATATGAGCATAGTTGAATCTACATTACAAGCCCACCTACCTGCGTTAAAGCGCAACACCAACGGCTGGTTAACTATGAACTGCCCAGTGTGCGTCCAAAATGGACAAGCACGTCCAGACACTAAACATCGTGGTGGCATCAAGTTTGAAGAAGACCGCGTAGGCTACCATTGCTTTAACTGCGGCTATACTACAGGTTGGAGACCGGGACAACGGCTTGGCATTAAGCTAATCAAGTTTATGCGAGCCATTGGTATCGACGAGGGCGAAATCCAACGCCTTAAGATCCAACTGTGGGATCAAGTAGTCGATGACGATGAAAACACAGTCCACGAACCTTTTAAAAAGCCAGACTGGCCAGAGATTGAGTTCCCGTGGGAAATACAAGACATAACATTAGAAGCAGCCGAATACTTAGACAGTAGAAGAGTACTTGAACTAACTGATTGGTTGTCTAGTCCCAGTAGCATACAAGGCATGAACAATCGTGCTATCTTACCTTTCTTTGATGATGGTAAGTTGGTAGGTTATAACGCACGTTGGATCGGTGAAGTACCCAAAGGTACAGCCAAGATTATTGCAAGTCGTCCGGCCAGCTTTGTGTTTAACTTAGACAAGCAAAGCCAAGCAAGAAAATATACGCTAGTAGTTGAAGGCGAATACGATGCACTAAGTTTAGATGGCGTTGCTATTATGACTAACAGTATTAGTCCTGAACAAGCAAAGATCATTGAAGACATTGATAATGAACCAGTAGTACTGCCAGACAGAGATCGGGCTGGCTTACAGCTAGCAATGCAAGCGGCAGAGTTAGGTTGGAGTGTTGCTTTCCCAGACTGGCCAGACGGTATCAAGGATGCTAATGAAGCAGTACAACACTTTGGGCGAGTCGCTACACTACAAAGCGTGATATCGGCGATTGAGACCTCCCCCTTGAAGATTAAATTAATAGCACGCCGTTGGTGTGCGTAAAGGAAAACTATAATAATGGCAGATGACGTAAAAGAATATGGTTATGAGTTACAAAAACTATTTTTGGACTTCTTAGTCAGCAACAGGGACTTGGCAGCACGTTGCCAGAACGTGCTAGATCCTGATCACTTTGACCGCAGATTGCGAAGTGCGGCAGAATTTATTAAGACGTATGTAAATGAGCATGGAAACATTCCTGACATTACACAAGTAAAGGCAACAACAAACACAGAGCTTTCACATTTAGAAACACAAGCAGTTGAACATAGCAGTTGGTTCCTCACAGAGTTTGAAGGCTTTGCAAGACACAAGGCATTGGAGAAGGCTATTCTCCAAAGTGCTGACATGTTGGACAAGAGCCAGTATGGCGCAGTTGAAAAGCTAATCAAAGATGCAGTGCAAGTTGGATTACCAAAGACATTTGGTACAGACTACTTTGCTGACCCGCAAGGTCGCTTAACAGCACTTAAAGATAATAATGGACAATTGACAACAGGCTGGAAGGCACTTGACGATAAGTTGTACGGTGGTTTCAATCGAGGCGAACTAAACATCTTTGCTGGAGCATCTGGTGCTGGTAAGAGTTTGTTCTTGCAGAACTTGGGGTTGAACTGGGCAATGGCCGGGCTGAACACAGTTTACTTCTCACTTGAACTGAGTGAGGGCTTGTGTGCTATGCGTATGGATGCCATGCTAACAGATACACCTACTCGAGAAGTGTTTAAGCGACTTGAGGACGTCGATCTTAAAGTTCGTATGAATGGTAAGAAAGCTGGCGTACTGCAAATTGTACAGCTAACAAACGGCATTACTGCAAACGATATCTTGTCCTGGGTACGTGAGTTCCAAACACAGCGTAAGATTAAAGTAGATGCTATCTTAGTTGACTATTTGGACTTAATGATGCCAGCAAGTCAAAAGATTAGCGTTAGTGATATGTTCGTTAAGGACAAGTTAGTAGCAGAAGAATTGCGTAACTTGGTTGTAAGTGAACAGTTACTATTGGCAACAGCTTCGCAGTTGAACCGCTCTGCTGTAGAAAGTGTTGAGTTTGATCATTCTATGATTGCCGGTGGTTTGAGTAAGATTCAAACTGCTGATAACGTATTTGGTATCTTCTCTACTCCCACAATGCGCGAACGTTGCATGGTACAGCTACAGTTTATGAAGACACGTTCTTCTGGAGCAGTTGGACAAAAGATTGATCTGAGCTTTAACCCAGACACATTACGTATTAGTGACATGGATGGTGACCAAGCAAGTGGTACTACCAAGCCCGGCGATGTGTATGACAAGCTAAAGCGCAACACAATGGGAACACCAATTGATACTAGCTCTACGAGTGCGCCAAGATCTACAAGTTGGGAAAAGCCACAAGCTAAAGAAGGATTTGATTTAGAAAAACCAGAATCTGGCATACCCAAGACAAAGCCCTTAACTGCACCAGTTGCTAGTAATTCTAACAGAGATGCACTAAGGGCTATTGTAAGTCGTGAAATTTAATTATTTCATTTCGCGATCGTCAACTGGAAGCTCTTCAGCTTCCGGTTCTTCAAAATCACTAGCACTTAATTCTGGGCTATATTCGTTGCCTTCTTCATTGTCGCCACCTGAACCTGCATTGTAATCTTTAATGTCAGCACGTAAACGAGAAATTAATGAACTATCGCTTGCAACAATGTCAGCCATGCTAATAAAAGCCGCAGTAATAAGTTTTGATTCTGCAAAGGTAACCGGTTGTCCGCTTACCATTTTGTTTAGAACTTGCATAAAACGGCTTTGCATATCACTACCAACCAATGGGCGTAGTGCAATCTTTAAGCGACTCAATTCGCTATCTGTAATTTCGTGGTCTGGTTCGTGCGTATCGGCACTTGTATCGTATTCGCTGAGCTTTTGTAGCTTATTAGCCAAATCTCTTAAATCCTGTGCGCTTGGTGAAAGTTGCATTTTCAGGGTCTCCTATTAACTTTATTTAGCTAAATATATTAATCATGCGTAAACAAACTCGTAGCATCCTAGAAGAAATAACAGGTCTAGTACCACAACAAGATAAGCATTTGCTTGTTGAGGGACTAGCGACACAGGCCATTGCCCGTGTTATTAATCTAGTTGAAATTATACAAACTAACTATCCACCGCACCAAGCCGAAGAGCTAGTGCGCCGATTGCAACTGGCCATTAAAAATGGCGACCCTGCTAAGTTTGCTCGAGGTGTAAGAGCAATTAAGGAAAACGAGCAATGAAAGTAAATGACCTACAGCGTCAATTAGATGAAGGGTTTTTAGATAATTTAGTTTCTAAAGTACAAAGCATGGCAGGCGGAGATGGACCAACTGGTATCATTCGTGCGTTACGTGGTAGTAATGCGGCTTTGCGTAAGTTTGCAGATGCCATTACAAATGCTACAAGACCACGTGTCATGCAACGTTTAGGTAACCAATTTGATTCTATCAACACTGGCGAAGCACCGTTGCCAGTTAAATTGTTTTACCAACAAGCAATTGCAGCCGCTACAAAAATTGCAGCCGCTGACCAAATGAATGTTGATGTTGGTATGGTTGGACAGACAATCAAATCCAATCGTGCTGATATCGAACGCTTAGTACTTTCAACAAATGTTGGAGATAATAGCCAAATCAAGTTAATCTTAGATGCAATCTTAGGCGGAACTGGTTCTGCAAACATTGGCATGGAAGTCGAGCCTGCACTCAATGCTATATCTATGCTTATTGCATCTACAATAATTTTTATACAGACGCAACAAGAAGACAGCGAAAACGTTGAAGTAGATCCAAATGCACTTGAAGCATTTAAGACAGCAAGTGTTGCACTCAACAAAGTATTGTTTATTCAGAATAGTCCTGATTTACAAACTCTAGGTCCTAACGATCAATTAAAAGATAACTTAGAAGAACTTGTTACAATTAACATGCTAACAGGTTCCACTGGTGTTCAGAAGCGTTACTTGAATCTTAGCACTGAGCAGATGCAAGCCGCAGTAGCTAATGTACCGCAGTTGGTCAATCCAACGGTACTGTCAAGAATACTTTCAAGTCATTCAGCAACAGTAGATGCGGCATTAGTTAGTGCAGTAGTTGCAAAAGTTGAACCT
>Ga0222712_10004675_pt1 | contig 14216 bp, 13 predicted proteins | sample C33_657DmetaG_FD_165043 | JGI IMG/M metagenome (GOLD analysis project Ga0222712, IMG submission 165043) | Estuarine water microbial communities from San Francisco Bay, California, United States - C33_657D | ecosystem: Environmental > Aquatic > Marine > Unclassified | place: USA: California... | reverse complement strand
GCTGGGGCAAGTTCCAGCAGCCCGTGAAGGCCGGCGACGACAACGCCCACTGGTACGAGATGCTCGGTCTCCAGTCCACCGGCCACGGCCCGCAGCTCCCGATCGCCATCAAGTTCACCGACAAGGAACACCCCGTGACCAAGGGCCTCGCTGACTGGACCACCACCAACGAGGAGCTCTATAACAACGTCCAGGTCCTGACCGGCAAGAGCCTCGCGACCGGCACCCAGTCCTCCCCCGAGAAGAAGGACAAGGCCGGCAAGGTCATCCCCGCCAAGGAGACCACCAACATCGTCGCCTGGACCAACGAGTACGGCCCCAAGAAGACCCGCATCTTCTCGACCACCATCGGGCACAACAACAAAACCGTGGAAGACGAACGCTACCTCGACCTCGTCGCCCGCGCCGTCCTGTGGTCCGTCGACAAGCTCGACGCCGAAGGCAAGCCGGCCGCCGGCTACGGCGCCAAGAAGTAAGCAACCCGCGCTTCCCTCCCCAGACCCCGGTGCCCCCGGGGTTTTTTGTCGGCGGGCGGTCCGAACCGTCGTCTGCCTTTGCCTTTCGGGCGTTCTTCCGCTGTCTTCGGAGCATGGAAATCATCATCATGGGCTGCGGCACATCCCAAGGGGTACCCTTGGTCGCCCATGACAACCCCGGGCTCGACCTGCGTAACCGCCGCAACTGGCGGACGCGCACCAGCGTCCACGTCGTCATCGAGGGCCACCACGTTCAGGTGGACGCCGCCCCGGAGTTCCGGCTGCAGTGTCTCAAGAACGACATCCGGGACGTCGGCACCTTCATCCTCACCCACGGGCACGCGGACCACATCCTCGGGATGGACGACCTCCGGCAGTTCTGCACCAACCAAGGCGGCGCGGCCATCCCGGTGTTCACGACGCCCATCGGCAAGCGCAGGATCGAGGCCATCTTCCCCTACGCCATCGGCGCACCCGCTGCCTCCGGCTACGTCGCCCTCGACGTCGACCTCATGCCGAGCGAGCTGACCCTGCCGGGCGGCGGCATCGTCCGGTCGACCATCCTCCCCCACGGCAACGAATCCACGCTGGGCCTGGTCTTCGAGGAACCGTCGACAGGCGCGCGCTTCGCCTACTACACCGACTGCAAGGAGGTCACCCCGGAGGCGCTGGCGCTCGGGGCCGACGTCGACCTCGCCGTGATCGATGGGCTGCGCCCCAATTTCCATCCGACCCACCTGTCGATCGACGAGGCCTGCGCGGCGGCGGTGGCGCTGCGGGCCAGGCGCGCGCTCATCACGCACATGACCTACCAGATCGACTACGAGACCTATACGGAGAAGCTCCGCCGCACCTTCCCGACGGTCCGGCTGTGCTATGACGGGAAGCGCATCCGGCTGGGGCGCTGAACCCCGACAAAAGAGGCTTTAAGAGACGGAGGCTTTCGCCCAAGGTGGGACTCTCCCCATGAAAGCCCTCCTGCTCTCCCTCCTGGTCACCGGCAGCCTGCTCGCGGCCGCCCCCGAGAAGCTCGCCCTCGAAGATTTCACCGACGCCAACGGCGGCAAGCCCGCGGCCGGCTGGACCACCGAGGAGGGCGGCGTCATCCGCCTCACCCCCGGCAAGGGCACCGGTTTCCTCCTCTCCAAGAAAGAGTACGCGAACTTCGAGCTCGAGTGGGATTGGAAACTCGCCGATGCCGGCAACAACGGGATCAAGTACTGGGTCAACAACCTCAAAGACGCCAAGGGCAAGGGCGAATGGCTCGGGGTCGAGTACCAGATGATCGACGACGCCAAGCACCCCGACGGCAAGCGCGGCGGATCGCATAATTCCGGCAGCGTCTACGACCTGATCGACTCCGCCGCGGACAAGGTTCTCAAGCCGATCGGCGAATGGAACCACAGCCGCGTCGTGGTGAAGGACGGCAAGATCGAGCACTTCCTCAACGGCAAGCCCTGCGCCGCGGTCGACACCAAGTCCGACGCCTGGAAGGCCGCCCTCGCCAAGAGCAAGTTCGCCAAGAAGGTCGGCTTCGCGCCGGGCAAGGGCAAGCTGATGATCACCGAGCACGGCGACCCCTGCTGGATCAAGAACCTCACCGTCACGGACCTCGACGCCAAGTAAGCGCCGGGCCGACCGACCAAGCAAAAGCCCCGCATCGCGGGGCTTTTTTGTCGGCCGAGGCTCCCGGTTTACTTGCGCTCGACCACCCAGATATTGCGGTAGAAGACCGGATTACCGTGGCCCTGGAGCTGGAAGGGGCCGGGCGCGGACACCTCGGTCTTGAAACCGCCGCCGGGGGTCGCGCCCTTGAGCTCGAGGCGATCCTGCACGACGACCCCGTTATGCTTCACCGTGAGGATCGCGTTGGCGGTCTTCTTGCCGGCCGCGTCGAACTTCGCCGCCGTGAACTCCATGTCATAGGTCTGCCACTGGAGGGGCGGGAAGCACATGTTCACCTTGGGAGCGCTGTTCTTGTAGACGCCGCCGCACTCGTTATCCAAGCCGGCGAGACCGAAACTGTCGAGGACCTGGACCTCGTAGCGGTTCTGGACGTAGACGCCGCTGTTGGCGCGGCCCTGGCCGCGACCGAGAGGCTTGAACGGCAGGAGGAACTCGAGGTGCAGCGTGAAATCCTGGAAGGCCTGCTTGGAGACCGTGCCCGCGGCGAGGAGCTTGCGCTCGTCCAGGTGCCCGCCTTTCCAGGCATCGGCGTTGCTGCCATCGAACAGGATGACCGCTCCGGGCGGCGGCGGGACGCCCTCGGTCGGGCTATGGCGGATGATGCGCTTGAGGACGAACCCTTCGCCCGCGGCATTCTGGCCGGAGATGACTCCGTCCCTGAGCTCGGCCTTGATCGGGCCGGCGAAGCTCACGCCGTCGCCGTTGCGCTTGCCTTCGACCTCGGTCTTGGCGGAACCATCCCAACCGGCACCGGGCAGGCCGCCCTTGTGGAGCACCAGGCGGAAGGTGTCCTTACCGAGCGCGATGACGTCGGCCCCGAGCTTATCGCCGCCGTACTCGCCTTGGAGCAGGAAATCCGGACCGGCGGTCTCGGGGGTCAGGTAAGTCGGCTCCGCCGGGGGCGTGGCGGACTTGGGGGCGTCGGCGGCCTGAGCCGTCAGCAAGGAGGCGCAACAGGCGCCGAACAGGAGAGGTAATCGCATGGGGTTGAGAAGTGAGTCAGCAGAGGGTCGGTCTGGTTGCGTCCTCAGGGGATGATTTTGAGCTCCCGGAGCCATTCGAGGGACTGCTTCTGCCAAGCATCCCAGGAGGGGCCCTTGTAGCCATTCAGACCGTGGCCGCCATTCGGCAACTCCAGCAGCTTCGAGGGTACCCCCTTGGCCTGGCAGGCTTGATGGAAGAGGCGGCTGTTCTCGATGGGAACGGGCTTGTCGTCCAAGGCATGGGCCAGGAACGTCGGCGGCGTGTCCTTGGTCACCTGCTTCTCGTTCGAGAAGAGGTTGGCCAGCTCCTCGGTCGGGTTCGGCCCCAGCAGGTTCTTCTTCGAGCCGCCATGGGTGCCCGTGCTCATCGTCACGACCGGGTAGACGAGGATCGCGAAATCCGGCCGGGTCTCGGGAGTGAAGTGCGTGACGGCGGTAGCGGCGAGGTGACCCCCCGCGGAGAAGCCGATGATGCCCACTTTCTTGGCGTCGATCTTCCACTCGGCGGCGCGGGCGCGGGCGGTCTTGATCGCCTCCTGGGCGTCGAGCAACGGGACGAAGGGCCGGCCGGCGGGCAGCCGGTACTCGAGGACCAGGCCGGTGATGCCGCATTGGTTGAGCCACTTCGCGATCCCGTGCCCCTCACCGCCGACCACCAGACCGCCGTAACCGCCACCTGGGCAGATGACGACCGCGGCGCCGTTCGGCTTGTCAGTCAGGTGGACGGTGAGCCGCGCCTTGGCTGAGGAGGAGAACTTGCCGTCGCCCTCGGGGGCATCGCCTTTCCAAAGCGGCAGGACCAGGGGTTCGGCGGCGACCACGGAGAGGACCCAGACGAGGGGAAGGAAGCGGGTAAGGCGCATGGGGGCGGGGTCGGGGTAAACTAGCCCCGGCGGGGCGCAGAGCAAGACCGTCGCCACGGGAAAAGCCCGGCGGGGGCTTGGATTCGGGCTCCGGCCGACCCCACCCTGCCCTGTCCCTCTTGCCTTTCGGGCCCGCCTTCGTTCTCCTTCCCCTCCCGTGTTCGCCAACCTCACCGAGAAACTCACCAAGGCGCTCCGCGACCTCCGCGGCCTGTCGAAACTGACCGAGGACAACATCGCCCCCGCCCTCGTCGAGGTGCGCTCGGCCCTGATGTCCGCGGACGTCAATTTCAAGGTCGCCAAGGACTTCACCGAGCGCGTCAAGGCCGCCTGCCTCGGCACGGCCGTCGTCGACTCCGTCAACCCCGGCCAGATGGCCGTCAAGGTCGTCTCCGACGAGCTCACCAAGCTCCTCGGCGAAGGTGAACGCCCGATCGACCCCCGCCGCCCGCTGCGCGTCCTGCTCGTCGGCCTCCAGGGCTCCGGCAAGACCACCAGCGCCGCCAAGCTCGCCAAGCACCTCGTGAAGAAGGAAGGCCTCCGCAAGCCCTCCCTCGTCGCGGCCGACCTGCGCCGCCCCGCGGCCATCGACCAGCTCGAGACGCTCGCGAAGAACGAAGGCTTCGACTTCCGCGCCGACCGCGCCGCGACCGACGTCGCCGCGATGGTGGGCCGCCTGGTGAAGGAAGCCGAGGCCGCCGCCGCGGACCTCGTCATCGTCGACACCGCCGGCCGGCTGCAGGTCGACGGCGACCTCATGGAGGAGGTGCGCCGCGTGCGCGACGCCTTCCAGCCGCACGAGGTCTTCCTCGTCGCCGACGCCGCCCTCGGCCAGCAGGCCGTCGACGTGGCCAGCAAGTTCCACGAATCGACCCCGCTGACCGGCATCATCCTGACCAAGCTCGACGGCGACGCCCGCGGGGGCGCGGCCTTGTCGATGAAGTCCGTCACCGGCGTGCCGATCCGCTACATGGGCACCGGCGAGAAGTCCGGCGACTTCGACACCTTCCACCCGGACCGCATGGCCCAGCGCATCCTGGGCATGGGCGACGTCGTCTCCCTGGTCGAGAAGGCCCAGGAGGTCGTCGACCAGAAGGAGGCCGAGCGCCTGGCCGAGAAGATGCGCAAGGCGGACTTCGACCTCGAGGACTTCCTCGCGCAGATGCAGCAGATGAAGAAGATGGGCCCGCTCGGGGACATCATGAAGATGATGCCGGGCATGGGCAACGTGCAGGTCGGCGCCAAGGAGGAGAAGATGCTCGGCAAGACCGAGGCCATCGTGCTCTCCATGACCCGCAAGGAGCGCCGCAACCCCGACATCCTCAACGGCTCCCGCCGCCTCCGCATCGCCAAGGGCTCGGGCACCCAGGTCAGCGACGTCAACGCGCTGATCAAGCAGTTCTCCCAGATGCGCGAGATGATGCGCATGATGAAGGGCGGCAAGGGCAAGGAACTCATGCGCCGCATGGGCCAGATGGGCGGCGGTCGCGGTGGCTTCCCCGGCGGCGGTTTCCCGGGCCTGCGCTGATCGCCATGGCGCGGATGCACCCGTTCGACCCCGCGCTGCTATCGCGCCGCGGCTGGATCTTCGACTGCGACGGCACGCTCGCCGCGACCATGTGGATCCACCACCGCAGCTGGACGCACATCATCAGCCTCCAGCTGGGTCGGCCGTTCGACTTCCCCTGGCCGCTCTTCTGCTCGATGGGCGGCATGTCCGCGGTGGATACCTGCAAACGCCTGAAGGCCGACTACGGCTTCGACCTCGACGTCGACCGGCTCCTCGCGGACGGCCATGCCTTCCTCGAGGAACACCTCGAGAAGGACGTCACCGCCCGCCCCGAGGTCGTCGAGATCGTCCACCATGTCCGCCGCCTCGGCCACAAGACCGCCGTCGCCTCGGCCGGCCGTAAGGCGCACGTGCACACGACCCTCAACCGAATCGACATCGCGCACCTCTTCGACGCCATCATCACGGCCGAGGACGCCGCTCGCTCGAAGCCGCACCCTGACCTCTTCCTGGCGGCCGCCGCGCGCATCGGCGTGGACCCGGCCGACTGCGTCGTCCTCGAGGATAGCCCGCGCGGCAAGGAAGCCGCCGACGCCGCGGGGATGGCGTGCGTGCTCGTCGAGCCGGCCTAAAACCAGGGGACACGTGGGCAAGGTGACACGTGGACATGGGTGGTGTTACCCAAACAACACCTCAGCGGCTGATAGTGGTTCATTGTGCCCCGGAATCAGTTCCCTCAAGTGGCCCTGCCCCTACGATCAACGGCGATGAATGTTCCTAAGCCGCTCGGAAAGGTGAACTCCTATCGCGATCTCGTCGTGTGGCAGAAATCACGGTCCCTCGCGATCGACACGTACCGCCTGTGCATGTCACCCCACTTCGAAAGACATCGGGGACTTGCGGATCAAATCATGCGCTCGGCGATCTCCATACCATCAAATATCGCGGAGGGAGACGAACGTGGCACCAACAAGGACGCACTGCGCTTTCTCCTGATTGCACGCGGATCCTTGGCCGAGCTCGAAACCCAACTGGGCATCGCCGAGGCCGTTGGTATCATGGATCGTATCACCGGCGGCCAAATGATGGTACAACTTGATGAAGTCGCACGCCTGCTCGGAGGCACCATCAAGATGCGAAAATCCCGTGAAGAGAACTAGACTCTCCTAAACCCTTGTCCACGTGTCACCGTGCCCACGTGCCCCCTGGCTGAAATCACTTCTTCAGCTTGGCGCAGAAGCGGGCGAGACGCTCCAGACCCTGGGCGATCACCTGGTCGGAGGTCGCGTAGCTTAGGCGGATGTAGCCTTCGGAGCCGAACGCGGAGCCCGGGACGACGGCCATGAGCTCTTCCTCGAGCAGACGGTCGGCGAACTGGGCGGAGGTCAGACCGAACGACTTGATATTCGGGAAGAGGTAGAAGGCGCCCTGCGAGCGGTAGCAGGTCAGCCCGGGGATGGCGTTGAGGCCGGCGAGCAGGTTAAGACGGCGCTTGTCGAAGACGGCGCCCATCTCGGCCAGGGAGGCCTTGGCCTTGTCGGGATGCTGGTGCACCGCCAGGGCGCCGAACTGCGCGAAGGTCGTGGCGTTGGACGAGATCTGGCTCTGGAGGTCGGCCACGGCGGCCGCGAGGGGCTTGTCGGCGGCGACGAGGGTGCCGAGACGCCAGCCGGTCATGGAGTAGCTCTTGGCGTAGCCGGAGACGGTGATGGTCAGGCGGGCGGCCTCGGGCGAGAAGGTCGCCGGGCTGCAGGTGGTCTGGCCGTCATAGACGAGGTTCTCATAGATCTCGTCGGACATGATCCAGACGTTGGCCTGCACGCAGATGGCGACGAGGGCTTCGAGCTCGGCGCGGGTATAGACGGCCCCGGTCGGGTTGGACGGGCTGTTGATGATCACCATGCGCGTCTTCGGGGTGAGCGCGGCGGAGAGCTGGGCGGGAGTGATCTTGAAGCCGGTGACATCCTCGGCGTTCACGACGACGGGCTTGCCGCCGGCGAGCTTGACCATCTCGGGGTAGCTCACCCAATACGGGGCCGGGATGATCACTTCGTCGCCGGCGCTGATCGTGGCGAGGATGGCGAGGTAGCAGGACATCTTACCGCCCGGGGAGACGACGACGTTGGCGTCGGCGATGCCGGTGAAGCCGCGGCGGGTGTAATCCTCGGCGATGGCCTTGCGGAGGGCCGGGATACCCGGCGTCGGGGCGTACTTGGTCTTACCTTCGGCCAGGGCCTTGGCGCAGGCGTCCTTGACGAACTGCGGGGTGTCGAAGTCGGGCTCACCGACGCCGAAACCGACGACATCCTTGCCGGCGGCGGCGAGGGCCTTGGCCTTGGCATCGACGGCGAGGGTCGGTGAAGGGGCGACGTTGCGGGCCCAGGAGGAGAGAGCGGGATTCGACATGGAGTAGAAGGCCCAAAAGCAAGGGGAAGCCCTGCGGGAGGCAAGGAAAAGGTGCGAAAGCGAGCGTAACCGCCGGAGGCCGGCAGGCGACTCAGACGTCGATGGCGTCGTCGACCGGCTTCGGGCCGCGCGGGCCACCCTGCCCTCCGGCCGGCGGGACCGTCTGCGCGGTCGCCGAAAAAGCGATGAACCAGGAACCGATGGAGATCACCAGCGGGGCGAGCCAGGGCGAGGGGACATGCACCCCGGTCAGGAGGACTCGGCAGACGAGTTGAAGCATGAGGACGTTGGTCACGTACATCAGGCCGAAGGTGACCAAGGCCTGCGTCATCCGCTGGGGCAGACGGAGCACGAGGAGGAAGGGCGCGGAGAGGAAGAGCAGGAAGACCATCACGAACGGCCGGACCAGGACGTTGACCACGCCGAGCAGCAGGGCGATCCAGAGGATGTTCCAGCCATCGTCGAAGGTGACCAGCCCGAGGCGGCGCGCGAGGAAGATGCTCAGCGGCAACGAGAAGAGGCGCAGGAGCAGGAGGAGACAACCGAGGCCGGCGGGCATGACGGCACGCACCCTACCATAAATCGGCCCAGCGTCCAGCGTAACCCGGGGCCTCAAAATAGACTTATGAGAGCCTAGCGGGCGTGGCGGACGTCCTCCCCGGAGAGGAGGAAGATGACCTGCTCGGCGATGTTCTTCGAGTGGTCGCCGATACGCTCGAGGGCCTTGGAGATGAAGATGAGTTCGACGTGCGAGGCCGAGACCTTGGCCGCGTCCCCCGACTTCCCGAAGAGTTCCTCATAATTCCGGCGGTTCAAGGCGTCGATCTCGGCGTCCCGCTGGAGGACCAGCCGGGCCTTCGCGAGGTCGCCCTCGATGAAGCTGTCGATCGCCAGCCGCAGGACCTCGCAGGCGATGACGCCCTCGGCCGGGACGTGCAGGAGATCCTTCAGCGGCCCGCGTTCGGAGATGACCATGGCGCGCTTGGCGATGACCGAGGCCTCGTCGGCGATGCGCTCGAGGTCGTGGCCGATGTCGCGGGCGGCGAGGAGGAGGCGCACGTCGCTGCCCATGGGACCGAAGAGGGTCAGGTAGCGCATGATCTCGCGGTCGACGCGCTTCTCGAGCTCGTCGACGCGGTCGTCCATGCCGCGGACCTGCAGGGCCAGGGAGTCGTCGCCCTGCTCGACGGCGCGGAGGACGAGGCGGGTCATGTCGAGCGAGCGCTCGCCCATCAGGATGAGGTCGTCCCGGAGCTGGCGAAGTTCGTCGTGGAAGAAGCGTTGCATGGTCGTGTCGGTTTGGAAATCAGCCGAAGCGGCCCGAGATGTAAGCCTCGGTCTGGGCCTGGGAGGGGTTCATGAAGATCTTCTCGGTGGTGTCGTACTCGATCTGCTTGCCGAGGTAGAAGAACGCGGTGCGGTCCGAGACGCGGGCGGCCTGCTGCATGGAGTGGGTCACGATCACGATGGTGAACTGCTCCTTGAGCTCGTGGATCAGCTCCTCGATCTTGCCCGTGGCGATGGGGTCCAAGGCCGAACAGGGCTCGTCCATGAGCAGGATCTCCGGGCGGTTGGCGATGGCGCGGGCGATGCAGAGCCGCTGCATCTGGCCGCCGGACAGGCCCAAGGCGCTGTCGTCGAGCCGGTCCTTGACCTCATCCCAGAGGGCGGCCTTGCGGAGCGAGGTCTCGCAGGCCTCCTCGAGCAGGGCCCGGTCGCGGACGCCGACGACGCGGAGGGCGTAGACGACGTTCTCGAAGATCGATTTGGGGAAGGGGTTGGACTTCTGGAAGACCATGCCGACGCGGCGGCGCAGGGAGATGACCTCCAGGCCCGGGTCGTAGATCGAACGGCCGTTGATGGTGATGTCACCCTCGTGACGGATGCCGTCCACGAGGTCGTTCATGCGGTTCAGGTTGCGCAGGAGGGTGGACTTGCCGCAACCGGAGGGGCCGATGAAGGCGACGACCTGGCGCTCGGGGATATCGAGCGAGATGGCCTCGAGGGCCTTCTTCTGGCCGTACCAGAAGCCGTAGTCGCGGATACTGATGTAATCCTTGCGGCCCTCGCGTTCGGCGGCGGGGCGGACCTGGATGCGGGAGGTGGACGGAGGGGTCATGAGCGAAGGCATGAAAAGGTCGTCAGAAAGAGGCGCCCTTGAAGCGGGCGCGGAGGCGGTTGCGGATCCAGATCGCGCCGAGGTTCAGGCAGACCACGAGGATGATCAGCAGGAGGGTCGTGGCGAAGACCATCGGGCGGGCGGCGTCGGAATCCGGGGACTGGAAACCGAGGTCATACACGTGGAAACCGAGGTGCATGAACTTGCGATCCAGGTGCAGGAACGGGAAGGAACCGTCGAACGGGAGGGACGGGGCCAGCTTGACGACCCCGACGAGCATGAGGGGGGCGACCTCCCCGGCGCCCCGGGCCATGGCGAGGATCACGCCGGTCAGGATGCCGGGGGCCGAGGCGGGCAGGAGGATGTCGCGGATGGTCTGCCACTTGGAGGCGCCGGTGGCCAGCGAGGCCTCGCGCATGCCGCGGGGGACGGCCGCCAGGGCTTCCTCGGTCGCGACGATGACCACCGGGAGGGTCATCAGGGCCAGGGTCAGCGAGCACCAGAGCAGGCCGCCGGTGCCGAAGACCGGCGTATTATTGTTATACTTCAGCTGATCGGCGAAGAACAGCTGGTCGAGGGAACCACCGAGGACGTAGACGAAGAAGCCGAGGCCGAAGACCCCGAAGACGATGGACGGCACGCCGGCGAGGTTGTTGACGCTGATGCGCACGATGCGCAGCAGCGGCCCCTGCTGCGCGTACTCACGGAGGTAGATCGCGGTGATGACGCCGAAGGGCGTGACCATGAGGCTCATGAAGACCGTCATCACGAGCGTGCCGAAGATCGCGGGCATCAGGCCGCCCTCGGTGTTGGCCTCGCGCGGCTCGTCGAAGATGAACTCGGCGAGGCGGGAGGCGAAGAGCTTGACGCGATCCCAGGTCTCGAGGCGGTTGGGGAACCAGGCCCGGATCACCTGGGTGAGAGGCACGACGACCTCGCGGCCGGCGGCGTCCTGGGCGACGAGCGCGGCCACCGCCCCGCCCGCCGTGACCTTGGCGGCCTCGGCCTGCAGCACGGCGTAGCGCTCGTCGAGGGCCGCGATCTCGGCCTTCCGGGCGGCGATCTCGTCGGCCAGCTTGAGATCCTCGGCCCGACGCAGGCCCACGCGGGCCCGGTCCATGGCGGCGTTCACGTCACCGATGCGGTGGCGGGTGATCTCGACCAGTTTCTCGCGGACGGCGGCCGCCGCGGCGACCTCGGCCTGGAAAGCGGCCTCGAAGGCCGGCTCGGCGATCGCGACGACCTGACCGTCGAAGCGACGCAGGGACCGCGGACGGACGAAGGCGGGGCCGTTCTCGACGCGCTCCAGCCCGAGGATGTCGGCGGGGAAGGTCTCGGCCTTGATCCTGGCCTCGTCGACCCAGAGGTAGGAGTTGCCGTTGAGTTCGCGGAGGCCGACCTGGTATTGCCGCTCGTACTTCGGCTGGTCCGCCGGCGAACCGGCGCGGATGCGGCGTTGGGCGAGCTGCCCGATGAGCGCGCGACCGTCATCCAGCTGGGCCACGGGCACGGGCGGGGCCCAGAAGACGGTGGCGCCGTTGAGGAACACGAGGCTCAGCAAACCGATGACCATGCCGAGGCCGACGATCAGGCCCAAGCCGCTGAACCAGACCCAGGCTTCCCCGCGGGGCGTGCTGCTGTCGGAAGGGGCGGACATGGTCAGACGACTTTATAGCGCTCCCGCAGGCGCTGGCGGAGGATTTCCGCGACGGTGTTGAGCACGAAGGTGAGGAGGAAAAGGCAGCAGGCGCCGAGGAAGAGGGCGCGGTAATGGGTGTGCCCGGCGGCCGCCTCCGGCAGCTCGACGGCGATGTTGGCCGACAGCGTCCGCATGCCGCTGAAGGGATTGAAGTCCATGACCGCCGTGTTGCCGGTGGCCATCACGACGATCATCGTCTCGCCGATGGCGCGACCGAAGCCGATCATCACCGCCGAGACGATGCCCGACACCGCGGTGGGCACCACCACGCTCCAGACGGTCTGCCAGCGGCTGGCGCCGAGCGCCAGCGAGCCCGACACGAGGGAATCCGGGACGTTGGAGAGCGCATCCTCCGCGATGGTGAACACGATCGGGATGACCGCGAAGCCCATGACGAAGCCGACCACGAGGGAGTTGCGCGAATCATACGTCGCGCCCGTCGTCTGCCGCCACCACTCCCGGAAGTCGGCGATAGGGAGACCCGTCGCGGTATCCTTCACCGTGAAGAAGCAGGACTCGATCGCGGGACCGGCCTGCCAGGCCGCCCAGGCGCACAGGGCGAGGAACGGGAGCAACCAGAGGAACTCCATGCCGGGCTTGACCTGCCGGCGGACCGGCTGGGGCAGCACGGACCAAAGGAAACCGGCCGAAAGCGCGGCGGGCGCGAGGATACCGATCGCGCAGAAGAGCGAGACCAGCCGGGGATCGACGAGCGGCGCCAACCAGAGACCGGCGAGGAAGCCCAGGACGACCGAGGGCAGCGAGGCCATGACCTCCATGACCGGCTTGACCACCTGGCGATACTCGGGACGGAGGAACTGCGAGACGTAGACGGCGGCGGTAAGCGCGATCGGCAAGGCGAAGAGCAAGGCGTAGAAGGTACCCTTGACCGTCCCGTAGAAGAGGGGGACGAGCGAATACTTCGGCTCGAACTCATCGGAGCCCGCGCTGGACTGCCACGCGTAGGCCGGGGCGGAGGCGCCTTCGTACCAGATCTGGCCGAAGAAGGTCCGCCACGAGGATTCCGGGTGATGGTCGACGATCGCCCAGCGATGCAGCTGGCCGTCGGCGGTCAGCGCCGTGATCCGGTCATAGCCGCCCGCGAAGGCGACCTGCCGGAGCGGCGCCGCGGGGGCCGGGCCCTCCCAGCGGACCGTCCCGGTCGTCATGTTGATCAGCTGGAGCCGACCGGCCGCGGCGGCGAGGTAGCATTTGTTGCCGACGGCGGCGTAGATGCCTTGGCCGGCGCCGGCCAGCGGCTCACCCTCGTGGATCTTGCCCCAGCGCCGCAGGCTCTTGCCGTCGGGTTGGAGCTGCGGGTACATCGACCAGACCTGCTGGGCACCGGCGCGATCGACGAGGACCACCGAGACATTACCGAAGATCAGGCCGGCGGCGGCCACGGCCGGATCGGCCGCGCCCTTGAAGGGCGTGAAGGACTGGAGGAAGGTGAAGGCGGCGCCGTCGTCGGCGTACGCCCGGACCTCGCCCGAGCGGCCGATGACGAGGAGCGACTCCGCGGTGGAGGGGAGCAGGACCTGGTCGACCGAGGCGGCGTCGGCTGCCACGACGAACGGCGCGGAGACGGTGACCTTGCCCTTGCCGCCCAAGCCCTTGCGCTCGGTCAGGCGGACGGCGGTCAGCAGCGGCTTGCCGCCCTCCTCCTGGCGGACCAGCAAGAGGCGGGACTGCGGACCTTTCGCATCCCAGACATCGACGCAAGGCAAGCCGGCGCGTCCGATGGCGACCGGCTCGAGGGGCGTCACGACGGGCTCGACGGTGCGCTTACCGGCGTCGTCAAAGGTCGAACGATAGACCACGCGGACTTCCTGCACCGCACCATCCGAAAGCCCCAGGAAGACCAGACCCGTGCGCGGGTAGCTCCGGACCGCGGTCACGCGCCGCGCGCCCAGCGCGGGCGTCCACTCGAGCAACTTCGTGCCATCCTTGGCCCGCTGGAAGAGGATGCGTCCGTCGCGACGAACAACGAAGGGGAACTCGCCATACTCGTCTTCGCCGAAAGCGACCGCCTCCGCCGGGACGGCGAGCGACGACGTTGGCGAGACCTTGGCCCCGACGAAGAGCGGGAAGACCTGGAAGATCAGGAAACCCAGCATGCCGAGCACCGCGACGACCACGCCGACGCCGCCGATGCGGATGAGGCGCCCCATCCAACGATCGGCCGCCAAGGTCAGCGGGCTGACCGTGAAGCGCGACTCGGGCGCGGGCACGGGCTTTTCGTCAGTTGCGGCCATCGGGTTACGTTCGGGTGTCAGGGCGTCCGGCAAAGGGAAAGGCGGGGATGACCCCGCCCGGGAGGACCCGAGACCGCATCGTCGCTCTTGATCGGCCGACCCCGGAGGGCGTGGCGGCGACGATGCGATTTCGAGACCAAGCTTATTCGGCGCTGTAGAACTTCAGGGAGGCGCGACCTTCGTCGGCGACGTCGGCCGGCAGCGGGAAGTAGCCGTCCT
>Ga0222712_10004673_pt1 | contig 14218 bp, 28 predicted proteins | sample C33_657DmetaG_FD_165043 | JGI IMG/M metagenome (GOLD analysis project Ga0222712, IMG submission 165043) | Estuarine water microbial communities from San Francisco Bay, California, United States - C33_657D | ecosystem: Environmental > Aquatic > Marine > Unclassified | place: USA: California... | reverse complement strand
ACAAATAAATACTCGTAGATGCTTCTTTGTATGCACCTCTACGATTCTTCCGAAGATTATTTGTTTCATTTACAAACAACTTCATCGGCAGACGCAAAACGAATGTGGAGACAATCAATCAAAGAAAAATGGAATTATGAGTGTGCATATTGTGGAAACACAGAAAATCTTACAATCGATCACATCATTCCACAATGTAAAGGTGGGAGTGATTTTCTTACAAATGTAGTGTGCTGTTGTAGGTTTTGTAATAACTCAAAATCTCATACCAACTGGGAAGAGTGGTATTATAATCAGGATTTCTTTACAGAAGAACGATATGATGCTATAATTAATTGGATGAAACCAAAAACTAACCCAAATTTATATACGTATGGGTCCCGAAGAAATAATGCAGTTTAATGAAATCTGAAAGTATTGATCTTCAAGCATTTTTTGGAGGTTTCATCATTGCACATCTATCAATTATCATACCAATTTTACTTATCTTATGACTTTCACAATTTATTCAAAAGATGGTTGTCCATATTGCACTAAAATTCAACAAGTATTTCAACTTTCTGAACTTAAATATGTTGTTTATAATCTTGGAAGAGATTTTGATAGAACTCAATTTTATGCAGAGTTTGGAGAGGGTTCAACTTTTCCTCAAGTGATTTGTGATGAACAACATATTGGAGGATGTTCTGATACGATTCAATATTTAAGAGAACAAAAAATGATTTGATGGACCATGATGATGTAGATATAAATAAAAATGAACTCCAAATCAATCGGGGTGTTGAACTTTTACTTCGAAATAGGAGGAGAGAATCATTAGCACCAAAAACTTTTCAAGTGAAGTTTGGAAAAATGATTACACTCTTTCAGAGAGAGTTTGATTTCTTTATTGAATTTCACTTTAATATAAGAAAACAATAAACTCTCTGGAGAAGGAAAATGGAACCAGCATATGTAACCGCATTTTTTTCAATGCTCACTTTGTTATTTTTTATGGTTGGTGGAGTTATAGGATGGTTGGCATATAGACATGCTCTCGAAACAAGAACTCCATATTTGCACCCAGAGTTTTTTGATGAAAATGGACAAATAATTCCCGATGAAGTAGTATCTGTAAGATTTGAAAACAATTATGACGAGTACGATGACGACGAAGAAGAAGACGACGAGTGAAAAACCAATTGAAACTCTTCCTCCCAACCCATTTATCTTTGAGATTTTAGATTTAGCATCTAAACAAAGGTCAAACGCAAAGAAAGTTGAGGTTCTAAAGACCTATGAACACGATTCATTAAAGACTATTTTGATTTGGAACTTTGATGAAACCGTAATATCCCTTCTTCCCGAAGGAGATGTTCCTTATGGTGATCTAAAGGATCAGAATGTTTATTCCGGTAATCTTTCTGATAACTTGATTCGTGAGGCAAATGGTGGTGAGGCTGCCACAATGCAGGATCTTGAGGGAAGAGGAAGAACATCATTAAGAAGGGAATATCAAAATCTTTATCATTTTGTAAAGGGTGGTAATCATAATCTTTCTACAACTCGTAGAGAGATGATGTTTATCAATATGCTTCAAGGTTTACACTCCAAAGAATCTGAAGTTCTATGTCTTGTAAAGGATAAAAAACTTCAGACAAAATATAAGATTAGTCTCGAAAATGTAAAAGAGGCATATCCTGATATTGTATGGGGAGGACGTTCTTGATGAGTCAAGGTATTGTGAACAAAAACACTATTAAGAAGGAAAAAATGGAATCAGGTTCAAAACAATCCGAAATTCTACCTTCTCAGTATGGGTGTGATATATTACTCGAAAAAACAAAATTAGAAGATACAAAAGATAAAACTTTTCCTCTTGATGCATATTTGGTTTGGTATGTGTCCGAAGGTAAAGAATATCTTGATCTCTGCCGTGCGAGTAAACAGGTAAATATTTTTGATATGTATTATGATAAATACGGTCCAGGAGCACTTCAAAAGATTAAATATGGATATGGAACAATAAGTCCCAGGTCGTGGGGACATAGAACACCAGAGAAGAAGAAAAAAAGATGACTGCGGGATTTGAAAACAATAAAGCAAAAGTAATTCTTGATGATGATGAAGTATCAAAACTCTTGAAAAAATATAAAAAAGTTAAGAAATATATGAAGTCTCCTCTTTTTGCTGTGAAAACAATGGACGGAACCGAGGCATATGTGAGTTCATTGATTAAAGAAGCACAAGAAGATCCGGTAGACTAATGGGAAAGCACTACTTACTTAATCTGTATGGATGCTCGTTTGTTCTTTTGAATGACGAGCATTATCTTGTAAGGTTACTCGAAGAAGCAGCAGTTATAAGTGGTGCAACAGTTCTTCAAACAGTTTTTAAAAAATTTGATCCGCAAGGAGCAACTGTAATATGCCTACTTTCAGAAAGTCATATTAGCATTCATACCTGGCCAGAAGAAGGAAAAGCAGCAGTAGATGTTTATACTTGTGGAGATTCCGATCCAAAATTGGGTTGTGATATGATTATCTCACAACTTCACTCAACAAACCATACACTTTCTTACATAGAACGATGACTCACGATACCGTCTTCATCTCAGATGTTCATTTAGGAACCGACCGATGTAATACTGATAAGTTTATCAAGTTTCTAAATCAACTTGATACAAAAAAACTTGTAATGGTCGGAGATATTATAGACATATATTGTATGGAAAAATATAATACTCTATGGAAAACTCAACATACAAAAGCAGTTGAAAAAATTCTAGAATTGTCTAGAAAAGGAACAGAAGTTGTTTATATTCTTGGTAATCACGATGCAGTCGCAAGAAAATATGTAAATACCAGTTCTTCTTATTTACATCAAAATCTTATCATCTGTGATTCTTATATTCATCACAGCACAAAAAATAGAAAGTTTTTATGTATTCATGGTGATTTTTATTCCGAGTTCTCATCTGGTTCCTGGAAGCAATATTTTATGAACTGGGGATATGAAACAATCACACCTCTGAATATTTTTCTAAACAAGACTTTTGGTTTTTCTTTGATTAATTTTCTCAAATCAATTCCAAGAGGTAAAAAGTTTATTGATAAGTATGAAATGGATTTGATACATCACGTAAGAAAAATTGGAGAATATGATGGTGTGATTGCCGGACATATTCATCACGCAAATATTCGTGAGTATCAGGGAACGACTTATATGTGTGCCGGAGATTGGACAGATACTTGCTCTGCACTTGTAGAAAAAAATGGTGTCTTTGAAATTATCAAATATTAAACTTTTGTGTTGATATCCTAACAAATCATATAAATAAAAATGTGATATAGATTTTTAGGAGGATTTTATGAACAATCTAATTTCTTATAATCAGTTAAATGGATGGAAACACTTAACCGAACCCAGTGAGCAAAATGATTTGATAGATGATTATTTTAGTTGTTTAATTGAGTGTGATGACGATACGCAGTCGTGTAAACGAATATGTAAAGACATTTTAGTTTAATAAAAGATGAGAGGGGTTGATGCCCCTCTTTTTTTGTGCTATAATTAAAAAGAAATAATCAAAGCCTATGAATAGAGACAAACTCAAACTCATCATTAAAAACCTTGAACTTTTAACAGAAACACTCAAAGCAGAAGTGTATTCTGATCCGGGAGCTTATGATTACAGTAATGCTTCATCACGCATTGGTGATGTAGAGGACTATGATGAAGTTTTTGAAGATGAGGAAGACTAATGAGATATAAAGAAACTATTCGTCTGGTAAAAAAAGCATTGGATAATCCAAGTCTTTATAGTGCAGAGGAGATTATCTATATGAAAAAAGCACTTGATAATGCGATACTTTTACTTGCCCGTAAAAAATATAACAAAAAGAAAAAAGGTTTTGGTAATTATGAAAATCCCGACAGTTAAACTGATTAGAGTCACACCAGAAGCAGAACAACATATTGCTTATTGTGCTCGTGTAAGTAATCCAAAAAATCAAAGTAATCAGGGTTTTGAGGGTCTGATAAAGTATTGTATCAAAAATCAACACTGGAGTATTTTTGAACACGCATTTCTAACTTTGGAAATCAATACTTCACTTGCGATTGCGACACAAATTCTCCGTCATCGTAGTTTTACCTTTCAACAATTCTCTCAGAGATATGCCGACAGCACAGAACTACAATTAGAACTTCCAGTTCCAGAATTGCGAAGGCAGGATACTAAAAATCGTCAGAACTCAACCGATGATTTACCGGAAGATTTGAGTATTTATTTTCAGACCCGAATTGAAGACCATTTCAAGGAAGCAATTTTACTCTATCAAGGGATGCTGGATGCTGGTGTCGCAAAGGAATGCGCTCGCTTCGTGCTTCCACAGGCAACCCAGACACGTCTTTATATGAGTGGGAGTATAAGGTCTTGGATACATTACATCGACCTTCGTAGTGCTCACGGAACCCAGGCAGAGCACAAGGAAATTGCAGAGAAATGTAAGTGTATTTTTGTGGATGAATTTCCAACTATTGCATCAGCACTTGATTGGGCTTGTAAAGAACCACCTTCACTGTTATTCTAAATACTTTCGTATATTATTTTATAAAATGCCAACATATCCCGTTAAACACAAAGAAACTGGTGAAACAAAAGAACTTTCTATGACTATGCTTGAGTATGGTCAGTGGAGAGATGAGAATAAAGATTGGGATAAGGATTGGTCTGCTGGTGTTGCCGGTGTTGGAGAAGTAGGAGATTGGCAAAGTAAATTAAAGAAGTCACATCCAGGATGGAACGATGTATTGCATCGTGCAAAAAAAATGCCAGGCTCAAATATTAAAACTCTATAAAAATTTATGGCTAGAAAAAGAAGAGGCAACGACAATCAACCTATCGGGGTTGGTATGACCGCAAAACAAGCAAAAAGAAGAAAACCAATTGGTTCGGAATTACTTTTAGATATTGAACCATTAACTGAAAATCAAAAAAGATTATTTACATCTTATGCAGAAGGTAAACATTTGGTTGCTTATGGTACTGCTGGAACTGGAAAAACATTTTGTGTATTGTACAATGCTTTACGTGATGTACTTTCAGAGGTTACACCTTTTGAAAAAATATATCTTGTAAGGTCTCTTGTACCTACTCGTGAAATTGGATTTCTTCCTGGAAGTCACGAAGATAAATCATCACTATATCAAATACCATACAAAAATATGGTAAAATATATGTTTCAGATGCCTTCTGATGTTGATTTTGAAATGCTTTATGGTAATTTAAAAGCACAAGAAACAATTAGTTTTTGGAGCACTTCTTTTATTCGTGGAACAACTCTTGATAATTGTATTATCATTGTAGATGAATTTTCAAATCTCTCATTTCACGAAATGGACTCTATTATTACAAGAGTTGGAGAAAATACAAAGATTATGTTCTGTGGTGATGCATCACAAAGTGATTTATTAAAAACAAATGAACGAAATGGTATTATTGATTTTATGAATATTTTGAAAAAAATGTCTTCCTTTGATATTGTTGAGTTTGGAGTTGATGATATTGTTCGCTCAGGAATTGTTAAAGAGTACATACTCGCAAAATTGGAAGTAGGAATGTGAATTTTAATCATCTTGATATAAAACTTCCCGAATTAGAAAGGGAAACGATTGATAGTGTAAGATATTATAAAGTACCAGAAGATGATGTTTTGCATCGTCTTGTTTCTATTACCTCTGTTACTAGTTATATTAATCGTCAGATTTTTATTAATTGGAGAAAAAAAATTGGCGAAGCAGCAGCAGATAAGATTACCAAAGCAGCAACCAGTCGTGGAACTGATATGCATACATTGGTAGAAAATTATCTGCATAATATTTCAGAACTTCCAGAAGTTCAACCTTTATCGCAATTTTTATTTAAGATTGCTAAACCAGAATTAAATAATATAAATAATATTCATGCTCTTGAAAAATCATTATACAGTAAAGTTCTTGGAATTGCCGGAACAGTTGATTGTATAGCAGAATATAATGGCGAATTGGCTGTTATTGACTTTAAAACTTCTGCAAAACCAAAACCAAAAGAATGGATTGAGCATTATTTCGTGCAGTGTGTAGCATATAGTTGCATGTTATATGAACTTACTGGTATAATGGTAAAGAAGTTAGTCATTATTATGGCTTGTGAAAATGGAGAATGTGTTGTTTATGAAGAATACGACAAAGAAAAGTATATCAAATTACTCATCAAATATATTAGAGAATTTGTTAGAGATAAACTTCAAACCTATGAATGAAGAAATTAAAGAAGAATTAAATGCTAAATTTTTGTGTCCGCAAAAGTTCGCACAAGAAATTGAAGATATTGTAAAAAACACACAGGTCAATTATATTGATGCAATTGTAACATATTGCGAAGTTCAAAATATTGAACTTGATACAATATCAAAACTTGTTTCAAAACCACTTAAAGAAAAAATTAAGTGCGATGCTATTGAACTTAATTTTTTAAAGAAAACTACAAAAGCAAAACTGCCTCTGTGACTGATTTTGAAGTATATAAAACTTACTTAGCATTTAAAAATCACTTTACAAAAAAAACCTACGATTATCATAAGTATTGTGGAAGAAGTCGTGCATCAAAAGAAAGTTTTTATAAAAGAAAAGATCGATATTTTTTCGAAAGAATTTCGAGGCAAAAAAAAGACGAAGAAATCAAAGCATATTTTGTAGCAAATTTTGTAGACTGTAATGACCCAGAACGACTTTGGATAGGAGATATTATCCGTGAAGGTGAAGACGTATATAAGGAATGGTTAAAGAAGACACAAAGCTTGTCTTATTTGTTTAAATCTGAAACTGAAAGTTTTATGAATAAAAAAAACTTTGAATCTTTATTTGATTGTAAAACTGGAAATCACCCAGAAATACTGAAAAAATATTTACAAAAAAGTATTACCATAGAAACAATTACAATATTAGATATATTATTAAATTTTGTTAAAGATTTTGATAAAAAACTTACTGATCCAATTTGGAATTATGTAAGTTTGAGAATTTTTAAATACAAATCTTTTCTAAATATTGATGTATCAAAGTATAAAACTATACTTAAAGAGGTTATATTATGAGTAAGTTTTTTGACTCGGATTTAGTTAGAAACGATATGAAAGAACTTGAAAATATGCAGAAAAAACTTTATCAAGAAATGATGTACGTTCCTTTTTATGATAATGAACAAAAAAGAGGACATTTAATTTTGATGAAAGACTTTTTAGAAAAACAAAAACTTTTTATTTTTAGACTTTCACTTTCAGATGACCCAGAAGCAATAGAAATGAAAGAAAATATGCTCGATTCTGTTGAGTTTCTTGGATTTGATAAAAAGAAAGGATTTGATTCTTTTTTTAAAATGATGGAAAGAACTATTAATGGACTTGAAAAAACACTTGACGATTGAAGGTGTATCTGCTATAATAAATAGGTCCAATATATCCCAATACAATTAATACGGAGAATATATGAGTTTTCAAGATCTTAAAAAGCAATCAAAGATGGGTTCTTTAACCGAGAAACTTATCAAACAAGTTGAAAAACTAAATGAAACTGGTTCTAAAGATGATAATCGTTTTTGGAAACCTGCGATGGATAAAGGTGGTACTGGTTCTGCTATAATTCGTTTTCTTCCTGCTCCTTCTGGTTGTGAATTACCTTGGGCACAGGTTTGGTCTCACGCATTTCAAGGACCTGGTGGTTGGTTGATTGATAATTGTTTAACTACTAATAAAGGGCAATGTCCGGTTTGTGAAGCAAATCGTGAATTATGGAATACTGGAAGTAAAGATAATCAAAATATCGTTCGTGATCGTAAACGTAAACTTTCTTATTACGCAAACATATATGTCGTAAAGGATCCTGTTGCACCTGAAAATGAAGGTAAGGTATTTCTTTATAAGTTTGGTAAGAAAGTATTTGATAAAATTATGGCTGCGATGAAGCCAGAGTTTGATGACGAGAAACCTATTAATGCATTTGATTTTTGGGAAGGTGCAAACTTCAAACTGAAACTTCGTAAAGTGGAAGGTTATTGGAACTATGATAAGTCGGAGTTTGCTGAACCCTGCCCACTTTTAGATAATGATGATGAACTAGAAACCATCTATAAATCACTTAATGATCTAAATGAATTTACAGATGAGAAAAACTTTAAGCCTTATTTGGATTTAAAGAAACGTTTGGATTCTGTTCTTGGAACTAAAACTGCAACAAAACGTCAAGACCCAGAAACTATTGATGAAGAAGAAGAGTTTGAACCCACAGTAAAAACTACTTCATCCTCAAAATCTAGTCCTGTCGATGAAGATGAAGATGATACCTTATCATACTTTCAAAAATTAGCTGAAAGTTGATTTCGAAAATTAACTTTTAATTACCTTATCCCCCGAGAAAAATTTTGGGGGATTTTTTTGTTTGTAAGGTTTTTATACTCCAGTTAATCTTGGATTATATGTTGATTTTGATGATTGACTAAGGTAATTAGAAGAACGATCATATTTCATAATATTTTTCAAATCGCTTACCATTACTGATATATACTCGGGTCTTATTAATCTAATTTGTCTTTTTTCTTCATTTATTTTTACTTCATATTCATAATTTGTGATTGGTTGTGTGGGATTTGTAGTTATTAAACTATAATCAGTTTTTGCGTATGTAACTTGAAAATTTGAATCAACTTTTAATCCTGCGGGAACTATAAGTCTTTTGAAATCATCTAAAATTTGAATAGTTTCATAATGATGAATATTTGCTATATTTCCATCAGATCCATATTTGTCTAACATATAATTATATAAATCTTGATTACTTAATGGCCATTGCTCTCTTACGTTTGTGATATTATTTGTGTGTAAAACTATCCAATCTAGTTCTGGATTTTCATAAACTTTATTTGCGACTTGTTCTGGTCTTTCGTTATCTGTAATTTGATAATAAACAAAAGCAGTAATAACATTTATGATATCACTTCTAATTGCTGCTCTTTTGAAAATATTTTTAACAGTAATATAATTCTCATTTGAATTTGAATTCGTCAAACGAGAAAGATATTGTAAATTTGGTAGTTCTTTGAAGTATCCCATTTTAATAACCTACATCGTCGTCTTGTACTGAATCCAAATCACTAGTTCTTGTGCTGAATATATCTGTTTTATAGTCAGTATTATAAATTGGTTCAAGTTCTGAAAATTGCATCGCCATAGTTAAAGTGACTGGTTGTCCTTCATCATAAGCAGCCCAATTTCCTTCTGGTGCATAATTTACAGAAAATCCAGTCAAGGCACAAACTTTAAATTTATTTAATCCTGAAATGGGTTTATCTTTTCCTGTTTTGTATCTAAGTTTAAATACATTTGGTGTTCCAAGAAAAAATGATGCTTGACCTGCTTGACCGGTTTGTTTTCTTGGAGCCATACCTTGCTTGAAAAAACGAATAATTCTTTTTACATTTCTTGCTTCTTCTTTACTTCTTGGGCTCATACGATAAGAAAATGAAAATTGACGAAGTTCTGGACTATTAAATAAAAGTTCCAAGTTTGAGTTTGGTATAATACCAAAACCTCTTGCTAAAATACTTTCTGGTGATACTTCAAATTGCGCCATTTTAAGAACTTGTGAAGCAATGGCAGATGCTGCTGTACCTTTTGCAGCAGCACTATCTGCTGCTGCACTCAATACGTCTAGATATAAATTTGCAGCCATTCCTCCTTTAGCTGCATTTAAAGGACCAAGTGGACTTTGGCCTTTTGATGTTGCTGCAGATATGAGACCACCAAGACCAGCAAGAAGACCAGTACCTGCATAAGTACCCATCTTTGATAATGCTAATCCAGTTGCACCTGCGGTTAATGAATTCATTTGGTCTGCTCCCCAAGAAACATTATTACCATCAGACACGCCATTTGGAATTGGTAAAACGCTCATCCCAATAAAATCAGACAATGCACTATTTCTTTGTATATTTTCTTGAATTACTTTTGCTGGGTTATTAAATATACTTTCTGCTCCTGTTGGTTTATATCTAAATTGTGAAATTTCTAACCTATCTTGTTGTGATGCAATCATATCAATTGGATATATGAGAAGTTTTGGATTACCAAATAATCTTTTTTCATTTACATCATTGAAAGCAGTTCCAGAAACATCAAAGGGTGTTAATGCACCGATTGGGTCCGTAACAATATCTGTAATAGCTTTTCCAATATTACCAATTTGTTGAAGTGTACTTGGTGCAGTTGGTGATATTACTCCTCCTATCCCAGTATCTTGTGAACCTGTTTTATTTACTATAAACCCAGGAAGAATACCAGTTCCACTTATATTTTTTGCATTTGTAATTGAATTAATTACTTTATCGTGTACTGTTATTCTTTGTTTTGAGTCTGATATTACACCAATTCCAGTAATACTCCATACTCCATTTGTATAAATCTCGGTTTTTCCTGTTTGGACGCCACCAACAGTAACTATCTCATAAAGCTTTGTATTTCCATTAGTTGGGTCATAAGTAAGCTGTACTTTTTTATCCGAAAGTGGAGTTTGTGGTATTGGGTGAAAGTCATTACTTACTGCTTTTTCAGCCATTTATGGTGCCGATTGGTTATCTGGATAATCCCAAACTCTGGATTTGAATACTGGTTGTCCTCTTTTATCAACAAATCTTTCGGTTGGAAGTAAAGATACTTCTCTCCACTCACTTTCAGGGACCTTGAAAAAATTACTACTCACACCAGAAAAAAGATAATTATGTAATGTTTTTCTTGGTGCATTCACGTTTCCTGCTTTATTTATGTATGAAGCAGCAACACCTCCACGATATTGTGGATTTAGATAATGAAGATTGGAACCAAAAAATAATCCTTGTCTTGGATTTACATTTATAATATAAGTTAATGGTTGTCTATCCCAGAATAGATATTTTTGTGGATATTTTGCAGAATACATAAAAAACACCAAATCACCAGGAATAATAAAATCAGTATCAATTTGATTTATATCTTTTTCTTGATTTGATAGTTCATTCATCAAGGCATTCGTATACCAAGATGCAGAACGAAATTTTTTACCTGCTTCTTTAAGTATTTTATCGGCAATCATATTTGAATGCCCAAATCACGTTCGGTAAAAATACGAAATTCCCAGTTTCTATCTTTACAATATTCACGACAAGCTTCCCATTTTGCTTGATTTACTACCCAAGTTTTAACTGCATATGCCCAAGATTTTGTTCGGTTTGGTGGATTTGTGGGTGGTTCTTTTAAATCTTTAGCTGGTTTAATTTCTACAACTACTATTCTTATATTTCCGTCTTTATCTTTATATTTCAGTTTCATATCTGGAAAATATCTATGTACTTTTTTGTCTACTGGTGATACATAAGGAACCCAAAATTCTTCACTTTGATATGAAATTATATTTTCAGTCAAATCACAATAATGAAACATTTTGAGTTCATAACTAGAACGAAAGTATATTTCTGTTGGATTTCCCTCATATTTTTGTGGATTTTTCGGTTTAAATTTTCCTTGTTTGTAATTTTTCATTTATTTTTACTCCATTTCCACTCTCCCTTTATTCTCCCAGGTACAAAATCTTCTCCGGGACTTTCAATAGATCTTTTATTGGTTGTTCCATTATTCCACCATTTAGTTCCTTTTGATAGTCCCATTACGTGATCTGGAGGTTTTATGCCTTTTTGTTTTAAAGTTTGTGATATTTGCTCTCTTTGTTTTTCCCCTTCTTTCGTTTGATAATAATTTAATCTATCTATGGATTTTAATTTTTTGTATTCTTCGGTATGTTTTTTTCCAGTCCAAAAATTTCCATATAATTCTCTATATTCTTTAAATCTATCACCTTTGGGATCGGAAGCAAGTTTTCCTTTATTCTTTAAACTTATTTTATCTTTAACTTCTTGTGATCTGGGTTTTCCATAATTTGGATGATTTTGTCCTTTTATACTTTCATTTCTTTTTATTTTAGCAGTTTCATACAAGTACGAATTATAATATCTACTACTCTTGCCTTTCATACTAATTATAGCATATAACATTTTTTGGGTATTTTTATGATACAACCCATATCTTTTAATACAAATTTTTGCTAATAATATATGTGAAATAAAATGTTCTCTTGCAGTAAGCACTACAACTTTATTATTATTTCCATAAATGCTTTTGGGAAATATGTGGTGCTTTTCAGTATAACCTTCGGGAACAATTCTGTTCTCTGCTTTCCTAATAAGATTACAATAAACTTTTAGGTAGTTCATTTTTTGATGTCTGGGGTACTACTATTTATAATGTGGGTCTTATGCAATATTATCTCCCCAGACATTATTGCTGCCCACATTAAATTTCCATTCACTCCTGTTTGTAATTTTTATTTGCAGACATACATATAATATAACAATTCCATCAACATATTTAGATGGCTACTGCTCCAAAAAAAGGAAAACCAGATATAGGTCCATTATACATTAGAATGACTACCCCATCACCGGATGGGTCACTTCCAGGTGCAAGGGATATATTTGGAAAACTTTCAGTTACAAGTCAATTTAAAGTATCTCTTCATCTTACTAATTATGATAGGGATTTGATGGGTTGGTTATCGACTTGTGGATTAACTAATGATGTAAGAACCGCAAATACATTTGATTTTTTTTGTAGCGAAACTGCACTTCCTGGTGCAACATTTGATATGGCTGAAGAAAGTGGAAGCCGTCAAGGAATTATAGAAAGATTTCCAACAAGAAGAATATATCCAGATTTTACGATGACTTTTTATGTTGATTATGATTATAAAATAATTCGTTTATTTGAAGAATGGATGAATTATATTAATCCAATTTATAATTCATCTGGTATTGTTTCTGCAGATGCAACCGGACAAGGAAATGCAAAAGATAGTCAAGATTTTTTTAGATTTAAATATCCAGATACTTATAAAAGAATTATTTCTGTAACTAAATTTGAAAGGGACTTTTTGGAAAATCCAAATGAACCAGGTGGTCCAACAATTACACAACCCACAATAACTTATAGAATGATCGACTCATTTCCTACAAATATTACAGCACTTCCATTATCTTATGAAGGAAGTACGATTACAAAAACGACAGTTTCTTTTAGTTATGCAAGATACCTAATTGAAAAAAATAATGGTTCTAGGAAATAATAAATAACATTACTGAAGATATATAAAATGACCCTGCCTAAGATTTCAACACCACAATATGAATTGATTTTACCATCAACAGGAAAATCAGTTAAATATCGTCCATTTCTCGTAAAAGAAGAAAAAATATTACTTTTAGCACTTGAAAGTCAAGATACAAAACAGATTACAAATGCAATTAAGCAAGTATTAAAGGATTGTATTTTAACTAGATCAATTAAAATAGAAGAACTACCTACTTTTGATATTGAATATATTTTCTTGAATATTCGTGGTAAATCTGTTGGAGAAAGTGTTGATTTGATTATTACTTGTAGTGATGATGGAGTAACCGAAGTTCCTGTAAAAATTTATATTGATGAAATACAAGTTCAAAGAAATGAAAATCACACAACCGATATTCGTCTTGATGATAAATTGACTTTAAGAATGAAATATCCTTCATTAGAACAATTTATTAAGTCTAACTTTGATTTTAGTGAAGAAAAAACAATTTCAAATATTGATAAATCTTTTGATATTATTTCATCTTGTATTGATGTAGTGTTTTCGCAAGAAGATAGTTGGGCAGCAGCAGATTGCACAGCAAAAGAATTAAAGGATTGGATTGAAACTTTAACGGCACAGCAATTCAAAGAAATTGAAACATTCTTTGAAACAATGCCGAAACTTGCACATACTATCAAAGTAACTAATCCAAATACAAAAGTAGAAAGCGAAGTTACGTTGGAGGGATTAACCAGTTTTTTCGGCTGATTATGGCTCATATGGAATTGGAGTCATATTTTAGGCTTAACTTTGCTTTGATGCAGTATCATAAATATTCTTTGACGGAAATAGAAAATCTAATTCCTTGGGAGAGAGACATTTATGTTACATTATTGCAACAACATATAGAAGAAGAAAATCTCAAACAACAACAATCAAATGGCTCTTAGTTCTGTTATTAATCCCGAAGTTATTACAGGAAAAAAGAAGTCTAATCTTTTAAGAG
>Ga0222712_10004672_pt1 | contig 14220 bp, 16 predicted proteins | sample C33_657DmetaG_FD_165043 | JGI IMG/M metagenome (GOLD analysis project Ga0222712, IMG submission 165043) | Estuarine water microbial communities from San Francisco Bay, California, United States - C33_657D | ecosystem: Environmental > Aquatic > Marine > Unclassified | place: USA: California... | reverse complement strand
CATCATTCGACTCTGTAGCATCCATAATATGCTTGGCGATCTGAACAGTCAACTCTTCTTGAAGTTGACCTCTCCGAGCATACCATTGTGCGATACGAATATACTTGGAAAGACCAATAACCTTCTTGCCAGGAATAATTCCAATAAAACACAATCCCCATACAGGCTGGTGATGATGTGAACACATAGACTTAATCTCGGCTCGCACTACCAACATACCTTTATACGTATTTACACCATCATTAGGAAAAGCAGTACAATCAGGTGCAGTATCATAACGACCGGACATTAACTCATTAACGTACATCTTAGCAAGACGCTTTGCTGTACCCTTAGAGTTAGGATCATTTTCAGTATCGATGATTAAGGAATCAAGAACTCCTTCGAACTTACTAGTAATTTCTAGAATAAGTTCTTCCTTCTCATCTTTCATAATATAAGGTGCGATATTATCGCACGCAAAGAATCGTCCATCGTTACGCTTAATGCGATCACGAATGCGTTTAGAAACAACGCTACTCATATCAAGTATTCCATGCGTTTTTATATAAAGGAACTTGGATTCTAGGCGAGAATCTAAATCCACTGTCTCTACAGAAATCCGCCACGTTTCGCTCATTCATTTCGTATACCGAATTAACCCCACCAACAGGCATTAGATATACAGGAATGTTGATTCCAGCAGCTTTATATTCTGCAACTGCCTTTACTGCATCATCAATATCAGCAGCTTCAGATACAACGAACTTAAAGTAGCTACGATGACCTGGAATCTTAATATACTGAGCTACTACATCAGGACAAATAGCTTCTTTCCATACTTCACCACTCGAAGGTAGCTTAGCAGAGATAGAGAATGTAGTCTCTACACCATGAATCATATACAAATCGTGAAGATAGTTATGAAAGTCATTGGAGAGCTTTTGAGTACCATTTGTCTCGAACGTAAGATGAGTTAGATTCATATTACGATTACGAATCTCATCTAGTAGTTCTGGAAAAGACTTCTGCCATCCTAGTAGAGGTTCACCACCAGTAATGATAAGATGCTTATCACGACCAAAAGTACCGCCTGGTAGAAGTTCTTGCATTCTATTGATAATAGCTTCAATAGTAAGCATAGGTGATAGATGCTTGAACCTAGGATCCCAAGATGCATAAGAATCACATCCAGTAGATACTAGAGGTAGTTCTTTATAATCCTTAAACTTTAAGGGATTAGCTTGAAGATCTTCTGCAACATTATCACGCTCTGTAGATAACTCTCCGCGCGGCATACCAAAACCACTACAAGAGAAATTACAACCAAAAGTGCGAAGGAATACAGATGGTACTCCAACGTACTGTCCCTCCCCTTGCAGGGAGTAGAACAGTTCAGATACTTTAATTTTTGCCATTTTTAACTCCTAGTTATAAAGCTGGAAGGGCAGCTTATTTACACCCACAATCCGGTTTGCATTCGCAATCTTCATCATCGAATAGATTTTCATTATCTGAGCGATGACCTTCGCGGTATGCCATATTAGCTACAGTTTCGCGTACTTCTACACGGAAACACCATATACGTTCTGCTTCACCTGGTCCCCACATTTCAGGAATATAGACACCATTTACATACTTGTAAAGCTGATCAGCTAGACCTTCACAACCAAGCTTAGGAAGGATAGTAAGCTTAGCCATCTTCTTTTGCTCAAGAAGCTTGAAAGTTTCAAGTTCTGGATCATCTTGCGCGACTAGCAATGTATGATCGAATTGTTCTTCTAGAGCTCGTTTTAGTTCTTTAAGACCGCCATAATCTGCTACCCAGTTACGAGTATCAAGAGTATTACTACCAAAGTAAAACTTCATGGAAAAACTATAACCATGAATTAGATTACAGTGACTATCTGCCCTCCATTGACGGTATGCACATGGAAAAGCATTATGATATTCTTTAGTGGAAATGTACTTATATGTCATTTTTGAATCCTAGTTTGTCGTTTGTACTGGTGGAAGGGCACCAGATAACTTACTTAGCTTTCGCTTGATCGATTTCCAGTCTTTTATAGCCTTATTACGATTTAAAAAGTTTGCATCATCCCAAAATATCTTTCCTTGCATATGTGTCATTTCATGTTGAAATAGTCTCGCAGGTGCACTATCAAAATTCTCTGTCTTTGTATCTCCATTAATGGTATGATATCTAACACGAATAGAATATGATCTGTTTATCTTCACGCTTAGTCCTGGAAAAGATAAACAAGCTTCTGAACCCTGCGCAAGTTCAGGAGATTCGTATACAACTCTTGGATTAATAAAGATCTTATATTCAGTCCAATCTTTAATAACAAACATCTGAATATTATGATCAATTTGAGGAGCTGATAGACTCAAGGCATCTCGTGCTTTACATACACTTACAAGCTCTTCAGCTACCTTCGTAATATATTCTCTATCACTAAAGTCTACCTTATTGGGTATATTAGTGGAAGATTCCTCACCTAAAATAAGTCTAATCATTATGATTGTATCCTACTAAAGTTTTTATGCTTTTCAAACCTTATGACATTACTGAACTTATCAATCGTCTCGGCTTTATGACTTATTATAACAGTATTTGTGTCTGAAATCAAGCCATAAATGATCTTCAAGAAGTCTTCGATACCAGAATTATCCAAAGACCCATCTAGAGTTTCATCGAAGATGAGAATGTTAACATTAGCACTATTACGAAGCTTCGCAATTGCTCTCCAAGCAAATAGTACTGCAAGGTTCAATCTCATCTTCTCGCCTTCAGAGAATGATTCAAAACTAAATTCATCTCTATAGCGTGACTTAATCTTCTCTTCGAAGTTCTCATTGAGTTCAAAGTTAACAAAGAAGTCCATAGCAGCCAAATACTTGTTAATAAGCTTATTCATAATAGGAATATACTGCTTAATAATCTTGGCCTTAATGCCAGTGTCCTTTAATAGGTTGGCAACTATGTCTAGCACTTGTTTATAGTCACTTGCAATGTTCTTTTCTTTTTCGTACTCTTTAAGCTCTTTCTTAAACTCATCAGTACTCTCTACTACTAGATCAGCTGCTCGTTGTTCTTCGTATAGTGTAATCTCTTTAGTATAACGAGTAATCAAATTATTAAGCATAGTAATATCACTATTAATACTAGAAACTTGCTTTTCTAGAGTAGAAATACTTTCAAGAGTCTTTTGTATTTCAGCTTGACGTTGAGTTGTCTTTACGTATTCTTCTCTGAGCTTTTGTACGCCTTCCTCTACTTCTTGCATATTACTCTTACGAGTATCTACGGCTGTACACTTAAAGTTAGTATCAATTTCCTGCTTGCAGGTAGGGCAAGAATCATTATCATGGAAGAAAGAAAGCTCTTTCTTAAGCCTATTGAGCTTATCGTTAAGCTGTGCTTCTACCTTATTCATAAACTGAATACGCGCAGTTACCTTTTGTGTATCAGATATGGTTTCATTTAAAGAAGCAATACTATCTCTAAGTTCATTAGCTTTAGTTGTATTCTCTACAATATTATGTTCGCACTTTACTATCTCATTCTTGGCATTTTCAATAAGAGAGTTTTTATCAGCAGTTAACTTCTGAACATGATGTTCTTGTAGCTTTATCTTCTCTCGGACTAAGTTTATTTTAAAATCTATATCAGAAAGGTTGCTTTTATTATCGCTCGCGCGGATTTTTAAAATATTATTCATCGTAGAGAAAACTTGAATGTCTAATAGATCTTCAATAACTGCTCTACGATGTGCTGCTGGCAACTGCATAAAAGGTACATAAGATGCAGAACCAAGTACTACGATTTGAGAAAATGACTTAAAGTTTAACTTAAGAATATTCTTCTCTAGATATTCCTGATAATCACGAGCATCAGCACTTTGATTAATCAAATTATTATTCTTCTCGATCTCAAACACGTTGGGTTTCATGCCCCTACGAATGAGATACTTGTCACTACCTGCAAAAAATTCTAGTTCTACAACTAGATTCTTTTGATTAATACTATTAATTAACTGTGGTTTATTAATATTACGGTACGGTTTATTATACAGTACGTACATCAAAGCATCTAGAATAGTAGATTTACCAGCACCATTCGCACCTACGATAAGTGTTTGTTTATGCGTAGCCAGATCAATCTCAGTAAAAAGATTTCCGGTAGATAGAAAATTCTTATAGCGAATGGTTTTAAAAAATATCATGCTACTTCCATATTAGATGCTTCATTATAAAGTTCTTGTATGACCTTTTTAATAGCTGTCTTATCAGTTTTGATATTAAGTGAGTCTACAAATTTATTCAAGATAGTAAGTGTATCTTCCGCTTCATCTACAATCTCCTGATCATCTTCTAGATCGAGATTGAGATGATCTTCTACTACCTGTACATCAATGGGGTTAGCCTTCTCAAGCCTATCAATAAATGTGTCAAATAGGGAATGACTTGACTTCTGCTTTACTACTACCTTAACATAAGATCCACTGAATTGTTTAAAATCTTGATTGATTAGTTCTTCTAGAGTATTATTTACATCATCATAAAATAATTTAAAGAATAGGTTATATGGATTTTGTATAAACTCTAACTTACGCGTATCAAGATCTAGAATATGAAAACCTCTAGGATCGTTGAAGTCGGACCAGATCATCTCATAAGGAGCACCAAGGTAGTTAATATTACCCACAGTTGACTTATGATGGAAGTGCCCTGAGCATACCATATCAAACTTATTGAATAGATTACCGTCCATACCTTTTTCGCAGATGGAGCCGCGATACATTTCAAATCCAGCTAGTTCTAGGTGACCTAGAGCAATCTGAGCTCTAGTAAACTGAATAGCTTCATGAGTTAAAGCAATGTTCTCACTGCATACCCAAGGTACGTATAGAATAGGAAAGCCTTTAACATCTACCTCAGTAGGCTTGGTATAAATGTTAATCTTACTATTATTATAAAGAGTCTCTACTGCGTTAAAGTCATTTGAATTCTTGAATGGGCAGTCGTGATTACCTACCATGACATCTAGTCTAATATTACGCGCTAGAAGCGGTTTGATAAAAGTAGAGTCCAGGTGATTGGCTGTGATAAAATTAATGAACTTACGACGATCGACAAGGTCACCGAGATGAATGACGTGATCAATACCAAGCCTATCAATAGTAGGAAAAAAGATATCATTATAAAACCTATCAAGATATGGATGTAGGGAGGTAAGATCCCCTCTACATCCAAAATGAGTATCGCAGATTAATGCGACTTTATTCGGCATGAGCAGCTCTAATTACTGACCTACGCTGCTTACCAGAGTTAACATACTTAAGCTGATCGCGATCAAACTTCTTTACCGCTTCATCACATACTGCACGAATAGTATCGATATTATCGCGATAGTTCTTACGTACATTTACGCTATTAGTCTTCTCATCAAACATAGCTAGAATGTATTCACGTAGAATAGGTGGAATAACATTTGTTTTTTCATTCATTATTTTCATTTGCTTTCTCCTGTAATTTCTTTGCACGTGCTTCTTTAGTAGCGGTCTTTTTAGTAGCTAGCTTCGTTTCGAAGTCATCTACAAAAGTGTTCATGAAATCACCGTTTAGTTTAATAGAGGGGGCAAAGGATGCAATATCATCTGTTTGCTGTTCTACTATACCACTATGAATAACTTCACGTTCAAGTACTTTATGCTTTACATATAGCTGCTTACGCTCTTTCTGAATACGCCGTAGAAATGCAAAGTAGATGATCTGAGTAAAATATGCAAATGGATTATCAGACTTCTCCGGATTAAAATTATTCAAGTAAATAAGGCAGTTCTCAATACCATCACTAATCATCTCCTCGCGATAGGAGTAATTAACAAAGTTACCTTTTAGAGATAATCGATTAGCAATCCTAAAAAGACACTCACCGATATAATTAGGTACACGAGGAGCAGGTAGACCTTTTTCTTCGTGCTCTTTAATCTTGGCTTTATAGTTAATAAGCGCTTGTAAAAACTCTGGATTATTTACATAGTGTCTTTTTGGCTTAGTGGATTTGACCGGAGTAGTCATGGAAGTAGTCATCTGATTCTTTGCTCTCTGCCTTTTTTACAAGTTCATAAAATGTAATCAACTCTTCATTAGGCTTATTATAGCATATTACGCTCTTTTGTTCAATAACTAAAGAGGGAGATTCTATGTATGGCATCCATTTATCGATCTGATAAATTGTCTTCTCGTTTCGATAATCCTTTAAAATAAAATAAGGGTCGTGTAGTATAAAAGTTTTACGAGTTGATTCAGCTACAGCGATGACCTCTTCGCCTGTAATTAACTTAAAGACTTGGTGCTCCAGAGTTTTGGACCGAGACGTTGTAGATTCTGTAGGGCAGTTTTTCTTCATTATAATTTTTTACCCTCTCAAATAAATGGTTGAGTGTATAGTTTTTCTTACCCTTATAGGTAAGATCATCAGCAATATCATAAAGAGTTGCAGTATCTTTACTATCAGATACTCTAAGACCTCGACCGATTGACTGTAATACTCTAATTTTAGACTTACTTGGACTTGCAAATACAATATTGTTCAGATTAGTAATGTTGATACCTGTAGAGTACGTACCATAAGATGCAACTATAATATTGTTGTCGCTACTATCAACTATTTTTCTTATCTGCTCTCTATCTTCGCCTTCTACACCACCATGAATAAAATAACACTGCTTGCCGTTGTTATCTATCTGATCAAATAATACCTTACCATGCTTATCAACGTATTGATATAATACTAATGTATTACCTTTGAGTGATAATACTAGGTTCTTGATAAAACTATTTCTATCAGCATTCTGAGTCAAGAAGTCCATTTCACTCTGGTAATCTAAATCTTTTGCGGCCTTTTTAATATCATCGCCATAACCAAGTACTACGATTTTAATATTTAACTGTGCTAGTTGTTTTCTATCGATTAGATCTTTTGTAGAGATGATCTTATTGACAGGTCCAGTAAGACCTTCGATGATTAACTTATTGCAGTGTACGTTATCTAAAGTACCAGTAAATCCGAACCTATACTTACAATTAGACAGTTTAGTCATGATACCTGTTAAGGACTTGGCTTTGGCTAGGTGGGCTTCGTCGATAACCACACATTTGAACTGATTATACCAGTTTTTTGGCATTTTAAAGATAGATTGCCAGGTACTAATAACTATGGGTTTATTTGTATCTTTTGATTCTCCGGCGGTAATTTTATGAATATTATCAATGTTATATCCATAGTCAGAAAAGTCATTTGCCATTTGATGCACGAGAGATATAGTAGGTACTATAATCAGTACTTTTCTTTGTGTTTTATTGAACGAATATAATCTTGATAGTAAGTATATGACAAATGACTTACCAGAGCCTGTAGGAGATAGTATCAGAGCTCTATGATTTTTAACGCAATGAGTAAAAGCTTCTAGCTGATAGTCTCTGGGTACACGAGTGGGATTAATTAATGATATAAACTTCTCTGCTTCATTAGTAGTAAAGTCGATAGGTGTATTAACTTCTGATACGTACTCTATTTGTATATCACGTTCTTTGCAGAAAAGCTTTAGATGCTCGTGTAATCCAGAGTATATTAATTTCGTTTTAAGCGAGTAAAGAAAGATAAACCCATTCCACATACGCTTACGAAACTGCGGCATAAACTTTGCGGCAGGTACATCGAATTTGAAGAAGTCTGAGAGTTCCTGCTCAATGTGAGGATCTCCAGTTACTCTCATATAGACTTCGTTTATTTTGTGTACCTGAATTTTATCCATTACGCTCCCACTTGAAATCTCTCAAAATCGATATAATTTTTAATAGTATAATTACGCGTAGATATCATCTTAATCATGGATTCAAGAGCAGCTGTCTTTTCCTCTTGAATGGCTATTTTATTATTAATAGCCTGTAAGTCTTTATCACTACTGATGTATATATCGACGTCTTGCTTGAGAATTTTAAGTGAGATTGGTTCCCATCCTAGCTCTTTCATGGTATCATAATCCATTATACCAAGATAATATTCCCATTTGAGCTTATACAAAGACTTATATTCTTGCTTAAGCTTTCTAAGCTGAAGCGACTCTGGAGTATAAATTTTCATATATTTGTGGTGAAGCTCAGGTACTTTAATACTTTCCTGGCTTATATCACTTCGATCGATCTTAGAGTCTTTTTCCCAGTGAGCGAATATCTCTTCGAGAGTCATAACAAAACCTTCCTATAGTATATCAAGGGCACAACCCTATTATATACCATTTCGCGGAAATTACAAGTACTTTATTTGTACCTTCCTTAATTTAAATACCGCAGTTGCTTCCGCGTAGCTGTTCTGCGTGTCGCGAGTATCAAATACAATATCAGAAAGGGAGCGTGGAAACATATCAACAATAGTGACTAGGATCTTGGGAGTCTTAGCACTATTGAGTACTTCGAGTGTACCATCTGATAATTTTCCCTCACCAGTAGTTGCACTTTTACCATCAATGAGCTTATACTGATCAAAGTTATCTGGAAAGCCTAACTGTACTATCCAGTTATAAATTTCCAGATAGTTCTTCATATCTTCATCAACTCTGAACGTCATAGTAAAGTCGTTAAATTGTGCGTGGTCACCTGGAATTGGATATTTAATAAAGGGGGTAGGTACTTCTGCAAACCCTAGCTTGATGCCCGGAATGTTTACAGACTGAATAAAGAAAGAAGTAGTAGGTAGCTTCTTAATACCAAACTTAAAATTAATTAAAGGAAGAAAGTTAGTATTAGTAATAAAGGAATCGCTCATGATATTCTTTCTCTAGTTATACTATATTTATCCGAACAAAAAAAGAGGGCCCTAAGGCCCTCTCTCGAGTAAGTCCCGTTAACCGGGATCTTATTACATTAGGTTCGATACTAGAACGCGACGATAGAAGACGTTTACGTTCTGCTCGAGAGTAGCATTCGCATCGGCTTCTGTAGCGCCCTTTGCGAATGGATTTGGTGCCATACCGTAACGAGTCTTGAAGCCGATACGAGGCTGGAAGTTATCTTCACCAACCGCACGTACCATCTGTAGAGGTACATATGGGCAGTAGAATAGACCGGCATCGAATGCAGATGAACCCTTATAACCAACTGTCATGTAGTTGCCAGATGTGGCATATGGGTCAACATAGACGCGAACGCGGCCATTTAGTACACCGGCGAAAGTATTGCCTGTGTCATCAACCTGTAGGTTGTTGGAGTTTAGAGCAGGGGCATAGTCTAGTACACCGGCCATCTGAAGAGCAGAAGCTACGTCAGAAGAGCAGATCAATATGTTACCCTTACCGCGACGAGTGTCACGAGCAATCTGGTTAGATTCACGCTCGATCTGGAACATTAGACCCTTGAACTTTTCTACCATCCAACGACCGTTTGAATCGGTGTCTAGGTCGAAAGTACCAGCAGTTGTAACGCCAGAGTTGGCACCACGAACGGCTGTTAGGTTTACTGTACGAACAACTTCACGGTTGATTTCGGCCATAATTTCTGTAGAAAGAATATTGGCTAGTTCTGTCTCAGCGTCTAGGCCATGAATTGCCTTTAGGTCCTGAGCAAGTTCTAGTGTATATTCAGCCTTTAGCGCACGTGCCTTAGCTGTTACGGTGACCTTCTCGATTGAGAATGCCATTTCGTTGAACGCTGTGTTGCCAGAAGCACCGAGCTGTTCTGACTTCGCAGTAGTAGCACCACCACCGAAGTTGAATGTTTCAGAGTTGCCTGTTGGTGCACCAGCATTACCAACGTTACCGTTAGCAAGACCGAGGTTTGTGTTGGCTACGCCCATATAGGCCTGACCAGAGAAACCAGTGTTAGCTTCGTTATAGAAAGCTTCTGTACCGGCTTGGTTGGCATAACGTGAACGCATCGCGAAGATCAAGCCTGTTGGGCCTGTCATTGGCTGTACGCCGCAGATGTCATACGCGATAAGATTTGGCATAGTACGACGAACTAGTGAGATCAATACTGGATCGTAGTTGTCGATAGATGAACCTGTCTGGTTGCCAGGTACACCGGCTTCTAGAAGTGACTGAGGGGCATAACCGCGTGTTTCAGCGAGAGCCTTTTCGGTGTTTTCTAGTAGAACAGCTGTAACTGCGCGACGATGGGAATCACCAATCTTGGGTAGAGCTTCATGCTCTAGAATTGGCTTCCACTTGCTTAGTACTTCTTCATTAAGGTATGAAGTCATTTAACGAGTCTCCTTTAGCTTTAACTTTATTTATAAGTTATACGTTTTTGATTGATTTGGAAATAGCTTGTGCATATACAGCCATTTGCCCGGTTACAGGTGCATTATTTTTGTCTTCACTCAACTCATCAACACCAACTACTTCCTCAGAAACTACGCGTGATGGCCTCTTAGAGAAGTAAGTTTCTTTAATGATAGCAAGCTTGGAAGCGTACTCTTCTGTACTACCATAGGTAATATTTTCAGCTAGAGTTTGTAGCTTTTCTACTTGACTAACAGCGAGACCTTCAGAAACTTCTCTGAAAGTGCGCTCTCTTTCGAGATCTTCATTAACCTTTACAAGGCTAATATTCTTTTCAATTTCTTCGTTTACGCGAGTTTCAAGAGCTTCTACTTTAGCTTCTAGCTCACCAACGAGAGAAACTTCCTCATCAGGAATTGATACATTATTTTCTTGGAAAAGATTCTTTAGACCGGTCATAAAATTCTCGAAGATTTCGAGCTTTAGACCATTTTCTAGAGCAATCTTATTTTCCTGCACCCACTGATCAACAGCGTATGAAAGATATTCGTCTACCTTTTCAGATAGCTCAACCTTATGAGCTTCGACTAGCTCATTAAACTTTACTTCCTGCTCTTCTTCGAGACGAGCAGTTTCTACTTCTAGACGTGCATTAACAGCAGCTTCGAATACTGTCTCAACCTTTGTCTTGAACTCTTCTGTTAGCTCTTCACCATCGAACATATCTTCGACGTCTTCCTTTACAGAAGCTTTCGCCTTAATAGAAGCCTGATTCTGAGCTGTCTTACCAGCAGCGTCGGCGCCAGGAAACTTATTGGGACCGAACTGAGCCATGGCTTGATTGAAAAAGTCGACTAGGTCAGACTTCTTCATGCCATTCATGGCACCCATAACGTCAGCCATCATACCGGCCTTGGACTTACCATCGGCTGGGTTCGAATCAGGCGCTAGAGTGGCCGCAGCAGCTGTTACTTCGTCGAGCTCTGTAACCTGCTCTTCTACTTTCTTTTGTGACTTAGGCATTAATTTTCCTCCGAAATCTTATGTTTATTTATTTGTTTATTAAATTGGAAAGTACTTTATTGAAAAGCTTTAGCTTCTGTTCTTCAGACAAAATCTTACCTGCTTTTCTAGCTTGATGTACTAGTTCTTGTGCTCTCCAACTACCTGATACTGAGTCAAGAACCCACTCAGCACCTTCCATAATGCCACGAACATAAGCATTTGGAGCGGACGGATCTGCTACAATATCTGCTGCAGTAGCAAGATGAAAATCATCTTGTACTTCCATAATACCTTCTCTATTTTCCTTAAGCGAACCCATACCGCGAGAAGACACACCAATACCAGCGCCTTCAGCAAGTAGGTTACGTACAATCATACCATAAGGGGTTTCTAGGATCTTTGCCTTACCAATAAAATTATTACCTTCTTTACAAAGACTCTTAATCATATGCGATACGCGCTCAAGGTTAATATTTGGACCATCTGGATGGCCAAGTTCACCATAAGCGCGATTTGTTTTAATATTACTCTCAGTGTAGCGATTAACTTCATTAGCTAAAACATGTTCGGGGTAAAGACGACCGTTACGGTTCTTGATATTGCCTTGCAAGAAAATACCTTCAATATAGAAAGCTTTCTTACCTGACTCTTCCATTTCAGTAATGAGAGAAACTTCTTCGTTTAATTCGGTAAATAGTTTCATTTTAGCCTCTGAAAGCCGCTTTAGTAGCATATACAGCTACGTTAGCAGCAAGTGTATCTGTTGAATTCTTTTGTACGTATATGTATTGATTAGCGGGAATAGTAAACGTACAAATAGTAACAGTGGAGTTAGCAACTGTTAATACTGCTGCATTGATAGCAGATACAAATACACAAGAAGCATCGTAAACTGTATTAGCAGTTGTTAGCGTAATTTGATTTGCTAAGCCCTTAATTATGTTCATTTTCATCTTCTTCTTTTAGTACTTCTGAACAAAAATCAACACAATAGTCGAAGCTTTCATTTGATAGTGTTAGAGCTGCTTCAAACTTTTCTTGACTCTCTTCATCTAGATTTTCATATACATCAAGTAGAATATCAGCAATTTCTTTATCAATTACCAAACCTTCTTCATTCTCTTCGAAGAAAATTTCTACTTCTTTATCCGTGTCAGATACTAGAGCTAGAATCGAAAGCATGTCATCATACTCAAATGTTTCGTTGATAGACTGTACGTTTGGATCTACGCCTAGTAATGATCTTAGTTCAGATAGTTCAGCTATAATATTTACCTCTTCATCAAGGGCATCCTCATGCTCAACATTATGTCCTTGGCTTTTAAGCTTACTAATATCTTTACTTGATAACATGTGACCATGCTCTAGAGGTACACCAGGCTTAGATGGGTGATTAACGTCTTCTAAACCAGGGCTAATCATTGTTACTCTACCTTCATCATCATGATATATACTACCCGGAGGAATTTTTCTTTCTTCAAGCTCTACCTCTTCTTTATATGCCATTTTAGCAGCTGGAGAGCTACCTTTTTGTCTAGACATATTTGGCATATAAGAAATACCTTTGGCTTTTTTTGTCTTACCTACAGTAATCTTTCCACCTTTTTCAAGATATTTCTTTACCTCATCATCATCTAACTTCTCATCAACCTGCTCGACTTCTTCGTTCATACCCTTTTTGCGCATGTTGACATAGTGGTCATGACCTGGTGTACCTGGTCCACCGTAACCGTGTCTCCAAGCCATAGACCGGAGTTGTTCATCAGACATTTTACTATAATGAGGATGATTAGCAAACTCCTCAGGTCTCATCTTTGAAAGATAGGTTTTTGTCTTGATAGTAGAAGGAGGCATACGAGCCTCATCAACCTGCTCAACTTCTTCATTAGCCTTGGTGTAAACAGTAGTGGGCTCTTTAGGAGGCTCGTATGTGGCTAGCTTCTTGTGCTGCGGGCCAGGTGGCTTGATACGATCATCACGAAATGGCAAACCGTGCTCGTTCTTGACTGGATAGTCGAACGTCTTAATGGTATGCATGTTAATAAACTCTTTCTCATCCTTCGTAGTAGGAGGATAATCGTAGATTTCAGCTACTAATTCCTTAAACTTCTTCATCGGTATCTTCTTCCTTGGGTGTAATGATATTCTGAGCTACTTCATTACGAAGAGAACCGATAGCTTCTGCAGCCTTACGGTTTAAAATATTATTAACAGCATCTACTAACTTAGATGCATCCTGTGTCGTAGCAAATGTTACTACATCAGCTGGTGTACTTTCCATAATAATTACTCCTTATTTACCATATTTAGCGACCTCTAAGGAAATCAGGTAGTTCATCGCCTTGTGGGCTGGAGGCCTGATCACCCTGAGCTGGCGCTTCGCCGTCTTGAGGTGCTTCTGGTTGCTGTGGAGTAGCAGCCTCTTGCTGTGCTAACTGCACTTCACCATCAACCTGTGCTTGCTTAAGTCTTCTTTCAGCAATGACATTAAACTCTTTTTCATTTTGCATGTCAATTTGCTCAATATCTTCATCATGCTGCTTAAGAATAAACCTACGTACATACTCTTCAGAGTAATAACGACCAATCATGGGATCAATTAGATTAGCCATATTGATACGTTCTTTGAGAATCTGATTATCACGAGCTTCTGCAAAGTTATTATCAATTACGAAGTCATATCTAATATTATCTTTAATTGCATCCCAGTCCTCATATGTCATAATATTCTTGAGCATAAGATTTTTTTCAAGAACACTTGTAAATAACATAGAGAAACGAGCTCGTAATCTCTGAATAAACTTAAAGAATTTCATCTCCTCATTGGAAACTTCATTAATGTTACCAGAAGAGAAAGGTGTTTCAGGGTATAGACGTGAAACAGGAATGTTTAGTGATTGATATAGTTTCTTTTGGAAGTATAATACATCTTCCATTACACCTAGAT
>Ga0222712_10004671_pt1 | contig 14221 bp, 3 predicted proteins | sample C33_657DmetaG_FD_165043 | JGI IMG/M metagenome (GOLD analysis project Ga0222712, IMG submission 165043) | Estuarine water microbial communities from San Francisco Bay, California, United States - C33_657D | ecosystem: Environmental > Aquatic > Marine > Unclassified | place: USA: California... | reverse complement strand
TGATACAGATGCAACTCCGTACATGCAGTACATGCGGGATCGTCAGGCGCAGTTCACACCTTTACAGCAACAGTCGTTTGAAAATGCCGGATTGATGCAGACTGCCCCCCAGTTGGGTGATGCCACCGCTATGGCTGGTTTGGCTGGGCTTGGCGCACTCAACACGCAGTACACGTTTAACCCATACCAGACACAGCAATTCACGGGAACAAACACACTGCCCGGATACGACGCACAAGGTAAGTTTCAACCCGGCACGGGCTCAGTTGGCCAGTACATGTCTCCGTACATGGACACGGTTGTTGCTCGACAGCAGGCAGATGCACAGCGGCAGGGGGATATCTCCCGTCAAATGCAAAACGCGCAAGCTGCTCGCTCCGGTGCTTTTGGCGGTAGCGGTAACATGCTGGCCAATAACCAACTCAACGCTTCTTTAATGCGTCAAAAAGGCGACATCCAAGCGCAGGGCTTACAAAACGCGTATCAACAAGCCATGGGGCAGTTCAATCAGTCCCAAGCACAGAACTTGGCGGGGCAACAATTAAACGCGCAACAGCAACAGTTTGGCGCGGGTCTTGGACTTCAAGGTTTACAGACAGCCATGACAGGCGCTAAATCTTTGGCTGACATTGGTCAGACACAGTATGGCCAGAACCTTGGACTTTTGGATGTTCAGAATCGTTTTGGTGGCCAGCAACAACAGCAAGTTCAGAATGCGCTAAACACGGAATACCAAGACTTCCTGAACTATCAGAACTACCCATACAAGCAGATGGGCTTCATGTCTGACATGATCCGTGGTTTGCCCATGTCGCAGCTATCTTCTACGATGTATCAACAACCACCGTCAATGATTCAGCAAGTTGCTGGTTTAGGTATTACAGGTAAGGCACTGGGCGCGTTTGCAGGTGGCGGCTTTGTTGACGACCGCCCTGCTGGTCTGGCAGACTTGGCAATCTACAGAATGGGTCAGGATTAAATCATGCAATTAGAAGAACTATCTAATATCTCTGACAATCTGGCAATGATGCCAGACCCTGCTTTGCAGCAGTTTGCGCAGATGCACAAGCAAGACCCGTACATGGTGTCACTGGCGCTAAGCGAAAGCAATCGCCGCAAGAAGATTCGTACCGCGGCTCAAGGGCAAGCTGGCTCAGTGCCACAGCCCAAAGTAGTTGACGCAGCAATTCAAGGCATGACCCCCGCCCCTGCACCAGCGCCTATGATGGCTCAAACACGGCTTCCTGAGAACCAAGGCATTGCACAGATCCCCACGCCCAATATGCGAACACTAGCTGATGGCGGTATTGCAGGCTATGAAGACGATGAAGAAGGCATGGCCACTGGCGGCATGGGCGGCATGTTTAACTTTGCACAGCAAAGCGAGCCTGTGATTCGTATGTCTGGCGGTGGTATGGCGCCGTACATTCCCGGCTATAGAGACACGGGCAAAGTGGTGGACTACCGTCAAGCCATTATTGACGAAGCTCAGTTGCAAGGTGTACCTGCCGCTGTGGCGTTGCAGATCTCTGGTGTTGAAAGTAACTTTGACCCTAAAGCTAAACCTATTGATCCCAAGACAGGTAGACCGCGCTCTTCTGCTACAAGTTTCTTCCAAGTAATAGATGAGACGTTTAAAGGCTTGGGCGGTGATCCTAAGAAGCGTAACGATCCAATGGAAAATATCCGTGTGGGTGTTAAGTATCTTGCACAAAACCAAGCTGCACTGACAAAACAACTTGGACGCCCACCTAAACCACAAGAGCTATACGCAACCCACTTCTTGGGCACAGACACGGGATCTAAACTTTTATCTGCTGACCCCAACACGCCCATCAGTGCGTTCTTGGATAAGACCGACCCTAAAAACAAAGAGAAAATTCTCACAGCCAACCCAGAAGTACTGGGTGGTAAGAAGACCGTTGGCGATGTGCTTGCTTGGACGCAAAAGAAGATGGCGCCTGTACTGACATCGGCTATACCAATTAGTACTGCGCAAGCTGAGACCGTACCTACCGCAGCAAAATCCCAAGCCGTAGCCCCTGCCGATACTAGTTTGGCAGCACAGATCCCCGGTCAAACCGCACAAGCGCCTGCTTCTAACTACGATCAAACCAACTCGTTCTTTGGGCGGATGGCTGACAAGATGGGCATTCCTCTTGAAGGCCAGCGACAGATTGCTACTACATTGAACGCCCCCACGCCGTTGGCTGCTTTTTCTGGTGCCTACGCCGCACCTAAATCGGGGGCGGGGCTTGCTGTTTTGGGCGAAAAGGTTGCCGACAAACTTGGCCTCTTAAAGGGCCCTGCTGGAAGCATGTCTAAAGCCGAGATTGCGGCACTGCAAAAAGAATCTAGCGGTTTGAAGGCGCTAGAAGCCTCTCAACAAGCTACTAAAGAAGCACAAGCCGCTGGCGCTACACTGGAAGAACAAGAGTACTTGCGCAAGATGATTGAAGCCAACCGCGCTAGCCAAATCCCAAGTGCGGCAAACAAGATTTCAAACGCTTCTTTGCTACGAGAAGGACAAGATGTTGCCACGGCTCAACGTTTAATGAAGGGAACAGAGCAAGCTCAAGCCGCAGGCCGCGCTGATGCGCTTGCAGATAAAGCGTTCCCCACTAATAATGCCGTGCCTGTGGCTGGAGTAGCGCCGGGAGCGATCCCGTTTAAAGGTATCGACAAGAACGAACTTGAGCGCATGCAGGAAGCTAACCAAGCGCCGATGACGCGTGACGATATTGTCAAAGCCGCTGAAGAAGTGACCCCTGTCAAAGAACGCAAAGGCTTTAGCAACGACGACCTATTGACTCTGGGCTTAAATTTGCTTGCAAGCAAGTCTCCAAACTTTATGACTGCGCTTGGCGAAGCCGGATTGGCTACCGTTGCTGGTAAGAAAGAGCGCGAGAAACTTGAGCGTGAGCAGACTAAAACTGAAGCTGAGTTGGGTTACACAAGAGCTAAAACTAAGGAATCTGAAGCAACTGCCGCGCTTATTGAGCGTGGTGGTAAAGAGAAGAAGATGGAGTTGGAAGCCGAGAAGATGATCCAAAACCATATGGCTGACTGGGCAAAAAGCATGGAAGGCAAAATGGGCGCCTTGGGCGCAGAAGGTACTATGGCTAGACAGCGTGAAGAAGATCGTGTTCGCACAGCCATCTATGCAAGCTTGGGACTTAAGAATATAATGCCTTTAACATCCGCTTCTTCGGGTGTTGGTGCAGATCCATTAGGAATCCTAGGCAAAAGGTAAATCATGAAAATTAGCGAAATCCGCCGGCAATATCCTCAATACAGCGAACTGAGTGATAAGGAGCTAGCGGATGCGCTACATGCCAAGTTCTACCCAACCATGGAGTTGGGAGACTTCTACGAACGTGTAGGTCTTTCCAAATCAGGCATCGGTGCCGCAGTCAGTAAAGGCATCGAGTCTTTAATTTCTTCCGGCAAAACAGCAATAGGCGCTGTTACTGGATCTCCGGAAGAAGCCGCCAAAGCCGCTTTAGAACGCGGCGAAGACATGAGCACTCGGTATGCCGAGCAAGTCAGTCTTGATAAAGTTAAAAAAGCTTACGCAGAACGCGGTATTTTGCCTGCGGCTGGCGAAGTTTTAAGCCAAGTTCCTGCGGCCATAGCAGAACAAATCCCCAACATTGCTACCACACTAGGCGGTGCTCGTGCAGGCGCTGCGCTTGGTTCGTTTGCGGGCCCTGTTGGTACCGTGGTTGGCGGAGTTGCAGGCGCTGCACTACCTGCTCTTATTCAACAGTTTGGTGGCAACATCGAGCGCCAAGCTAGCGAGCAAAAGCAACGCGGAGAACCTCTTTCTATTGATCGTGGTGCAGCCGCACTAGCTGCCGTGCCTCAAGCCGCGTTGGATGTTGCTGGTACGTTTATTCCTTTGGGCGGCCGTCTTGTCAGTAAGTTGACGGGTATCCCCGAGACAGCTTTGTTTGGCAGGTCTGCTGCACAAGTCTCTAAATTAGCCGACGAAAGACTGCTGGCCACCCTTGCAAAAGGCACGGCCACCGGTGCGCTTGCCGAGATCCCGACTGAGATTACGCAACAGATGTTGCAACGTGCGCAGGCAGGCTTGTCTTTAACAGATGAGGATGCCCTTAAAGAATACGGCGAAACAGCTTACCAAGTCGGTTTGCTTGCTCCTATTGGTGCAGCCGGTCGTTTTGGAGACAGATCAGCGGCTCGGGGCGAACGTGCCCAGCAACAGGAAATAGCGCGTCAAGAAGAGCAGATGCGCCAGCTTCAACAAGAAGAGACGCAAAAAGAACAAGAGCGCCTAGCCAAAGAGACAGCCAAGCAAGAAGCTGAAGCCGCTAAACAACAGGCGATTGCCGCCAAAGCAGAAGCAAAACGTTTAGCCCAAGCAAGGAAGCTAGGTACGCCTGAGTTGTTGGCGCAGATGGGCGACGAAACAGTCGTTGGTAAATACTCAGAACTTCCTGACGCAGAGCGTGCCCGTACTGAACAGCTTAATAACATAGCCAAGCAGTTGGGCTATACCGATGACGAGATCTCAGGACAGACGCCTGAAGGTCTACAGAGCATGTTGCGTGAGCGTGCCACTACGGACTTGGAGCAAGCTAGACGTGTAATCCCAGACTTGCAGAAACAACTGCAAGACGTTAGGGCTAAGCAGGACATGCAGAGAGCGCGGGATAAAGCATTGGCTGACGGCGACTTTGATAAAGCCCAAACACTATCCGCACAGTTAGAAAAACTGCAGACTACACCAGCAGGATTTGATCGAATTATCTCACTGTCCAAACAGCTTGAGAAAATGGTGCCGGCAGAAGAAAGCCTTAAAAGTACGCTTAAACAGTTAGACAAACTGTCCCCTGCCGAAGCTGACCTAGGTTCGGTACGCAAAGCGTTAGACAAAGCATTGGACAACGGCGACTTTGCCAAAGCCCAGACATTAGCCGCACAGTTAGAAAAACTGGAAACTACACAAGCTGGCCTTGGTCGTAAGCTTCCCGGTGAGGCGATGCCGCGTAACATCCGTGCACTGCCTACTGAACAGGTGGACATGTTTGGCGCTGATTTCCAAGCTGAGTTGGATCAAAGAGATCGCCAGCAAGCACAACAAGACATTGAACAGATTACTGAAAAACAGCCTGCCTCACAGGTTAGCAGAGACGAAGACCTGTTTACTGCCGAGCAAGATTACGAAGAAGTTATTAAAACTAAGGAAGAAGGTAAGAAAAAATCCCTCACTCCTGAAGAGTATGCAGAATCACTGAGCCGCGGTATTGATCCTGACTTTGTTGGCCCTGAAGCGCGTACTGGCAAAGCCGCACCCAAGGTGCTGTTCCGCGAAGTACCCAAAGAGCGTGCGCCTACCGACGTTAGAACGCTTATTTCTACACCCGCCGCTGGCAAACTGCCCACAGGCCCCACTGTACGCATACCTTACATCGTTGACGAAAAGGGTGTCAGCCGTGACTTGACAGAGAAAGAAGCCAAGGAACTGCAAGAGCAAGAGCCAAAGGTTGCCAAGACTGGCGTGGACGAAGCCATTGACTCCGGCATCATCAATTCAGAAGTCAAAGACATTCTTGGTCTTAAAGGCGTTGGTAACAGGAAGCTTGACCTTAACGTAACCGCAGACGCAGAGTTTGTCGAAGGTAAGTTGCGTACCAAGCTAAATGCCAGCAAACAGAAAGCGCAAGAGCTACTCGATCAGTACATGGCTGATCCGTTTGCCGAGAACAATCTGTACGACACAGAAGGCAACCTGTCAGAGAAAGCCAAGGAGATCCTGTGGCGTGACATGCAGGCGCAGGAACTGGAGCGCTTACTCAAGCATATTGAGGAAGGCAAACGTGGCCGCCGTACAGCGGCTGGAGAAGAACGCCTTGCAGAGAAAGTAGTTGCCGCACCAGAACGTAAAGTAACTATTGACACTACGCTGCCCCCCATTGAAAAAATGGAAGCCAAGGATGCCAACGAGTTGGCACAGGTCATGGGGGTCAGCGGTGCGGCAGAACTTAAAACTTTAGACAACGAAGCAATCAGTTCACAGCGCCATACGCTGGAAGCCAAGCGCCAGAAGAAAAATAAAGATGAAGCCTACGACAAGTTGCTTGAAGCGTTAGAAGGTCAGCGCACATCCAAGGATGCACCGCACAAGTACGATTTAATGTATTTGTCTAAGCTGCGTACCCAGTATGTACAAGCGGCATTGAAAGAAGCGGCACATTTGCGTGCGGCTCAAAGACAGTCACCCCTGTCTAGCGCCCAAATTCTGCAAGCTACCAACGACATGTACGGCTCTCTCAAAGAGTTGAGCACTCGGTATGTGGCAAAGCCTGTCAAAGAAACTGTTGTTACCAGAGTCAACAAACTGGAGAAGATGCAAGAGGCGTTGGCTGAGTTAAGTAAAAAAGACTATGCAAAATCTCCTGCGTTAACTGCAAAACGTGAGGCTCTGATAGCTAATATTAACAAGCTAGTTGAGAGCCAGCAGAAGCCAATTCGCAACAAGATTAAAGCCAAGCAACAGGAGTTGATGCGTCTACGCGATCAGATGGAGCGCTATCGTCGTGAAGATTTAGAGCCTGCTCGTCAAAAATGGCTGGCTATGCCAGAAGGCCCAGTGGGTAGCCAAGCATATATTGCCCGTGACCAGATGCAACAGCGCTACTTGTTGCGTAAAAAGAAGTTTGACGATTACGCAGATCATGATTCTAGGGTTACGCAAGACATTACAGACTTGATGAAGCGTTTGGACGAGCCTAGGCTCACCAAAGGCAGAAAAGAAAAAGACATACGTCCCACAAGTCAGCGCCCATTTGCTGACCGCACTAAAGCGGTTGAGACAATTAAAGAGCAGTTGGAAGCGGCGGAAGCCAAGCTCTTGGCTAAGCCTGAGCGCAAGCGTGTGGAAGTGTCTGAAATTGAGCGCCGTCAGGGGTTGTTGGCGCAGATCAAAGAGAAACAAGACAAGCTTGACTCGTTGAAAAACAAGCAAGGTGAAAACGAAAACCGTGAAAGACTGGCTAAAGAAATCCAAGGACTGACTGCACGCTACAACAAACAGCAAGCAGAACTTGGTGAACGCCAAAAAGCGCCTGAGACACCGCTTAACTTCAAAGAACGGCGCGACGAAGCCGCTGAGTTGGAGACTCAGATCAAGGAAGCGTTTGCCGCCAAAGACTATGAGAAGACCTCTAAACTGCTTGCCCGTATGCAGCAGTTGGATTTGGGCGAAGACCTAGCGTCTGAGCTTGGCACTGATCTTGAGTACAACCAGCGGGTGCTGGAGCGTGCTATCAGAGACACGCAAGGCGAACTTGACGCTCTCGTGGGTATTGCCCCCGGCAAAGAAGTTAAAGTTGGCGCAAAAGTCCCTCGCCGTGGGTTGTCTGAAGAGCAGCAACAGCAACTTAAACGGCTCAACAAGCGCATGGAAGCGCTACAGAAGAGCCTTGCACAGAACCAAGCATCGCTTGACGACATTGGACTCTTTGCCGCAAAGGGTGTCGATACTACAACAGAAGATTTATTTGCCCCTACAGCAGAACAAGGCGTTATCTTCGAGACGCCCGAACAGTTCTTGGGTTCTTCTAAATACGGCAAGATTGCCAAGCTGCGTAAAGAAGCTAGCCGCCTCACCAGCATCATGCCTGTGCGGTTTGAAGACTTGCAAAAGGCACGTACTGATTACGTGACAGCCCTTAGCGCATTGGAAAATTTACGCAAACGACCTGAATCTACGCAGTTTAATTACTACGGTGAGTTGTCAGGCCAGTATAAGTTTCAAGCAGACAAGATGCGCGAAAAAGCGCTTGAAACTAACGCGGAATATGTTGCGTCAAAAAATGAGTTGTTAGAGCTTAAGGCAAATTTATATAGAGCAGAGTCCAAGCGCTTGCAAGCGCGTTCTGATTTTTACGAAAAACTATCTACAGAAGCTAAGCTGCTTGATATAAGCAAATACTCTGAAGACCTTCAACCGCTTGTGTTAGAAGCTAAAGCGCTTGGTTTGAATATTGAAAACGAAAGCCGCGAAATTGGCTTGTCAATGGCGCAGAAAAACGTTGATCGTTTAAAAGCCGCTATGACTGACATGGATGAGTTAGCCCGTAAAAACGGCACGACCGAGCCAATAATCAAAGAAAAGCCAGCGGACATCCCCAAAGGTAACGAATTCCAAGCAAGACTTAACGCGATTAATAAACAACTTGCGGCTGTGCGCAGCACGCTTATGAAAGGCGAAATAACTTCTGAGGTTCAGAACTTGGAATCTTACAGAGCCGCGCTACTCACTGAGCAGTTTATGCGCACGGCTGAAGGCCGGTTGGTGCAACTCCGTGAAAGTTTCATGGAAGAGTACAACACCGATATTAACCCAGAAGAGCCATTTAAAACGGCTTTGGGGCGCGCTAGAGAGCGTGCACAAGAGCTAGAAGCGGAGCAAACACAAGAAAAAGCAGACCTGATTGAGTCTTTGCGGGAGAACCGCGGAGAAGTGTTTGACGCTATTAACCGCATGTCTAGGGCTACGCCCCCGACAAATAAGCAGGCTTTTATTGACTTCAACATAGACTTGTATGAGTTACGTGAGCAGTTGGCGTCTATTGATGAAAACATTAAAGCTGCCGAAAGCAAAGTCATTGAGGTTACAGAAGCCGAAATTGAAATGTTTCGCCGGGCTGACAGCGCCTTGCAAGATGCATGGGCTAAACTTAAAGCCGCTGAAAAAGCACTTACATACAAAGATGAAAAGAAATCAGTCGATTTAGCTAAACGCCGTAGCGCACTTATTTTGTCTCAGCAAGCTGTAGACAACGCTAAAGAAGCCGCTCGTCTAAGCACCAAAGCTCAACAAGAACGCATTCAAACAGGCGCAGGTACGTCTGGCACCAAGGTCACCCGCGTTAAAGCTTTGAGCGAAGAAGGCCGCAAGGCTGCATACGCTGCTGGCAAGTTTGGCGAGTCCCGTGAAGTTCAAACTATGAACGCTGGCTGGACTGTGGAGTACACAGCCGACGGCCCTGTTTTTAATTACGATCCCGAAAACGACTCAGAAGCTGATAAAAAAGATAGAAAGCGTAAGAACGTTACGGCTAAGAAAGCGTACGACTCGCTTAAGAAGGCGCGTAAGGCGTACAGAAACGCGCTTGCAACATTTGACCAACGCCGTATTGACGTGGCCAAAGAGAAGTTGGATGCCCAAGAACTCTTCATGGAAGACTTGGCAGGCGCTCGGTACGTGTCTGTAAAAGAAGTTGTTGGCTCTACGTCCACAGAACTAGATACTAAATGGCAAGTTTCTCAGGAAATTAACCGCCTGCCCAAGAAAGAAATCACTACGTACACCAATGCGCGTGCTGAGCAAGAGAAACTACGCAAAGAAATTGAGCACGTACGTACACTCAAAGGGCAGACTGAGATTAGCCAGCAACGCACTGCCGTGCGTAATGTTCAAAACCAGTACGACAAGATTGCGTACGAGTTGTCTGAAGTTAAGCGTAAGCAAGAGTATGACATCAGCACGCTTAGCGAGTCGGCTTACGACCGCCGTGTTAAAGATTTAACGCAACAACTTGACAAGACCAAAACTCGGTTGGCTGAACTGTCAACGCGTTTGAAACCGATGGAGGTTAAGAACGAAGAGCGCCTTGCCGATTTGACCAAGCGTTACTTTGCGGCTAAGAAGATCGCTGACGAAATACTGCTGGGTAAACCAGAAACAGATACAAAGGGCGCTACCCGTGCGCCTATTGCTGAGAACGTCAAAGACATGAAGGGCGCCATGCGCACATTAGCGCGTGACGAGAAGAACTCAGACATTAAACCTCTGATTAAACAAAATCAAAAACTTAAAACCGCATCGACTGAAGAGCAGCGTGTGCGTAGAGCGGCTGAAGGTTTTGCCAAGAAAGACCGTTTGGTAACCATGTACTCTAAGGGTTCGCCTGAGTACAACAAGGCTTTAAAAGAAGTTACTGGCGGTTACGTTAAGCGCTTGATTGACAGTTCTGATGACACAGACGGCACAGTGTTTCGTGTGGAAGCGGATCCGGTTCTAAACCCTATAGCCGAAGCAGAGGCTAAAGCTATTGCAGACAAGTTTGCAAGCAAACTACCAAAAGACGTAAAGTTTATTTACGCCCCAACACTTAGTCAGGCGCCAGTTAAATATTTGAAAGCGTTATCTAACGCCGGTGTAAATGTAGAAACGTCGTCAGTTAAAGGCGGTGTGTTACCTGATGGCACGATTGTTGTTATTGGCGATCAGCACACTGATGCGCTGGACTTAGAAAAGACTTTGATTCACGAAGCCGTAGGTCACTATGGCGTGGACGTGGTGCTTGGCCCCCAAGGTATGATGGACTTGACCAAAGCCATTCGTACTACGGAAGGCGGCATCTTTGGCATGGCCAAAGCCTTGGGCGTTGAAGACGATGTGTTGGCATCTGCTACTGCATGGGAGCAACGCGCTGTTGAAGCCGATCAAAAAGGCGAAGTAGAAGTTGCGCAAAAGATTCGCCGTATGGGAGAGATCCAGTCTGTACGTGAGATGTTGGCGCACATGCAAGAGGCCACAGTCAACGAAACGTTTGTCCAGAAGGCTGGCCGTTATATTAAAGTGGTTCTTGGCGCTCTTCGCCAATGGTTACGCGGTATGGGCATGCCGGGCTTGGCAAACGTCAGTACAAGCGATTTGTACTACACCATGTTCCAAGCTACCAAGCGTATGCAACAAGAGTTTGCAGGCACGTACGAGTCGCCAACAGGTTTGATTTCTCTGCGTACCAACTACGCAACGCCTGAGTTGGCTGCGGCTGGCGCTATTGTCGACAAGGTCGTCGCTAAAGATAAAAACCTGTACGACAAGATTAAAGCCAACGGCTCTGGCTTGGCGTTTGAGACGCAGATGGTTGACCGTTATGCTGGCTTCGAGCGTTTGGTCAGGGATAAAAATGTGGGCATGGACAAGCTTAAAGGCTTTCAAATGTTGTATTACTTACGTATGTACGACCAGCGCATGAACTTTGTGGCTCAGTCTGTTGGCAATGGTGCACTGCAACGTGTTGAAAAAATCCGTGCTGATGGCCGTAAAGAGTACATCATTGAGAGCGTCAAGGGGCCAAGCATCCGTAGCGTGGCTGAGATTCTTAAACGTGCGGCACCTTTAGTTGGCAGTCCAGATGGCGCTAGCCGTCTGTTTACTTTGTATCTGGCCGGCATCCGCGCTAAGAATCCAAACGTAGGTTTAGAAGCTCTAGGCTTTAACGGCAAGATTACTCAAGCGGAACTCGATAGCGCAAACCGCGCCATTGAAAATACCCCCGGACTTAAAGATCTGTTTGATACGGCGCGGGCTGAATACAACGCTTACAACGAAGGGTTGGTACGGTTTGCGGCTCAAACCCATGCGCTCCCCCGCGCTGTTGTAGAAAAGCTACTTGCGTCAAAGGACTACATTCCGTACTACCGCCAGCGCAACGGCGTGGTGGAGTTGCTTATTGGCGGTGAAAACCCAGTCAAGATTGGTAACATTAAAGAACAGCCATACTTGCAAGAGTTAGTGGGCGGCAATGAGCCAATCCTTGACTTTATGACCAGCGCTGTCCAGAACACAAACTTGTTAACGGACATGGCTTTGCGCAATCAGGCCACCAGCAACGCTGTCTTTGAGTTGGTGGACATGGGTCTGGCAACCATAACCCGTAAACCTATCTCTGGCACTAACGTGGTTCGTTTTAAGGTTGAGCCTGATCCCAAGAACGAGAAAGACAAAGACACAGGCGACCGCTATGCGCTGATTGCTACGGATAAAGCAGGCATTCCTGCGGACATTTTGGTCAAAGGCATGGAAGGTATCCCGTCTCAAATGCCGTTTGCCTTGCGTGCTATGGCTGCTCCCGCCACGTTTTTGCGTAAGGCTGTGACAGCATCGCCTTTGTATGCGGCCAAGCAGTTGTTCCGTGACTCTTTAGCCGCCCCGCTGTTGTCCGGTGCTGATTTTTTCCCTGTTACTGGAGCGCTTAAAGAAATTGGTAGCGCGACCAAGGGCACGTTAGAGAGCCGAGGCATCACAGGCGGTCAGGTGTTTACTGGCGGTAGCGAAGACTTGACCAAAATCTTGCGCGACATTACTGCTGGCCGAGGCGTGTTCTCTGACTTACTGTCAAGGGCTGAAGCTATCTCTATGGAAGCCGATGCGCTTACACGACGCGCTCAATACAACAGCTACATCAAGCAGGGCTTGTCTGAGATGGAAGCCACGTACATGGCGCTTGAGTCCATGAACTTTAACAAGCGTGGTGCGTCACCTAGCATCCACTGGGCTAACTCTTTGATCCCGTTTTTCAACGCACAGATTCAGTCGATGAACGTGCTGTACAAAGCCATGACAGGTAACCTGCCGTTTAATGAGCGCTTAAAGATACAGGAGAAGCTGTTAACTCGTGGCTTGATGATTGCCGCTGGTACGTTGGCATATGCTGCCGCAATGCAAGACGACGAGGCTTACAAGAACGCTACGCCCGATCAGAAGTATGGCAATTGGTTTGTGCGTATTCCCGGCGTAGAAGAGCCGCTTCGCATACCGATTCCGTTTGAGATTGGCTACATCTTCAAGGCTTTGCCAGAGGCGCTTTACAACTCCATGATGAACGAGCACGGCAGCGAAGAGGCGGTCAAGGCGTTTAACCAAATCTTGATACAGACTATTCCCGGCGGTACTAGCATGGCCACGGTGGACGTTGGTGGGTTTAAGATCCCTACGCTACTGCCCATACCGCAAGCCATGAAGCCTATCATCGAGACTTCGCTTGGCAAATCGTTTTACACAGGGCGCGACATTCTGTCCAAGGGTGAGCAACAGTTGTTGCCAGAAGCGCAGTTCCGTGAGAACACTACCGAGATTGCCAAGGCGTATGGCTCTTTGGTTGGGGCGTCCCCCGTCAAGGTCGAGGCGTTTATCCAAGGTTACACAGGCACAATGGGCTTGGCGTTCTTGCAAGCGGTTAGCTCACCATTCTCGTCCGAAGGTTCGCCTGAGAAAACCTACAAGCGCTTGTCTGAGCGTGCGGTCATTGGCGGTGCGTTCCAACCTAACGATGCTGGCGAGATTATCAACAGCACGTTTGAGCGCATGAATGGGTTCTCTAAAGTGAAACAGACAGTGGACGACTACATCGAGCGTGGTGAGAAATCCAAGGCTATGGCGCTGATTAGCGAACGTGGCAAAGAGTACATGCTGGGCGAAATCTCTGGCGACTTTACCAAGCAGATTGGCGAGTTGACCCAGTATGAGCGTGCCGTGCGTGCCTCAACTCTAACGCCAGAAGAAAAGCGTGAAAGACTGGCCGAGATACGGCAGATGAAAATCAAGCTGTCTTCAATGGTGCGCGGGGCAGTCGATAGAACATTACCCCAGTAAAGCCTTCGTAGATGCCCGTCTTAGCACGGGCATCTAGTACTCGGCACAGGACTGCCTTGCGCAGCCCTACTTCACGAACTTCGTCCGTATCTAGGCAGGGGATAAAGAACCCCTGCCCTTTCTCAAGCGTCTCCCACGGGAAGCGGATTGATGATACTTTCATCTAGCTCGTCCATCTTTCGTCTGACACGCATTGCTGGAACCCGCATGGCGGGGCCTTTGGTCTTGGAGGTCATGTTCTTCCTGAGATACTCAATCTGAAACGTGTCCTCAAGCTGGCGCTTGAACGAAGCGTACCCGAAACTCATAGAAGCGCAATAGGACTTGAGCAGGGTTTCTTCAATGAAGTAGTCGATGTAGCCGGGCGTTATGCCATGCTCCACACGCCCAAGAATCTTGTTGCGTGTAATCGTCTGGTCAATCATCTGACCACTGCCAAGCTCCGCCATCAAGCCGCCAGTGCTAGGTTTAATAACCACGAAACTGCCGTAGCTCTCCCGAGTGTAAGCGTTCAGTACATCCTCTGCGGTGCGCAAGCTGTGCTTCATGCTAGAGCGCATAGCCGTTACGACCTTCTTAAAAGCATTCAGCACGGGGCGCAGTGGGATATCCACAATGCCTGCCGCTTTGAAAGCATTACGAGCATGGACTGCGGCTCCAATACTAGCCATCCAAAAGCGCTCATCGTTAGTCGCGTTGAACTCCGTGTACATAGCGGCAACCGCTTCACGCACAGATGTAGGGAACTCATCGACATGCTCAACCATGTACTCAACTAACTTGTAGCCAGCCACGCCATAGTTG
>Ga0222712_10004670_pt1 | contig 14223 bp, 22 predicted proteins | sample C33_657DmetaG_FD_165043 | JGI IMG/M metagenome (GOLD analysis project Ga0222712, IMG submission 165043) | Estuarine water microbial communities from San Francisco Bay, California, United States - C33_657D | ecosystem: Environmental > Aquatic > Marine > Unclassified | place: USA: California... | reverse complement strand
GAAAGTTCTGAATATAAAAATGGTATTAAATTTTAATTTCATTATATTTATTATCCGATAGAGCTGGCCAGCATATCGGCGTATCATCCAAATGGAGATACAAACTTAACGCTTAAAAAAAGGTAAAATTATGAAACAACAAATTCAAAGGGGATTCCCTAACCCAGCATTTAGGGACGAGTTCTTCTCACCATTAGATACTTTATTTGATAAAGTATTTTCAGAATCATTTCCTGAATTAACAAAGGAAATTGGTATCAACCCATTCCAACAAAACGCTTATCCAAAATGTGACATCATTAATTTTGATGACCGTATTGAGATTATAGCAGAAGTTCCGGGTTTAACTAAAGAACAAATTACTATCGATGTAGATGGTGATGTGATTACACTAAAAGGAGAAAAATCAAGTAAAGCAACTGAAAAGGAAGGTGGTACATATCTTCGTAGAGAAGTTAAACGTTCATCATTCTTAAGAAGTTTTACGGCTGATTCTAAAATCTTTGATTTGGATAAGGTAAAAGCAACATTCGAAGATGGTGTATTGGAGTTACAAATACCAAAGAGAGAGCCTGAAAAACCAAAGAAACGAACAATTTCAATAGGGTAATCCTATCAAAATACAGAAGAGGGTGGGTATCAAAATCCACCCTTTTTATTTTTACTTATATTTATATAGAAACAAATAATAGTTTTATGAAACCTGAATACAAAATGAGAGCTCAAGAGAATTTAGAAGCAATTGCTAAAAGAGCTAAAGTTATTTCCGAAATGTTAAACGGTGAAAGACCAGTTAATCAAGATGAAGCAAAAAGAGCTGCAAAGGAAATTGAAAGATTGGTAGAATTGACAACAAACATTGTAGATTTAGCATAATAAAATGAATTGGTTAAAAGTATTAGTAGGGCTTTCAGCAATTCTTATTGCCGGATGTGCGGCCTATTTTTCGGTAACGGGACTGGGTGTTCTATTTGCTGGCGCATCGGTTTCGGTAATGGTTATGGCCGGCTCTTTGGAATTGGCTAAACTTGTTTCTGCCACTTATTTAAAGCAGGAGTGGGATTCTTTACAAGGATTCAACAAATGGTATTTAACCATATCGGTTGCTACTTTAATGCTTATCACATCAGCAGGTATCTTTGGTTATCTATCAAACGCATTCCAACAACAAAATTTAGGATTACAAAAGATTGAAAGAGATATCGCAGTGTATCAAACTCAAATAACTAAAAATGATGGAGAGATAGCCCGTTATACAACTCAATTAACTAACCAACAAAATATTCGTAACTCACAAGAGGCTAATTTATCTAAACAAATAGATAAAGATAAATCAACTTCAAGAGTTTCACAAATGATTAAAACTGCCGATAAAGAAATTGCATCGGTATCTAAACGTATTGATGAACTGACAAAACAAAACAATGTTGCATTAGATTCAATTAACGCAATCAAAAATAACAACATTGAATTAGAAAGAGAAGTTGGTGGATTCCGTTTCGTAGCAGAAGCATTTGGAGTACCACTTAATACAGTTGTAAAATTCTTTATATTCATTATAGTAATTGTATTTGACCCGTTAGCGGTTGCATTGATTATTGCATTTAATGGATTATTGATGAAACGAAAAGAAGAAGATGATTTATCAGATTGGGATGCTACATTAGGGGATGGGTTAGATGATGATTATAAGGAATATGAAGTATATGGTGATAAAGAAAAGCAAAAAGAAGCCATAGTTGAAATGATGAAAGGAGATGAGGAATTAGGATTGTATGATGAATCAATAACTTTATCAGAAAAAGATGCGGAAGTATTCTTTAATGAAATAGAAAATCCATCAGAACCAAACGAAACGTTAGTTGATGCAGCTACTCAATATAATGAGGACATAAAAAAAAACGAAACTGATACCACTCCAACAAATTTGGAAGAGGAATACGCTACATTAACGGATGAAGAAAAGAAAGCATTAGAACCAGAAATCACCGATGAAATACTACTGAATCTTCAAACCGATTATTCAAAAAGACCAATAGATTTAGATGGGGATGGTTCTATTGATGGGTATGATACAAACGGAGATGGTATTATAGATATAATTAGAGCTGAACATCCAGGTAGAGCTGCAGCCGTAAAGAATATGTTACCTTACTATGCTAAAGGTGATTTTAATTGGAATGACCGTAAGAATTGGATAAATGACCAAAATGCGGTGAATTATTGGATAAAACACATTAAACCTTCACAATATCCAACCGATTTTACAAGTAAATCATACTAATATTTGGTAAATTCATAAAGTTTTCGTATATTTGTATAACAACAAATAATACTAAAATGATGAATTTAGGATACGCTTGTATCAATATGAGTATGGGTAAGAAAGTATCTACTAATCGAGCTATGGTTAAACGTACTTTCCAAACAAAAGGTTTAGATTATGTTTCTGAACTTGCATTACTCAATGCAAGAGATATTATTAAAATTTTAGAGTGGAATAGATTGAATGGAATTAAATTATTTCGTTTATCATCTACTATTGTACCTTGGGGTGACCATTTGGATTTAACTCAATTAAAAGATTACAAAGAGATTAAAAGTGAGTTAAAGAAAGCCGGTGATTTCGCTAAGTTTTGGGATATGCGTATTAATTCACATCCTGGTCCATTTGTTGTACTAACTTCTCCAAAAGAAGAAGTTGTAAAAAATGCAATTGCAGATTTAGAATTACATGCTAAAATATTTGATATGATGGGATTATCTAAAACTCATTATAATAATATTAATATCCATTGTAATGGTGTTTATGGGGATAAAAAATCTGCGATGGATAGATTCATCCAAAACTTCAAAAGACTCTCACCATCGGTTCGTAAACGATTGACGGTAGAGAATGATGATAAGGCATCTATGTATTCAGTTTTAGACCTTATGTATATTCACAAACATACAGGTATTCCAATTGTATTTGATTACCATCACCACCAATTTTGCACAGGTGGATTAACCGAAGAAGAAGCTCTTAAATTAGCAGCAACAACTTGGCCCGATGGTATTACGCAAGAAGTTCATTATTCAGAATCAAAAGCATTCCATGAAAATAACCAAAAAGAAAAACCACAAGCACATTCCTATCTTATTAATGCCCTCCCCAATACATACGGGTTGGATTTGGACATTATGGTTGAAGCTAAAGGAAAAGAATTAGCAATACTACCTTTTATTAAATGATGAATTATATAGCCATATTAACTTTTCAAATAATGTTTAATATCTTTAAGGTATTGGAAATTAAATTTACTTATGAAAATCAATTGACACGATTGATGCTTAATTCCGTATGGATTAATTTAGTATCACTAGCTTCAGTTTATTTTTCATTGGATAGTTTATTGAAAGGTGATATGTGGGTACTACCATTTTATATCGGTGGTAGTGTATTGGGAAAATGGATAGCAATGACTCAAATGGATAACTTAGAATCAAAATTGTTTTTCTTCTTCAAATCTAAAACTGAAAAAAATGGCAAAAGCAAAACTAGAATATGATTTAAATGATGTAGATGATTCTATGGCACATAAGAGAGCCGTTAAATCATTGGATATGGCATTAGCATTATGGGATATAACTCACAATACTAAAAAGAGTTTAGAGTGGAGCATGGAAGGTAAAGACATGGATAAGTATGATGTATTGGAAACGGTGTTTGATAAGATATATGAAATATTAGATGAACATAATATAAAACTTGATGATTTAATAATTTAATATGAATAATTTAGATAAACAATATAAAGAATTATTAGAAACGATTATCAACTATGGTGTTGAGAAAAAAGATAGAACCGGAACGGGTACTAAATCTATTTTTGGATATACTATTAGACATAATATGAAAGATGGATTCCCAGCACTAACAACAAAGAAGTTAGCATGGAAGCAAGTTGTATCCGAACTACTTTGGTTCTTAACAGGTCAAACTAGTATTTCCTTTCTATTAAAACATAACAATCATATTTGGGATGGAGATGCTTATAAGAATTATCAAAAGGTAACCCAAATAGAGATTGCCTTAAATAAGGCTATGAAGACTCATCCACATTATAACTTATCAAAAGAACAATTCATTGAAAAGATACAAACTGATAAAGAGTTTACAAAGAATTGGGGAGATTTAGGACCTATCTATGGTAAGCAGTGGAGAAAGTGGGATGGTAAAAATGGAAGGATTGACCAAATAGATGATTTAGTAAAAGAACTTAAAACAAATCCAGATAGTAGAAGATTAATGGTATCTGCTTGGAATGTTGGTGAATTAGACCAAATGACACTACCACCTTGTCATTATGGATTTCAAATTTATACAAGAGAGTTGAGTTTGGATGAACGAGTAGAAATTGCAAGAAAAACTTTAAGTAAAGAAACATTTTATGAATATGGAAATCTCAGTCCATTTACAACACCAATAATAACTTATTGGCTTAACCAACATAATATTCCTAAACGAGCAATCTCTTTAATGTGGAATCAACGAAGTGTAGATACGTTTTTAGGATTACCTTTTAATATTTCTTCTTATGGTTTATTACTTCATATATTAGCAAATGAATGTGGTATGATACCTGATGAATTGATTGGTAATTTGGGAGATGTGCATTTGTACTCAAATCACATTGAGCAGGCTAAAGAACAATTGAGTAGAGAATCATTTGATTTACCAATATTAAAAACAACCGCAAAGATTGATGGTATATGTTGTAATGTGCCTGATGATTTTGTATTAGAAGGATATCACTCACATCCTGTAATTAAAGCACCTTTAAGTAATTAATATGATATACGATGTAAAAATACAAAAACCCAAAAGAGTTGATAAGAAATGGGGATATGAATTATGGATACATAACGATACCGATTATTGTGGTAAGTTATTAGTATTCACTAAATCCGGTAATAAGTTTTCAATGCATTATCATATGATTAAAGATGAAACTTGGTATGTTCAAAGTGGAGCATTTCAATTCGATTGGATTGATGTTGAAAACGGAGAAAGATGTTACACACAAATACAGCAAGGGGATGTGATAGAAATTAAAAAAGGATTACCACATCAACTTACGGCACTAACCGATGAAGCTACAATATGTGAAGTGAGTACTCAACACTTCGATGAAGATAGTTACCGAATATACAGAAATCAACCAAGTGATTTAGAATAATGACAAAGATAACAAAACATCTACGAAGTGTAGAAGAAATAAAAAAAGAATTACAAGAACATCCAGAGAATATAAAATTCTACATGGGTTATATGGGATTTGAATCTCAACACGAAGGTTCAATAGATTATATAGAAGAAAAAATTAAAGAATATAATAACATTATAAAAAATCCAAACAACAATGAATAAAGTTGAAGAAATTTTTAAAGCATGGAAAACTTCATTCAATCCAAACGAGGCGCAAAAAGAATTAGCATCTTTAAGGATGGACATTTGTAATTCATGTGAGCATAAGCAAGTAATTGCTTTTGCGAGATGCGGATTATGTGCATGTCCGTTGAGTGGTAAAGTATATTCACCTGTTGAAAATGCTTGTCCTGCAAATAAATGGAAATTGGTTGATAAAGAATTTTTTGAAAATAATATTAAATATAAAAATGAACAAAATGAAAATAAAAAAAATTAGTGAGGCTCCAATATCTGCCGAAGATGTTTCTTCGTATAAATCATTGATATCTTCTTTAGAAGGCATTGTATTTAGTGCCGCAGATGTGTCAATTGATAAACGAATCATTACTATACGATTGGGAAATAAAGAAGATGAATTAACTTTGGTAAATCCAAAAGTAATATCATTATCGGATAGACCATTGGTATATTTTGAAAAAGATACATATAAAGAAAATAAAGTTAGAAAAACAATTCGTTACCCTTGGATAGTATTGGAAACCGATAATTTGGGAAAAGTTGAATTTAAAGCAACGAGTGAAACATTTGATTGGAAAAGTGCTGATGAATTTTTTAGTGATGCCGGCTTATTGGAAGCTGTGTTGGTACAAAGGGCTTTGGATGCAATTGATGGTATTGATATCACACATCCAACTCGTCAATATTCAGAAACTATTACAAAGGATAAAGCGCCTGGTAGAAATGAAAGAGTTATGTTACAAGGACCTGCTGGTGAAATGGAATTTGTAAAAAGCAAAAAGGTTGATTCTTACCTACAAAAAGGATGGAGTGTAATTTAAATTCTAAACAATGGCAAAATTAATATTTATCATAGATGAAGAAGAAAATAGAGAAGCTTCTAAAATAGAATTTGAAGTACCAAACGATATGGATGTTTGGGAATACAAAAGAATGTGTATGAGAATGGCCGGAGCTATGGGATATACATCGTTATCAGTAAGAAAAGCATTTGGTATAGAATATAAAAAAGATTTGGATTCAGAACTATCACAAATCTTTCAAACCGCTTATAGTGGCTCAATTGAATTAGCATGAAAGAAGTATTAGCAGCACAAAACGAAAGAATATTAACCTTACAATTGTTATTAGAAGCATTAGTAGATGAGTTAATAGAAACTAAAAAAATCAAGGAAGAAAAACTTGATGATAGATTTCAGGCTAAAATGGAGTGGGCCCAAAACGAAATAAAAAAAGCCAGAAACGAAATGGAAATAGATTATTTTAATAGTTCTATATTTGGTGGTAAAATGGGAGAAGCTTAAATTTGGTAGTTTCAATAAAAAATTGTATATTTGTATATTAATTAAAATTTTATGGATTATTTAATCGGATTCTTACTAATAATATTATTACCAGCTTCAATAATATTGAATATACTTCTATTAATTAGAGGGATAAACTTTGTCAAACAAAACGAACAATTAATAGATACTATTAGAGACTATGATGATAGACAAATTAGTACTCAAATTAAAATAGAATCCATGCTCCAAAAAATGAAAGAAATTGATATTAGAGGTTCATTTGAATCCGATGATGAAGTAGGAGCTGTGTTTTCTGAATTAAAGGAAACAATAGAAACTTATAAAAACGAAATCTAAACATGCCTAGAAAAAAGAAGGAAAAAATGTATTTTACAATGGATACTGAAAGAGCCATTATAGAATATAACAAATCGGAAGATTTTAAATTAAGAAATAAAATATACGAAGAAAGTATAAAATATCCATTTGAAAAATTAGCGGAAAACATTCTCAATACATTTAAATTTTCATACTTTGATGTCAGTAAAGACGATATTCAAATGGAAGTGGTATCTACTCTCATTGAAAAAATACATATGTTTAAAGAAGGTAAGGGTAAAGCATTCTCTTATTTTTCTATTGTTGCAAAAAACCATTTGATTCTAAAAAATAATGGTAACTACAAACGTTTCAAAAAGACTGCACTACTTTCTGAAATGCCTGAAAGTTGGAATCCTGAAGATGATTTTAGAGAAGTTGAGCAAGGAAATGAATTTGTAGAATTTAAGGAGTTAATGTTAAAATACTGGGACCAGAATCTTACCAAAGTATTTACAAAGAAAAGAGATATACAAATTGCGGATGCTGTATTAGAATTATTCCGCAGAAGTAGATTTATAGAAAACTTTAATAAGAAACACTTATATCTTCTTATTAGAGAAATGACAGATTGTAAGACTCACTATATTACAAAAGTGGTAAATGAAATGAAGAAACATCAGGTAAAGATGTTGAATGATTATTTAGACCACGGAATGATTACATCCCCAAGTAACGATTTTTGGAAAGAGGAATATTTATAATCTATAAAGGATTATAATATGACAGATTTAGCTTCAATGTTATTACACAGTAGAACACAGGCGCATGTGTTTCATTTAAGAGTATCTCCAAATGGATTAGCTCCACATCTTGCGTTAGAAGCATACTACGATGGTATTGTAGGACTAATAGATGGTTTGGTAGAAGGATATCAAGGAATGAAGGGTTTGATTGAATTCAAAGCAGTAAAAGGAATCGATAACGATGCATCAATTGAGAATATCATTGAATACTTTGAAGACCTATTAAAATTTGTACAAACGAATAGAAAAACAGAAGAATTATCAGCTAGTTGGATTCAAAACGAAGTTGATAATGTTGAGAAACTAATATATTCTACCCTTTATAAATTAAGAAATTTATAATTTAACATTAAAAATAATACTATTTTAAGAGTATCCAATATTTATGTTTGGATACTCTTTTTATTTGTGTCCAATTAGTTTCTGCAATAGTTTTACAAAATTTCGTTGTGATAAGTGTTCCGTAACTTGTTATACTAATATAATAAGCAGGAAAAATCATGCATTACATTAAATCAGCTGTTTTGAACTTTAAAGAGTTATTGTTCAAAATGTTTTTATTAGGTGTTGGTCTTTTTATAGGATTTGCACTGGTATTCCAATTGTTCTTCGTATTTCTACAAATTAGTGGTAAAGAACAATGGGCTACAGAACTCGCTAATGAACTTACTCATAGAATCGATGGTACTTTCAAAAACTCACCAGAAAATATTTGGTATGAAGAATCGGACCACGTTTGGGTTGAAGGTGTTGAAAACCAGGTTAAGATTGGTAAATTAGCCGGAAATCGTAATTTAGCATTCGGTGTAAAAAATATATTAGAAGAATATCTTCAGGAAAAAGGATATGATTTAGCACCCGATGCACCATACAAATTAAAGGTTAATATCGTTTATTTGGATGTATTAACTACAAAAACAAATATTTCAGTTTTTCATAAAGGAGAAGAAGAAGTGGTTGTGAGACTACAGGGTATTCTTTATAAAGATGGAAAGAAGGAGAAAGAAGTAGTGGTAGAAGAAAGTTCATCTGAAATATCAATGTCTACGTTAATTGTTGACCAGGGTGGTAAATTCAATCAAACATCCTTAAGCAACGCCCTTAAAAAAGCATCGGATAGTTTGATTAAAAAACTATTTGGTAAAAACGCAAAGTAAGATGAAAAGATTATTAACATTGTTAGGGATATTGGTGATATCTCTACTATCGTTTAAGACAGACGCTCAAATAATTGTAAACCAATCAGTATCAGCAGGACCTTATAAAGTTGGTGATACTGTAACGGTAACGTATAGCGTAGATAAAGGTGTAACAAAACCACGTTATTTTTGGTTAAGATATCAATTTAATAATAAGGCCTTAACTTATGTATCTACTGCTTTCTCACAAGGTAGTCAATCACAAACTTATTACACCGGTTGGACTAACTATAAGTTCACCGCAAATGCAAATGTGAGTGATACATCTTTATATGGTCAATATACCACTACACCTTGGGGATATGCCGTAAATGCGGATTGGAACGTTGGGCAATTAGCAGTTCAAAGAGCAGACCAATCGGTTAATGGTGTGATAGCAACCCAAAAGTATATTATCAAAGACCAAAACACTTATCAAAACTTTCACAAATTAGATTTGGCATATGGCTTGGACAGTGCTACTGGTGCAAATATTCCATATGTAAAAACAACATCCGGTCCTTTATCAATTACCGGAGTTACTGGTAATACTTCTTTCTTTAAAGTAAGAGTATTATTCCCATCTGGATATAATATTGCAGACCATAATGTTCAATTAATGAGATTAAAAACCGATGGCACTGGTGATATTGATTGGTCACAACAACCACTTCAACAAAAAGCATTGGATGGTAGTGGTGAGGCTATATTCACAACAGGTGTTAAAGTTGGTGATTCGTTGGGTGTATTTGTATCACCTGCTTCACAAAAGACTTGGATGAATAATGTAATAACTGTATCAGATGCATACAAATCATTTTTAGGTATTTCACAAACTGATATTAATGGTACTGCGAATTATTTTACAAGACCAAATTTAGAAAAGAAGATTGGTAATATTACTAAAAATGATATGACCTTTACTGAAGCAGATTCTTATTACGCATTTGCTTATGTAATGGGACAAGATGTATCGGCTAACGCATTTGTACCAACATCAACTGCAACTTCTTGGAGATGGAATAGTGGATTGCTAAATCAAAGTTGGTTAGATGGTACTTCAAAATATAGAGTATATGTTACTCAGCCTGCACAAACTGTGGATGCTGTATTTGCATGGGGTGGTGACTTAGATTGGTCACATTCATCTCATCCTGATACGGTAGCTGCAAGAATAGCAAGTGGTATCTTCACAAATTCAGTAAATCCTGGCACATCGGATATTGCTACTATAAAGAATATGTCCACAATGGCAATGACTTCATATCAATCAAATTCATATGAAGCTACTAAATTAGAGCAAGCATCTTTAAGTGTAGTATCTACATTAGAAGGTGGTAAAGTTGTTTTAAGTACTAGATTAACCAAAGAAGGTTTAGCGGGTTTACAGGTTATTATGAATTATGATTCAACAAAATTAACATTAGATAATGTAATATTTGATGCTGGTTCTACAATTACCAATTTTTCAACACATGATAATGGTAGATTGACATTTGGTTCTATTGACCAAATAAAAGTTTCTAGAATCAAAACTGGCATTCCATATAAATTAATCTTCACACCAAAAGTTCCATTAAGCAATACTGCCGGTTTATTCTTCTTTGTACTAGCAGATGCTGTTGATGCGACTGGTAAGAAGATAGAACTTGTAGTAGACTAATGAGAAACTTATTAATATTTTTATTTTTATTAATTACAAATTTAGGGTTCGGTCAGAGTGTATCTGCACCGGACTCTAAATCTTTTTTACCATCCACAGTTGCACAGGATGCTAGTGGATTTAGTTTAAGTGGATTCGGTTCTACCGAAACTCTATTAGCTTCAATCAGTTTAGTAAATCCACCAACAGGAACTACATTCTATCTTAATACCACAACAGGTTTAACCGCAGCAAGTGGATTTACATTAATAGGTAATAAAACTCGTTTAGTTGTAACTGGAACGATGGCTAGTATCAATACGGCCTTAACATCGTTAAAAGTAAATACTGGAGCTACAATTGGAAATGTTCAATTATCAGTAGCTGCAACCGTAAATCCAGTAGGATTCTTTTACAACGGAGTGAACGGACACTTTTATAAACCCATAACAGCAACTGTTGATAGAACAACATATACTAATGCAAGAGCAAGGTCTTTATTAACCACATTCAAAGGACAAACAGGATATTTGGTAACAATTACTTCCACATCCGAAGAAGAATTTATCCGAGTAAATGTTCCGGCAACTAATGTTTGGTTTGCGGCAACCGATGAAGTAATAGATGGTAGATGGGTAATCGATGCAGGACCTGAAAAGGGGACTGTGATGAAAACTCAAAACGGACAACTTAATGGAAATATTCCTGGTGTATATAATAACTGGTGCGGTGGTGAACCAAATGGTGCTAATGGTAGTGAGAACTATGCGGTAGCAAAATGGAATGGAGCTGCATGTTGGAATGATTTATCAAACAATTGGAACAACCCTTATGTAATTGAATATGGAACATGGGCTAATCCTGATGACGCTACATTTACCGAATTTTATACTAATTCAGTAACACATACAAACGGAGATGTTTTAACTGCAAGATTCAATATTGATTTTGGTAGTAATGTAGATGAAACTAAATTTTCAGTAAAAGCAAATACTTTTGTAAATAATTTATGGGGAACAACAACTAATACATCGAGAGCGTTAAGCGGATTGGGTAAGGTTGATATTACAAGTGATTTGGATACTACAAAAATAAGTGATGGTAAACGAGCAACAATATCAGCTGGACAAGTTGAATATTCCTATGTAAACATTTCAAATGGTACTACAACACTTTATATTGATTTAAGGGTATTTGATTCAACACAACCATCCGATGTAAAATTAGTTTCTATTTTAGATGTATATAGTGGGCCTGTAACATATCAACAAACATCTACTTATTGGGCTCATTATATTGTTCCATCAACTTTAACAAAAGTAACCAATGGGACTTCAATATATGTAGCAAATATAAGAAACTCTGGATATGATAATTGGGCATTTAGTTGCCAAATAGGATTTAGTAATAATGGTATTTTCAAACAACATGGAATTGATTTATCATATACCAATCAAACGGATTTAAATACTTTATATAATAGTATTGTGAGTGTATCGGATGTTTATTTGGCATTTAAGGAATTATCAAATGGTGGTATCTTTGGAAATCAAAGTGGATTGGAGTTTACATCTGGTATTCAATATATGAACGCAGATGTAGATGGCAACGGTATATTCAATGAAACGGATACCTATAAATTATTACAACATTTAATAGGTGTACAGCCTATTAATGAATATTCAACCTTAACTTATTTGATGAAGTTATATGGTAAATCGGAATATGATGCAATTACAAAATCAAATTGGAATGCACAATTCAATTATACAAGAAGTTTATATCCATTTACTTTGAATACGGGAGTACTTAATAACAGTTATAATGTTAGTGTAACTTGGAGAGGTGATGTAAACTTATCACATTCAGCACAGCAAACCCCACCTGTAATAGCAGGTTCTTCTATTAAAAACATGAGTGTTAAAACAATGAGTACAACAGTATCAAATCAAATATACGCATTTATAATGACTGAAATTATTGGAGATAGTGTTACTGCATATATTAAGATTGACCCGTTACAACAGGAATTAGTTGGAACTCAATTCAAATTAAATTACGATAATAGTTTATTGAAATTTAGTAGTGTGTCTTATAAGACAAAGGGGTCACCAACTAATTATGGAACTGATAAAGGTGATTATATAAATTTTGGTTCATTAATTACCGATGGTGGAACTTTAGATAATACTACCGAATATAAAATCAGTTTCAAACCACAGACAAAATTGAATAATGTATTGGGTTTAATTTCAATTTCATTTACCGATGCAGTAAATAAAAACGGAAACACATTAAAAGTAAAAATGAAATAATGAAAAAGCTAATATTAATATTATTGTGTTGTGTTGTTTTTATAATCTCGTGCAGAAAAGTAGAAGTAGAACCAACCCCACCACCAAAAGTAGAAGATATATTTTCTGTTAAAGAAGCATCTATTGGAAACGGAGAACAATTTAAGTTCACTTTAAAATCGGAAGGAGTATATACACTTACTCTTTTTGATTCAGTAGGTCAGCAAGTAGTCACTAGAGAAAGAATAATTGGTAAAATTGGGGAAAATTCCTTAAAGTTATACACAAAATCGTTACCTGTTAGATATTTATATTTATCATTGGAAGATAAGAATAGTGTTCAAATAGGTAAAACGTTACTGATAATAAATTAAAATAGAATTAAAATGAAAAAAGTATTATTGGTATTGTTTGGAATAATAATGTTAATTGGATGTAGAAAATCTCCAATTGATATAATTCAACCTGTAAATCCAAACGCAGAATTAAAAATGTCAGCAACCGCTGGTATTAAGTTACAATCTCAATTTGTTACTTCGGAAGTGGCTATGAACGTAAAGTTAGAAACTGCAGGAAATGTGACAGTTAAAATTTTAGATATTGCAAATAGAGTAGTATCTAAAGAAGTAATGTACGCAAATTCTGGAGATAATATATTAAAAGTATATACTACCGCTTTACCAGCATCTGCATATAGAATAGCTCTATATGATGCAAATGGTAAGATGATTGGTATTACTGATTTCAATAAGTTATAAAATTTGTAACATTAAAATAAAAACAAAATGGCAGAAGAACAACAAGAACAATCAAGCGGTGGTGGTTCAATAAAGAACATACTATTAGGACTTGTATCAACTATCACATTAGGTGTGGGTGGTTGGTTCACAACAAAATTAACAGGCGGTGATGATAAAGAAGCAGCACCTGTTCAACAGGCAGCACCTGTAATCAACATCCAAAACACTCAACAACAATCGGCAGGTAAGACTGTAATTGTAAATGGTGGTGGAAACAATAGTGGAACGACTAAACCAGCTGAACCTGCAAAACCTGTTAAGAAGAAAGAAGGTGATGAGTTCAAAGAGAAACCAGCTGAGTGGTAATTTAACATATAAAAAATTTATATAAAATGGCAGAGCAAGCACCAAGTGGGTTTAAGGACCTATTGAGTAATATGATGAAACGTAGATGGTATATCACTGCGTTAGTATTGGGAGGATTTATGTTTATTGTAGCAGGAATGTTTTACGCAATATTCGCTAAAT
>Ga0222712_10004669_pt1 | contig 14225 bp, 13 predicted proteins | sample C33_657DmetaG_FD_165043 | JGI IMG/M metagenome (GOLD analysis project Ga0222712, IMG submission 165043) | Estuarine water microbial communities from San Francisco Bay, California, United States - C33_657D | ecosystem: Environmental > Aquatic > Marine > Unclassified | place: USA: California... | reverse complement strand
GTCGTCGACGTGTCTCGCGCGCGATCGCGCGTGGCGGCGCACGCTTAAGTCGCGCGCGAGACACGTCGACGCGCGCGATGGGGGCGCGAAGACGCGACGACGAGGACGAAGACGACGACGACGACGACGACGAGGATGAATACGACGACGAGGACGAGGACGAGGACGAGGAGGGCATAGACGTCGACGAGGAGGAGGACGGCGAAGGGTCGGATTCCGAGCTCGACGCCGAGATGGCGGCGCTCGCGGAAATTCAACGCGAACGACGACTGGGGAAGAGCGGCGGGAAGGACGATAAGACGTTTACAAATAACGCCTCGGGTTTAGAAGCGAGCATCGAAGGTGAGCGATTGAAGAGAGTGGTTGAAGAAAGCGACGTTGAGACGAGGGCGAGGACGAGGCGCGGGTCGCGGTCGCGGTCGCGGTCGCGGTCGCGGCTCCGCTGGACAAGTTGAAGTGTGACTGACGTATCGTTATCGCGCGGTGATGCAGACTTTCAATGGACGCAAAAGGCGAAATGGATCGATCACATGGCGATCACGGGAACGAATACGGAGCTCGTTGTGGATGTCAACGATGACTTGGCGCGAGAAACTTTTTTTTATGAACGCGCGTTGGAGTCGGCGAATGAGTGCGTGCGCAAGCTGAAAGATTTGGGCATTCCAGCGCGTCGACCGGATGATTATTTCGCTGAAATGGTCAAGAGCGACGAGCACATGAAGCGCGTGCGAAGTGAATTGATTTTCGAACAGCAGCAGGTTGAGATTCGCGACGAACGCAGAAAGGCGCGCGAGGCGAAAAAGTATGGCAAGCAGGTGCAAGCAGAGAAAATCAAAGCGCGGACTTTAGATAAGAAGTCGCAGATAAAAAGCTTGGATAAATGGCGAAAGCAGCGTCAAAAGAGCGGTTTTGCCGATGATGGGAAGGCGCCATTTGAAGGCGCGGATGACCGCAAGCGTAAGCGCGAGCAAAAGGATGAGAAGTGGGGCTTTGGTGGACGTAAAAAGGTGCGTAATTTTCAAGAACTCCTGATTGCGCCGCGACCTTTTTCGACCACGCCATTTAGGTGGGAACACGGGGTGCTGCCCGCATCCCGAGTATCCAACGCAGTGAGGCGCTCCGATTTCTACGGCGTATATCTCAGCGTAAACACCTTATATAGACTCGTTGGTTGTAGGTCCCTCTCTGAGGACGCCTCCCAACAGAAGGACCATATTCCATTGCCTAGGCGGGCGCAGCGTCGCTGCAATTACGTCACGGGACAGACCATGGGCCTGCTATTCAAAGCCTTCAAGCCTTGATTTTTGAGCCCTCACGAACCTGAGTTCATCAACTGACATTTAGCACCATTTCTTCACGCAGACGGCGAAACGAAACGATAAATACAGCTCGGCTGATATGTCTGATTACAAACCTTCGAGTTTCGATAAAGCATTCCGATCGGGCCAAGGCGGAAACTATGCGCCTAGGCCCGGCGGTGGTCGCAGCGGCGGTCGCGGTCGCAGCGGTGGTGGTCGCGGCGGCGGTCGTGGCGGTGGCGACCGTGGCGGCGGCGGTCGCGGCGGTCGCGGCGGCGGCGGTCGCGGCGGCGGCGGTCGCGGCGGTGGCGGTCGCGGTGGTCGCGGCGGCGGCGGTCGACGTTAAGTTAACGCTCATGAGTACACTAGAACAAACCACAACTAGAATCATTTAGAACAGAAATCGATCCTGAAATTTGGCGTCATCGCGACCCAACCGACATTCGTCGCGAACGCCCAAAATCCTATAGCGATTACCCGCGACCAAGTCGTACACGACGTCCCCTAATGCTTTCGGAAACATCAACCCAATCGTTCCAAGCACTGGGAGCGGCGATTTCATGTACTTGGCTATCCGCAACACCGCCTCTGATTTCACGTACGCTCGCGTCGGACTTTCCACGAAGACGATGCTCGAAATATCCTCCTCCCCGCGTCCCGCGTTCGTCAACAGCGCGCGACCGACGTCGCTTTGCAGCGCGGCGAAGCGCACCGATCCTTTCTCCCCTCCACCGTCGCGATCGATCGCGAAATTCACCCCAGCGTTACATAAATTGCACACCCCATCGTACAAGATTATCGGTCGCACGTCGTCTTGAAACCACGCTTTCGCATTCGCATTCGCATTCGCATTCGCATTCGCATTCGCATTCCTCAAACCACGTTCATTTGCCTTGCTCGCATTCGTGTGTCTTTGCGTCCTCCTCCTCGTCCTCGTCGTCGTCGTCGTCGTCGTCGTCCTCGTCCTCGTCGTCGATCTCATGCGCGCGCGTGCCTCTGACGTTCTCGGCGTCACACCGCGCGTGCTCGACGACTGTTGACGTCGACGCTTTCGGGGAAAAACAACGCGCGGTCGATCGATGCGATCGAGCGCGCGTCACACACGCGCGATGGCGATGGAGGAGGACCGATTGGCGTGGAGGCGCGCGCGCGCGAGGATGACGTCGAGAGGCGTCGAGCGTCGAGAGGCGTCGAGCACACGAACGACGTCGGGAAACGCGCGCGAGAACGACAGGGAGGAGGACAAAAGACGAGCTCGAGTGGCGGTCATCGGCGCCGGCGCCGCGGGGTTGGCGGCGATGCGCGCGTTGGATGTCGAAGGACACGCGAGCGAAGGGTTCGACGTCGCGAACGACGTCGGCGGGACGTGGGCGTACGATGAGGGAAGGGAGACATCGATGTACGCGTCGTTGCGCACGAATCTGCCGCGCGAGCTCATGGGTTTCACAGAGTTTCCATTCGATGCATCGAACAACAGAGGGGATGGGCGACGGTTTTGCGGACACGCCGAAGTGCGACGATATTTGCTCGCGTACGCGGAGAGGTTTCAGTTACGCGAGCGCGTTCGATTCAAGACGAAAGTGTTGAGCGTCGAACGCATCGCGAGGGCCGACGAAGAAGACGAACGAGCGTGGTCAAGCCAGTGGGAGGTGACGTCATCGTCATCGCTCGGCGGCGATGAAGATGTGCGCCGCGAAATATTCGACGCCGTGGTGGTCGCAAACGGGCACTATAGCGAGCCTCGGGTGCCTGATTTTGATGGTGCCGAAAATTGGCCTGGAACGCGAATGCACAGTCACGATTATCGCACTCCGGAACAGTTCGAAGGTAAAAAGGTGCTCATCATAGGCGCGATGGCCAGCGGCGAGGACATGAGCCGCGAAATCGCCTCCGTCGCGGATGTGGTATTTCTTTCAGCACGAGCGTGGCAGAATCCTGAATGGGCAAATTCAATTGAAGGCTTCGGAGCACGGAGCAACATTTATCGCAAGCCGAACGTCATCAAGTTTTCACTCGACGGCTCGGTGGAGTTCGAAGACGGCTCCATTACTCCCGCCATTGATGTTTGCCTGTACTGCACTGGATATCGCTACGAGTTTCCATTTTTGCAAAATGCCGGAATCATAACTGTAGATGATAACTGCGTGGCGCCTCTGTACGAGCATTGCATCGCTGCTAACGCACCGTCGCTGTCTTTCATTGGATTACCATGGAAAGTCGTGCCGTTTCCGATGTTCGAAATTCAGTCATCGTGGGTTGCGCGTATGTTGTCTGGCGCTGTGCCGGCGCCAACACTGGCGGAGATGGAAAATTTTGTGTCAGCGCTTGAATTAACACTAGAGCCGCAGGGACAAGTTCCACGGCGACATGCGCATTGTTTTGGTGACAAGCAGTGGGAGTACAACGATAGAATTGCACGTATGGCGGGCGTTGAACGATTGAAAAGTTGGAGAGAGCGAATGTACGTCGCGACTGGAAAGAATAAACGAGCAAATCCAGAAACGTATCGCGACGCAAACATGCCTGACACACAAGCGCTCGTCGACGCGCTGGAGGAATTCAGAATGGTAGTAGTAACCTAGTCAAATTGGTAATAGCAACCTAGTAGAATTGTTCTTATAGCTATAACATAGAGTACAGGTCGGATTTTATTAAGCGAATTCACGGAGAATGTTGCCAAGTCCAATTCTTGAGCTCTGCATGAATGAAGAGAGCAAACCTTCGCGCTCTTCATCATCAGTGCTATCTGGTAGGATATCGCCCCAATCAATCTTACCCTTGGTTCGATCCACAGTTGCACTACCGCGAAGGGTTGGTAGACTGACGGGAAGGTACGAGAACCGCGCGACTGGCTTCACGTTTGCCGCTGCTGGGCTCAACCCACTCGCGGGCTTCACAGACGTGTCTTGATACAAGTTGGAAAATTGAATGAACCCGCCGAGTAAGACGCTGGATCTTCGGTACGCACGTCGTTCGTTCTCCCATAAGTGGGGTTCATACGTTGCCCAATCTATGGGATCAAGTTCACTCGTCAATTGCTTCTGAAGCGCCTCAACCCGTTCTGTGGCGTTCTGTGCGAGGACATCTGAAACAAACCTGACATCCAAGAGCAATTGCAGCGTACCCTTTTCAGAAAGACGCGTTCGGGCGGTGCTGTCCTCATAGACTTTTAGCATCGCATCGGCAAGAGAGGAAGCTAGCATTTGGATTGCGGAAATCGGCAACAAATGGCCTCCGATGCGTTGCGCTTCTTGCAAAGCTCCGTGTAAAGCTGAGAGGACATACGAAGAGATAGTGGCCGGAAGGCGCAGGCTCAAACTGTCGTCAACTTTTCCCGCTGACACTTCTTCCCAGTGGGATGGAATATCATCAGCCTCCATCACATCATCTGTCGAAAGCGCTTCCTTGAAACGGCGAACAATACCAGTCGTGCAGTCGTCAACCCAAACTTTGAATCCAGCGTTCATGGCACTCTGTAACTCGTCTGTCACGTTCTTGATTTTTGCATTTTCGGGTTCTTTCGCCTTTTGGTCACTTCTCAAAGTTTTGGGTGGTTTGATGATGAGCTCCGCATTCTCGTTGTATTTAGGCCACAAGTTTGCAGGTTTCAAAAGCACGTTGGTTTCCTTCACGCCAGAAGTGACCGCTTTGGCGAGGTGCCCAACCATTAATGCGCGCGTCACGTCGAGCGAGTTGCCTTTGTTCTGCAGGGACAGATACTGCGCTAAATCAACCAAACTTTTGTGTGCACACGTTTGAATGTGCTCTGCTAAAGTTACGAATCGACCCTCTAACTCGGCGCTACCACCCAACTGCACTCCTTGAAGCATCAGTGCATCTTTGCGAACAGAAAGAAACACCTTGTTCAAAGTGCTAGCCACAGCGCATGCGCACTTCACATCCTCTGGTATGTTCAAACTTGCGTCCTTGGAGGAGGCACTTGACCATACGGACGAATCCTTGCGCGAATCTGAAGAGGCTTTCTTGGCGGAGTCCGCGAGGGCGGCATCCACCAGTGGCTTGGTTTGCGAGAACGACAATGACATTTTGAACAAAGCAAAACCTTGATGAAGCCACGGTTGCTCAAACAGTGCAGACCATAAACTAATTTTCCGCTTGAAAATCGTGATGCAAGCATCATTCCAGTCCGGGTCCTCGCTCGATAGCGTGTTTTCAAGCGTGGCGAGGTCCCTGCAATTCGAAATCTTCCCAAACACAGCAACGCCGCGTTTCTTGATGTCGCCCGCCAGAGCATCTAACCAAACGCGACACGCTTCGCTAACGGCACTTGCGCTGAGTATGTCAAGTGTCTTGCGTCTCTCGTGCGTGACAATCTTGAAGCGTTCGATGTCTGCTTTGGGTTCAAAAACACCGTGAAACAAATTGTCCATCTTCGTGTCTGCATGCGAATCCTTTGCCAACAAGGACTCTTCACCGGCGAAAACGTCAAACGCTAGCTTTACAACGCGCTTTATGTCCTCAATCAGACCACTAAGTCGCTTATTTAGTGTGTCCTGTGTCGTCACCGAGCTTGCAATGTCTCTCAAGCAAGCGCGAACCCAAGCCCGACGCATTTGTAACAATAGCGTCAACGCCTGCGACGTGCTTAAATTTTCGACCGCCAGCAGCGCGCGCAGCGCGCTCGTCGCTTCATCACTGCGTAAACCCGGGCGTTCGAGTCCCGAGCGAGCGCGTTTTGATACGTGCGCTTTAAAACTGCTCAGCACTATCGATTGTTGCCGCAACACCGGAAACATCCCGTACATTTCAGCCATCGCCGACCCACTGGTGAGCGCCCCTAACATATCCACCGCCGCCATGAGCCTTTGCGCGCCCGAAGCGTAATCGCAATCCTCCAACAATCCCCATATCTTCTCCGGCGTATCCAATAAAAACTTGACTCGACTCCCACGAGCTATAGCCGTCGTTCTCGCCTCACCGTCTCTCGACGCAACTGCGTTCTCCTCCACTCCCGACGTCGTCGCGTTCCCCATGCGTTCTAAAGCGGCAAGTATCTCTTTCGACACCTCTGCGATCTCCTTCGTCGTCGCATCGATGGTATCTATCGCCTCCAGCGTGCTGATCGCATCTTTATACGAATCGGAGAGGAGCGTCCTAGCGCGTTGCGCGAACCGCGCTCGGGTCAGTCCATCACCCCGTCCATTCTCCTCCCTCCACGCGCTTCAGCACTATTCCACCCATTCGCGTTCGCTTCGTTCGTTTCCTTCGGTGTTCCCCGTGCGTCGTCGTCTTTTCCCACCTCAGCGCCTCTGCTTTCTCGTTCGCCTCTTTCCTCGTTCTCGCTTCGACGTCTCGGATCTCGTCGAGCGTTCGATTGGCGAACAGCGCGTCGGCGTTGGCGTTCGCGCTCGTCGTGCGGTTTGACATCGCTCGCGAGTCGTCCTCTCGTGTTCGTCGTCCTCGCCTCGATCGCACGCGTCGTCCTCGCCCGTCGACGGCGAATGGTCGTTCGAGCGCGACGCGCGCGATCGGAGGCGCGTTCGGTCGGTCGCGAGTCGTCGTCCGAGTGTCCGAGTGATCGAGTGTCCGAGTGTCCGATCGACGGAAAAATGTATCGCACACCTTCAGAACACTCGTTAAGTCGTGACTCGACGAGTGGAACACTCGGGTGTCGTCTGAAGGTGTGCGATTTCAAGTTTTCTCAAAGAAAACCCGTACGCGTGTTTTACACGGGTTTAGGTTCGCGACCGCGCGCCTGACACTCGTTGAGTCGTGACTCGACGAGTGCAACACTCGGGTGTCGTCTGAAGTCGTGCGATTTCAAGTTTTCTCAAAGAAAACCCGTACGCGAGTTTTACACGGGTTTAGGTTCGCGACCGCGCGCCTGACACCCGTTGAGTCATAACTCGACGAGTGGAACACTCGGGTGTCGTCTGAAGTCGTGCGATTTAAAGTTTTCCGTCCGTTCGTCCGATCAGCCGAGTGTCCGAGTTTTGGGGGGCGGGCGACGGACGACGGACGAGGACAAGGGTGCCGGTTCATAGTCCACGACGCGCGACGACGACGCGCGACGACGACGCGGGACGACGGGCGCGGAGGGCGATCGAATTCGACGTCGCGCGACGAACGCGCTGGGGAGGAGAGATATGGAACGCGTGTCATGGATAGCGTCGCGCGACGGCGCGACGGCGTACCGAGAGACCGAGGGGGAGATTGAAGTCAAAGCGCGCGCGGGGACGAGCTGCGCGAGAGGCGCGCGAGCGACGTGGGACATCGTCGGTGCGTGAAACAGAGACGTCCGAGGCGATGGAGGGAGGGTATGGATAGAACACGCGTTGGCGAGCGTCTGTTGTCACGGACTGACGACGCGTGGCGTGACGTCGGTGCAGTGACTTCGGGGTATTTGAAGGTCAACGCGGCGCCGTTTCTTTGGCACGTGGATTTATTCGACGACATCGACGACGAGACGGCGACGGTGACGCACGAAGGTCGAGACGACGTTATTTTTCGATGCTCAAAGCGACGCCCCGGGATCTGGGGGAAGCTTCATCGCGAGGGCGATCGCGAGGAAATCATGACGCGTCGCGCGGCGTCGCTCCGAGCGCGCTCCGAAGCCGACGACGCTCGCGAAACCGACGCGCTCGAAGCCAAGAAACGCATCGCTCGTGAGTTCCTCGAGCGACAATGGGCGGCGAACGACGCGCGTATCGCTCAGAACTGCGCGAGCTCGTGCGAAAGTCAAGCCGCGTCTGCGCTAAAGCCTCGACAGACGACGCGATTACGTTCGAGAGCTCATGATTCGCATCGGGTGCCGCCGCCGCGCGCGTTCATCACAATTTCCGTCGCGCTCACGCCGACCAAGCGTTTACCCGCGCGTCAACTGCCTTGAGTGCGATGATTTACATACATATCGACGATATACGAACTGCGCGATGGGGCTACGGATGCGTCGCGCACATCGGCGGGGTCTCGCTGTCGCGCTGAGTCACCAGCTGACACTTTGAGACGAAAGAGTATGCGAAGAGGGAGACGAGCCGCATTTCACCCCTCGAGATCGAAGTTCGCTTCGAATTCATGTTCTCCCCGAGCACAAAACGCATCGCGCGCACGTCCTATCGCGCGCTCTTGCGCGCTAGCAAAGAATTCGAGGTCCAAGCCGCTCGTCTCGGCGCTTCGAGCCTGCGAGAGGCGTTCACCGAGGATGAACACGCACGCCTGTCCCGCGTCGTCCCTGGCTACGCCGACGCCGCGCCGTCGTCGACATCGCTCGGCGAAACGATCGCACGAGAGTTTCGTTTGCCCAGTGCGGACGTTGAGCACGAGAATTCCAGGCTCGATGCGTGCTTGGTCGTCCTGAGCACGTTGCGAAGGCGCTCGCGTTTAATGGCGAAGATGCCGACTTCATGCACATCGACGACGACGACGGATGGCGTACGCGTGGTCGTCACGAGTTCGCTATTGCCCGCACAAACGAGTCCGAGTGATAGCAGATTCGTGTACGCGTACGAGGTGGAGATCACGAACGTTGGCGCGGATGAACCCGTGCAAATCGTCAGCCGCGAGTGGGAAATCGAAGACGAGGACGGCGGGGTCGAGCGCGTGAGCGGTTCCGGCGTCGTGGGTCAGCAACCAACGCTCGGTCAGGGCGAGAGTTTCAACTATACCTCGGCGTGCGTGTTGAAACGAATGCGTGGGAGCATGTTTGGAAAGTACATGGCAGTTGGACAAGTGTCGCGACGCGTCATCGAGGCGAGAATCGGCGCCTTTGCGTTATCGCCTCCTATGCGGCGAACGTCGTCGATCGTCGAAGCCGAAATCATAGACGACGAAGAAGAAGACATTGAAGCTTTGACGCGCGATTTATCGCTCAAGCGATGATTATGAACGCAAGCGCTGTTTGCAGTAAGTTGTATCCGTGTTTGTATTCGAGGCTTGCGCGTCGAAGCTGTTGTAACTTGTTGTACTTTTACTTCACTGTCACACGCGCCATGCGCGCCGCCTCGCGTTCGGGCGTACTCCACGCTTTTCGAATATCGCGCGGTCGACGTCCTCGAGAGATGCGCGCGCGCGCGTTGTCCACCGCGGACTCCATGCGTTATCCGCAAAGCATGCGTCACGCCGCGAGCGCCGTGCAGCTCGTCTCTAAACTATGCCGATCGATTCAGAGCAGCTTAAAATCCTCGGAGCAAGTTTCGAAGAATGATGACTCCCCAGTTACCGTGGCTGATTTCGCGGCGCAGGCGGTGATTGCATACGTATTGGCAAAAGAAGTTCCACAAGTTGGTCTCGTGGCCGAGGAAAACGCTGCGGAGATGCGCTTGGACTCAGGAGCGGATCTTCGCGCACGAGTCACCGCGGTTGTGAACGAGACATTATTAGGTTATGTTCGCGCACCCTTGAGCGAAATTGAGGTGATGGATGCCATCGACAGAGGAACATCGAACGGCGGCGCAACTGGGTCGTTTTGGATTTTAGACCCGATTGACGGCACGAAAGGGTTCATAAATGGTCGACAATACGCCATCGCACTGGCGCTGATGGAAGATGGCGTGGTTACTGGTGGTGTTCTCGGATGTCCAAATATGCCCAGCGAGAAAATACCGAAAGGTGCGACGGCGATTCCTACGGCGTCTCCGGGATGTTTGTTTGTTGCGTACAAAGGATGCGGGACGACGGCGTGCTCGTTGGATGCGAGGTTGCCTTTGGAGGAAGGAGTCAAGGTGACGACGACAAAAGTGACAAAAGCGAGCGAAGCGACGTATATGGAATCGTGGGGGGACTCCGTGGTCGCCGCGCATGGATTTACAAATAGATTGAGCGATGCCATGGGGATGACATCCCCACCAGTGCGCATCGATAGCATGGCCAAGTACGCCGCTTTAGCTCGTGGCGATACAAACATGTACCTTAGATTTCCACCGGCGAAATACCGCGAGAAAGTATGGGACCATGCCGCCGGGGCCATCGTCGTGCAAGAGGCGGGTGGTGTTATTACCGACGGTTCTGGCAAGCCTCTAGATTTCTCGAATGGGCGTTTTCTCGACATTGACATCGGCATAGTCGCCACGTCGACGCCCGAGTTGCACGCGAAATTGCTCGAAACGATCGCGGAAGCGCGTGAGTAGTAATGATTTCCTAGTTCAATATTGTATATGTTATAAGCTATTCTAGAGTCTACGTTTAGTCTATTTTCTATTCGATCTTCACTCGTACCGGTTTCAGACGGTGGCGAAGCATGGCAATGATTTCGTCCCTCGAACGCGAAGGTTGTCCAACGTGTACGTATCTATCCGCCAACCAGTCCAACTTTCCGAGCATAACCGAGAGTCCAACATCGAAGAATCCTACGCCGGTGAAGATCAAGCCATCGTTTTCGGCGAATTCATCGAGTGAAGCTAAAAATTTTGTAGGCAGCTCGCTCCAGTGCAAACGCGAGTTCACGTGGTGCACGGTGTGATAACCGTCATTGAATGTAAGCTGATTATCCGAATGATTGATCGCACAGTACGACAGGCGATAATTACAGAATGGCTTGTCCGGATCGACAAATATGTGCTGCGACCAGTTGCCGAACATCAACGCCAAAGAACTCACAAAGTACGGAGCGATGAAAATCCAAAACGCCGCCACGGAGTTTATTCTCGACGTCAACCAGTATGCGACGTACGTGCCCGCGAATCCTAGCGCACACCACGTCGCAGAATCATAGCGCTTCTGTTTCCACGCATACATAGGCAACTCCACGCACGACGCAAAGGTAAACCTTAACCAGTACCTCGCGAACTCCCAAACACTGTCGCGTTGAAATCCCGCCGTCGAGCTCAAATCTCTTCCGACCTTGTTGTTCTCCACGTGATGCATCACCGCGTGATGCAGCGCATACACACCGCTTGGAACCCCGAACAGTGGAGCGAGCACCGTTGGCGCCAGCGCGTTGAGGGCTCGTCCAACCATCGAGTCGTTACGAAACGCCGCCACGTGCGTTCCGTAGTGCAAAGCCAGCAAGAATCGTTGCGCGTATAACCCATACACCGTCGCGATGTACGCCACCCCTCGGGCGTGCGACGGTATGGACATCACCAGTATCACTGCCAACGGAATCACCGTTGCGGTCACGTTGATCAGTAAGTACACCAACGGTAAGTCTCGCTCATCTCGCACGATGACACGAAGACGTTGAATCAACAGCGCACTCGGAGGAATAATGTATTCCCTTCTCGCGGCGTCGACGTCGAGACATGCAACGTCGACGTCCTGACACGTCCCCACGTGATTTGACGGCCGCGGATCTTCGAGGATGGGTTTCATCGCGATCGTCAAGCGCGAGAGTGACGATAGGGGCTCACGAGAGCGTCGAAGCTGAGCGAACGCTGGAGCACAGGACAGAATAAAGATGACGATTACGATAGCCTACAGGAACTTAAATACATACAACAGCCTAGAGATAGAGGATGTGACGAGAGTAAAGCGCGAGAGACGCGCGCTCACCTCGATTCTTCGCGAGAGTTGGCTAATCCTTTTTTGCCGATAGTGGCGACGGTTTTCATCTTGTTACCCGCTTTGTAATATTGATCTGGGGTCATAAACTCGGCACCACCGCCCATGGCGGGACGGAACGGGGACGGTGTGCTCGCCAACCACTGTTGTTTACCTCCAGCTGCTTTCCAAAACTTGCTTTGTTGCTGACTCACGTCCCACATTAAGCCCAAATGTTTTGGTAAAGGCGCGAGCGTCGCCGCCGCGATGGCGCCTGACGCCGCCACCGCTGGAACACCCACGCCAGGAAATACCGAATCACCGCATCGTAATAACTTGGGAATAGGCGATAATACACCCGGATGCGGGACTTCAGGCAGAGGCAAGAAACCGAACAAGCTCCCACCCGCGGGGAGCGCCGGGCCGTACGTGCCGCGATGGCGTCGCAGGAAGCGTTGGTGAGTTTGCGGCGACGCATACACCTCGACTTCAACGCGACTACGAATATCCGGGATGATTCGTTCGATGGCACTCCATAAAATCGCCGCGCGTTCGCGCTTGAAGTCTTTATACTCTTGACTCGAGCGATCTAGACCATCCCATATATCGAACGGCTCGCTTCCGGCGGTGTAAACGTGGATGATGTGTTTACCTTTTGGGGCGACATCGGGATCCAATACAGTAGGGATAAAGATAGTGATCACGTTTTGCGGATCACCGAGAGGTCGATTCCAATCAAGCACACACAAATGCGAGGGATCGAGGTCGGGCAAACCCGTGGCGTCGATGCCGAGGAACAAGTGCATGATGCTCCCTAGCGCCGGGATTTCGCTCATCTCCTGCTTCCAATCAACCGCTTGGTTCAACCCTTGCGCGATTAGCTTTTCGGCTTCGGGGAGCATGGGAAGCGTGTCCCAAATCGTCGCGTTGGAAACCACCGCAGTGTTTGCCTTGATGACTGTGCCGTTGCGCAGGCGAACGCCCTTGGCTTCGCCGTCTTCGACGATGATTTCATCAACGTGCGACTTGAGCTGCAACTCACCCCCAAACTTCTCCAAGCATCCAACGAGGCGGTCAACAACGGCTTGGGTACCACCATCTGGGGCACACAGCGACGCTCCAGGGCGGTGGAAGCCCGGAATACTGTAAATCATCGTCGCCCCCATCGTGCCTTCGGCGGGGAAGCCGCTGAAAAACGCCAACATGTCGATCCACCGCTTAAGGAAAGGCTCCGTGACATATTGCTCGGATAGTTTATGGAACGAGTCCAAGATGTAGGGAATGTCGAGCATTACTTTCGGGTGCGTGAGATAGAACGGGATGGCGATCACGGTGGATACCAGCAAACCAGCGTCTTGGCGCAGCGCCGTCAGCGGGCACGCGTCCAACGCGTCGTAGAGCGGTTCCAAACGCCCCTTGAGCGCTTTCCATTCCTTAATCGCCAGCTCAGGATTCGTCGCTTTCTCGCGCAATAAATCGCAGAACCCGCCCGGGGCTTCGTCATCGCCCGTTTGGAACCTCCAGTGTCCCTCGGGTGTCCACATGGAAATCCCGTCGTACGTCTTCACCGGCACCTCCTCCCCGAGGGCGTCGAAAACCATGCGCAGCGGATTCCCCGTCGGTCGATCGAGCCCTTCCCAAATCGAAGGACCGACTTCAAACTTGTACAGCGACCCATCTCGCGCGCGGTGATCAAACATGTGACAGCACCCTCCGGCGAGATAATGCGATTCAAACACCTTCACCTTATATCCATACTTACTCAGCAGCGCCGCGCACGACAACCCCCCGATACCGCTTCCGACGACGACCACGTCGTATTCCTCACTCGCGTTCGCCATCGCGCTCGTCGTCGCGAAATCTCCCTCCTCGTTCCCCGTCGCCCTCGTTCCTCCGCCGCGCGTCGTTATCCGTCTCATCCTTCCTCCGTCACCCCTTTCCACGCACGTCTCCTTGCTATTCCACTTCTTCCCATTCGTCTTGTGTCGCCCTTTCATCGTCATCGTTCCATCTCTCGCCGTCCTATGTCGCGCGAGCGTTATCACCGTTCGCGCGAGCTCCATCGTCGACGTCGAGATGCCACCTCAGCGCGCGTTCGCCCTCGCGATCGATCGTTCGATCGTTCGTTCGTTCGTTCGCACCCGTCGTTCGCCACGTTCGCCCGCCCGTCGCCCTCGAGCGAGTTCAATTGACGATGAATACTTAATAAATATTTCGATCGCGATCGCCCGTCGTCGCCGTGCGTCGCGTCGTCGCGTCGCGCGCGTTCGCGTCGTCGCGTTCGCGCGGTCGCGCGCGCGGTCGCGCGCGATGCGTTGATATTTTCCCTCGACGTCGATCGACATCATCGCGGCATCACCCCACGGCGCGCGCGATCGCGTCGCTCGGCGGAGGACGCCGTCACGATTCGCGACTCGTCGTCGTTGCGTCGACGTCCACGAGTGCGAACTCGTGATGCGTCGTCGTCGACGACGCGTCGTCGTCGAGTCG
>Ga0222712_10004668_pt1 | contig 14226 bp, 34 predicted proteins | sample C33_657DmetaG_FD_165043 | JGI IMG/M metagenome (GOLD analysis project Ga0222712, IMG submission 165043) | Estuarine water microbial communities from San Francisco Bay, California, United States - C33_657D | ecosystem: Environmental > Aquatic > Marine > Unclassified | place: USA: California... | reverse complement strand
AAATATCATGAGCTAATTTATTCAGATCGCGATACTATTGACATGGTTGACCCATCCGGTGGTCCTTATTTGACCAGAGGTACTGCATCTGAAAGTATACATGAAGATGTCGTAGGAAAAAAGATCGATCGTTTTATCTTAGTACCAGGCAGCGGCTATAAAATTATTTTACAATGATGACACCCTATTGGAAAGCAAATTGGTCACCATTTAAGAGGTTAAAGATTAAATGGTATATCGGTAAGATTGCCGTAGGCACTCCCTATTTTCTACCGCGAAGAATGGTTAAGTCAAAAACAAAACCAGGCTATTTAGAATTTAAACCTCGTCGATTTGGTTTTGACCATACTGGACTAGGTTGGAAAACCAAATGGTATGATACTGATTATCGATTTGAATGGAGCCCACAAATTTCATTTGTCTTTTGGCGCTGGCAAATCGTTGCAACCATTGTACCTAGCATTGGCAAGAAGTATCGTTCAGGCATTGACCATTATTGGCAAGCTTGGCTCTATTATGAATATGATACTGACAAGACTAAAAGTCGTGAGGAACGTATCGAGGCAGCGCGCAAAGCGTTTCCAATGGCAAGTACGATTTATCGAAAGGGCCAGGAGGATGAAGTGGTCTATTGGTGGAATGTTGTCCTAAAGGAGAAGTACTTGTGAAAGAGAGTAAGCTTAGAAAAATAATTAAGGCACAAAAGGTAAAACCTTTGACCCTCGAAGAATTAAAAAAGCTAAGACTTAACGCTTATAAACCAGCAAAATGACGAATAAGGAAAAGTTTCTTGACCTAGTTTCCGATGAGGAGACAAATACTATTGAAAAGGCAAAGGAAAGGATTGCAAAAAGACAGGGACTGAAGATAGATCAGGAAGATTTTGAACGTAGGGCTCAACATATCTTAGAAACTGTCGTAAAACCACAGGTTAAGCGATATGAAGAGGCTAAAGCCCAAGGTACACTGAAACGATTAACTGAAGAAATGAAGACGGATCCTTGGCAAGTTAAATTACGACGTTGGTGGAAGTTTAAACGGTGGTTGTGGAAGTGCAATACCCGTTGGCTTTGGGATCTGGATTACGAACATAATATATTTAAGAAGAGATGAAAGCAAGATTACTAAAAGCAATTAGAGAAAAGGCAAGCTGGAAACCAGTTACCGAGTTTAGGGAAGGTAATCCAATTGAACGTTGGGTCCTATTACTTGATGGTAATTTAAGTTATCATTCAAGCCCAACTGAAATGATTCGTTGGATACTTGACCGAAATGCTTGGCAATATGATTCTCCATTTGATTGGAATTGGCTAGGACTTCTACAAGATTATAATCGTAAAGTAAACGAAAGAGAATTTAGAAAATTAAGGTAATATGTTTGGTATCTATGACATGATGGACATGGCCTTTGCTCAAGAAGTTGGAGTAACAGTTGATGTGTGGGAAGAAATAATTGAAAATCACTGTACTCACGAAGAGGCAGAAGAAATTATCTCTGGTCTTTGGGAAGAAGATGGTAATGTCGATGCTGCCAAAAAATTATTTAATAAAAAGTTGGCACTATTTTACTTAATTCAAGATAATTAGTATCTTAATCCTAAAAAGCAGGATATGTGTCAAGTTCGATTTATTGCAGATCTACACTTAGGTCATGGAAACATGGCAAAACGTCGTGGGTTCTCTACAGTTGAGGAGCATGACGAACACATTATCGCTAAATGGAATAGTGAGGTACACAAACGAGACTTGACCTATATCTTAGGCGATGTTACTATGGAAAAGGAGGAGCCTTACCATTTACTAGATCAGCTAAACGGCCGTAAGATAATTGTAATGGGTAACCATGACCGTCGACAAGATGTTGAAGCTCTATTACACCATGTAGATGGGGTTGCAGGCATGGTACAGTACAAAGGTTTTATACTTACTCATTGTCCAGTTCATCCAATGGAACTCGAATATCGTTTTCCGCGAAACATACATGGCCATATTCACAATAAGGTAGTCTTGAAACCATTAGCAGATGATCCTACTGGATATGGCTACGAACCAGACGAACGATATATCTGTGTTTCTTGTGAAAGGGTAGATTATACTCCTAAAACCTTAACTGAATTACTAAATCGTTAATCCCACCAAACAATATCATTAATTGAACGCCAAAGATTACTAGCATTTGGTAATTCTTTAAGGGTCCAGCCTGATTTACTTCCAATACAAATAGCCTGTTGAGTTGGTGTTGCTGATTTATTTAGTATAATTAATATTCGACTGTCAACGTACTCTATATTTTGATATGAATCGTACTCAGTATCAAGAGAGGAGATTAAAGCACCGTCTATTGAATAAAGGTCAAGTCGAATAAGTCCATCACCATAATTAATCATAAAAAAGCCAGTTGTTCCAAGTCGAGTAGAATTTGCTGCATTTGAGATATTTTCAAAACTAACAACACTATTACGATTAACGACAAGTCCAGCTGGATAATTGGTTAAAAGGTATCTTTCACCATCTAGTCGAGAAGGTTGAGAAAATCCTCTAGTTGAATAGCGACTGTAATCTGTACTGTTTTCTCCTAAGTCTCTCCATTCTGCTGCATCCGGCAACCATGCCCAAATTTTATTTTGATCATACACATAATAAAGTAGAGGACCTGCTTCATCCGACCAACTAGTATTTTGAGAATAGTCAACTCCAGGTAAAGTAAGTACCCGGTTTTCAGTAACTGTACCAGTATTACTAATTGCAAAGATAAATGAACTTTCAACATCAGGGTTAGTTACTTGCGATAGAAAACCTCCTGCTATTCTATCAAGATTAGCAGCAATAATTGAACCACTATATGAAAAGTTAATATCATCAATCCAACTCCAGTCGTCATTTGCAGTAGTTGACGTTACTTTTAAAATACTGTAAGAGGTGCCGTCAGTCGATGCTGCTATCAAAACAGTATCATCACTAAATGCTAAATTCCAAACATCTGCATAGCCGATCTCAATAAATCGTGATGTTACTGGTTTACCTTTAAATTTAGTAATTAAGGTTGCTCCGTTAATTCCTGTTAAGTTTCCAGCTAGTCCAGAGTCTTCATTAGTTTGATAGATTAGGATAGCAACTGTATCTGCTGGTGGATTTGCGTAATTTGAACCAGAATACTTAGTATTATAGTTAATTAAAGTGTTTCCATTTGAACTAGGCTGAGTTTCATCTAAACTCCAAACAGGAATCTTTGCCGTAGGATCCCAACCTCTAAGATAATGATTGTCTCCATCGACAAAATCAATTAAAATGGCTCCACTCTCTCCATACCATGCCCAAGTATTAAGGCTGGTACTTACTGGCCACTCCCAAGTTACGGCAGTAACTCCAGTTTTAGGATTAATAATTGAAGTCCAATGGTAACCATCTGACTGTCGAGTGACTCTTTTAATTAACCATGGTGAGTCCCATTTAGCAATAAATGAGCTATATGAATTAGTTTCTTGATAGTTGTTGTGGTCGATTCGAGTAGACTTTGAAATAGAGAGTAACCAATAATCACTCCAAGTAACTGCATTGTCATCTGTATAGCCAACACCTAATACTATTCGACCATCTGATGTTGTGTCCATATCACTACCGATGCCGTATTCGCAATTTACCGGTAAAACATCAGTATCTATTCTTAGTGTAGTACCATCAAATAGCCATACGGTTTGAGCAGTTGAACTTCCAATAAAGATCATTTTACCATTTCCAACAGCTGTTGTAATTTGTTGACCGTCAGCAATTATAACTTTACTTACAATTATTCCATCAGTTCTAACCATTACAAACATAGAATCGTTATTCGCTAGGTTAAATCTGATTACCCAACCTCCGCGGTCAATTGGCAAGATATCGGAAATTGATGCAGCATCGTCAACTTCTGTAATTGTACGAGTTTGATAGAATTTGCCGTTTTCTGGAACCCCTGTAACTAATTCCCAACTGTTATTATCGCCATTCCAATAGACAACGAGTATTGCCTTATCTCCTTTACTCACAAGACTACCTCCACCAGCTGCTCCACCAGTTACACTAGCACTTGAGCTGCTTGATCGAGCTTCGCGAATCATCTTGTTGATTGCCCATTCACGCATATCGTCTTCAAGACGAGAACCTAAATTGTTTTGGCCTGAGCCCCAGTTAATAAATTGTTCCATCGAATTTAAATATTTAGTATTATACTTTATTTATTCGCCGGGATTTAGTATTATAATCCTAAATAATTAGAAACATGGGATTATTAGAAAAGGCGAAAGTCGAATTAGCAATGGCTGGACTCTTAAGTGAGGCCGGCGATTTTTACGGCGGGTCAACTGGCCGAGCAGTACTTGAATTACTAGAAGTATTTGTAGAACAGGGACACAGTGGAGGCTCCGCGCCAGGAGTTATCGAGATATTTAGTAAACTGGCTAATCACGAAACTCTTGGACCACTAACCGGTCGGGATGAGGAATGGGGACCAGCAGAGGATTGGTCAGGAGATGATCCGACTCAGCAAAATCTGAGAGACAGTCGACTGTTTAGACACTCTGATGGTCGAGTTACCTGCAATCGTGCAATCGTCAAGCGATGTCCTGATGGACAACAATGGTCAGGCCCGCTTTACTTAACCAAGGAAGACGCGATAGCTGATGTAAATCGACTGAGTTCAGGACAAGAGATAAAAGGATTTCCATTTACACCCAAGACTTTCTATATCGATGTTATCGAGGAAGAGGTCAAACCCGACGATTGGATTATGTGGTGCAAAGACCCATCCCAACTAGACGCGGTTTGGGAACACTATAAAAAACCAGAATTTTTAAACCCCATAAATTAATAACAAATGATAAATGAAGCAATTGGCGGAGAGCCAATGGACCAAAGGGAAGTAATGGTTGATGAAATCATCGAACCTACTAATGACGAAATGCGAATGCCACAACCGAAAGAGTGGCGACCTAGTGTGACTGACCTCTTAAGAGAGTACGAAGTACGCATTAAATTTTTAAGCCGTGGTTGTATTGTCTCAGTTGGCTGTAGAGAAATTGCCTTTGAAAATCTAGAAGATGCAATGAAAGAGCTTAACGAGTATGTAACTAATCCATACGACGTTGTAAAAAAATGGCAAGCAATCTTTGATAAGTAGAAGGATGTCAAAGTATTATTTTGATTTAGATCGGGTTGACTGCATTAAGTTGACCCGATCAAAAGAGACTGCTCATCGATGGTATGATGAGGTTAAGCCAACTTACCGATACTTTTTAGGTTTTCAAATTGGTGTAAAGTCGCCAGGAAGAAAAGAAGGTTGGAGCGAATACGAAGACGGTTGGGGTACAGTAAGTACCCAAGCTCTCGGCGAGGCTAGTCGATTCCAAATAGATTTGGAACGGGGTCGAGCAATCCTAAAAGCCAAAGTGACAGTCTTTTCAGAATACGATGGGGAATCCCAGGCCAAGTTTTCGACCTATTTCGATAGTGACCTTGCAGCCCAAGAATATATTGACTCTCTCTTAAAAAAATCAAACCGAAACTTTGCAGTAATCGATTAAAAACCAAACAGTTATGCCATATGTAGAAGTAGACGTCGACGTAGATGAGTTTTACGATAGACTATCAATCCGAGAAAGGGACGAGTTAATTGATCTCCTCAAAGAGGATGGCCACCTAGAAGCTAAAAAGCTGGTCGTCGCTGGCGAGGAAGATCTTGAAGAGCTAATGAAAGGAAATCTGCTTGATATCGAATGGGCCCAGATGATTACGAAAATTAATGGAGCTCGATATCGATTATCTTTCGAGCAGAACCAAGTATTAATCGACTTAGCAAAAAGTCTCTAAAGATGGAAGAGCAAAGAGAATGGATCCCTTTTCAAGAAATAGATTGGGCTGATCCAAAAAACAATACCTTCTGGATTGACACTAGAGATTTCCATACGGGCTATGGTTGGAAAGACGAACCACATTCAGATTTCGATACCCTTAAAAAGTATCCTCATTTTTTCTGGACGCAAGAGGACATGGTCGAATTACTAAATAGTTATTTTACCCAGTCAGGAGGAAAAGACGACTGGAGATATTTTTCTCTGAATGGTATGGATAACTGGAATTTGAAGTATATTCGAATTGCTCGAACCGACCTAGGTTTCATTATTTGCGATCGATCTTGGAGAGCAATAAAAAGGGATATTTTAATTAATGGAGTTAACGAAGACTTATTACATTTCTCATGAGAAATATACACATACAACCAACTGACTCTTTTTTAATTCATCAAAAAAGAGTATACTAATCTTATGGAAAACCAATCACCACTTAAAACTCTTATTGCTGCTCTTGAAAAAGCACAATTAGAAACTTTGGACACTGTCTATTTGCCAACTGCTATTAAAATGGTAAAAACATTTGAGCCAGTGATTATCGCTCAGCTTGAATCTGCCAAGCAAGAAGGTATTAGAATCGGTTTAGAACGAGCATTAGAAATTTACGAAACCTCAGAAAATGAAAGCGCAACTAATTAAGAAAACATTTAGCGGAGATGAATATCAGTACACTCTTTATCTTGATGGTGAGGTAGGTATTTACGCAAAAAGCGGTGCAGGTCATGGTTGGTTTAAACTATCCAAACAAAACTGTGATGAGATATTTGGGGTAACAGATGTTGAGAAGTTGGCTGAAGAACTGTTTGGAAAATCATTACATCATGCAAATAGCAGGTCTTGTTACAAAGAAGGCTTCCACAAAGCAATGGAGTTGAATGGAGACAAGTTGTTTACTCTGGACGATGTCAGAAATGCTATTCAATTAGCAAGATACCACAGCACACATAATAAAAATGGTATATTAGTTTGCTTTCATGAAGATACCGACAAAATTATCCAATCCCTACAACAACCAACAGAAATTGAAGTTGAGATTGAGATGGAAGAAGAATTTATTTTTGACCCTGCAATGGGTATTTCACAAGGTCATTATTTGAATAAACCAAAACTTGACTCAGAAGGATGTTTAATGCTTAAAAAAGCAAGATAATGGCAGAGAATGTACATCAAGACGAATTAGAGTTTATCTACTATAAGAAAGGAACCTCAGGTTCTTTTAGCACTGGACTCTACGATCTTTATTGGAAGGCGGATTTTCATAATCGATTAAAACTCGAGACCGCTTTCCCAGAGCTTTGGGTGATTCGAGACTATTCAACTAAACCTGGATATTGGGATGACTTAGTAGCTAGAGTCAAGCAGGATTTTCCTAACATACAACTATAATAGATGGAGCTTAACGAACTAAAGTTACTGAATCCAGTACACTTAAAAATGGTAAGTAACGGCCATGGAGAGTTTCCAGATAGCTATGGACTGACTCAAACTGGTATAAAAGAGATTCAGACTCTTATTATTCAGGCACAGATTAGGATACTCGAAGAACATATCGAACATCTAACTAAACCTGGATATCGAAGACTGGATATTATTGATAAGATCAACCGACTAAAAAAAGAATTATTAAAATGAGACAAACAGGAAGAACAACACGGATTGTACACCATGTAGTAGAACAATTATACTCTGTGGGAACTTGTATAGCAACTGACCATGGTGTTTATGAATTTGAAGCAACTCGACAAATATTAAACCACTTTGAAGAAATGGTGAAAAGAGAAATGGACTTCAGATCGCATGGTTCAAAAAAAATAAAGACTACACACTTAAAAGTAGAGGAAATTCCTTATATTAAATTTGAGGTAGTATAGTCTTAGGAAAGAAAAATAGTCAGGTGGTGTAACGGGCAACATGGGGTTCGAGTCCCTAGTCTTCTCAAAGGGAGGATAAAGATTGGCAAGATACCAGTTCGAATCTGGTCCTGACTACTTTTAGGGTTTGTTAATTTTGTCCAATGTCCCAAAAATTAACGGTTAGTCAGGTGGCACTGGGTGCAAGGTTGAGTTAATGAATTTTACGAAATGTTATAGTTGACTTGGCTACTCTACAGGGTTCGACTCCCTCCTGACTACAAAAATTAAAGCTATGGAAGAAAAGGACGGTCGACTTAAGATAAATCAAGAAGAGTTTAATCGCAAGGCTCAAGAAATTCTCGATAAGGTCGTAAAACCGCAAGTCGAGAAATACGAGCGGGCTAAAGCTAACGACGAACTACAATCGACTCCACCTTTTGAGAGCGAACATTTTGTAAAGGCTGACACGCTAGACGGTCAATGGCTGTCTCCAGTAAAATCCGAAAGGGCTTGGCAAGAGGAAAAATTGGTCGAGATATTTGGCCACTACCCAAACGCAGGACCTCGCTGGCAATACCTGAATAGTTTGATTGATTTTGCTATAAGATATGGTGAACTCACAAAAAAAGAAGATTAATTTTAATAGTTATCGAATTTTAGTATATTAATCTTAAGAAACAAAATAGATCTTTGAAATATTAAAAATAAGTGTTGTTCCCTTGAGAAAGGAATAGAAACGCAGGGCAAAGTATCCGCAAGGAGAAGAGTTTAGGCGAAATACCTAAAGGGCAGTACTACGAAGCCATAACCACTCCCTGGTAATAAGTACCAACACTGAGGCTCTCAACCTCAAAATACTGGTTCGGCGTGTCACAGATGAGTGTTAAGATGGGTTCGAATCCCAGCGGGTCGTCAAAGTCAAATGTCTCGAAAGAGCTTTGTGCCAGTATTTTTATAATCAAGCCGATTGTAATTTCTTAAATAAAAAATAGTCATGAGGCGAGAGGAACACGCCCCGAAAGTGGAGAGAACCAATGCCAACGGGACTCACGGAGATACTGCGTCCACTGCTGATGGTATCTTTCACAGGTTCGAATCCTGTCCTGACTACTAACTAAACAACAAGAACAATGATAGGGTTATATACATATGACGAACTACGAAGGATGAGAAATGAAGCCTTCGATCGTGGAGAAAATTGTGGAGTAAAAATGGCAATTGATGAATTAAGAGATGCACAAAAATACGACTGCATTAATTTAACTGAAGAAGAAAAGGCTGAAGTAATGAAATACCTAACTGATAATAATTTAGAATTTGGGTATAATGTAATAGAAGGAGGCTTTTATATAATGAAAAAACGAAACCTTTAAACAACACGAACAATGAAAACAGCAGAAGAATTTTTAGACCATATCAGTGAAAACGGTAAATACACATTCGATTGGAAAGAATTTGGTGTATTATTTGCTAAATATCATGTCGAACAAGCGCTGAAGACAGCAAGTGAATCTACTCTTGAGTATGATTTTAAAGAAGAAATTACAAATAGTTACCCATTAGAAAACATTAGGTAACATTTAAACAACGGGAACCGTGAAACAGACAGCAGTAGAATGGCAATTTGAACAATTGTTTAACTCTTTTGAAAAATTCAATAATCGAGAATGTACATTTAATGACTTCCTCATAAGAAACTTAGAAATCAGAAAACAAGCCAAAGAAATGGAGAAGGAGCAGAAAAAGTTTTTCTTTGAATGTGGTAGAAACTTTCAACTAACAGGAGAAGGAACATTTGAAGAAGTATGTAACGAAACCTTTAAACAACCGGAACAATGAGAACAGCAGTAGAATGGTTGATTAAAGAGTTAGATAATTATGAGAAAGGGATTAGTGAATTCTTTAGTGAAGTTGCAATTTATAACCACGCAAGAAGAATGGAGAAACAAACACACAAAGAAACTTGGGATGTAGCACATCAAGCGGGTAGATTTGAAGGTAAAGGTATTGCAGAAGAAAATTGGCAAACATTTGAAACATATTGGGAGGAGAACCTTTAAACAACGGGAACAATGAGAACAGCAGTAGAATTTTATAGAGAAGAATTAAATGCTTTGGTTAGCCTTAGAGAATCCAAATTTAACGCGGAACACGAAATTTTTGAACAGGCCAAAGCGATGGAGCAGAGGCAAAAAGGTTATAGTCTTGAAGAAGTTATTATCCTGCTAAAATCGCGGATAACTGAGATCCATTTAAGAAAGGATAACATTCTAAAAAACAAAGACACTATGCCACAGCACCTACTTGAAGGAGGTATACTTGGTTTCCAGTCTTCAATGGATGCTATTGGGGAGCTGGTTATGGAATTAACTAAACACCAGGAATCATGAAGAACCGAATACTTAAACTCTTGTATATTAGACAAGAAAAGCAATCAGAAAATCAATACGGAACTTGGGTTAAATTTAGAATTAATCCATTTAATCCACTGACTTGGGTAGTTATAATTTTAGGTTTAGTGATTGCACTATTCATGTTTGGAATAGTGGGAATGTGGAGAGAAATTGATACAACAAATCCCTTTAAATGGCATAGTTATCAAATTAGTGAAAAACAGGTTAATCAACCTGAACAATGAAACCAGAAGAATTTGTAAACAAGCAAGAAGAAAAGTACGGCAATTTTGGAATAATGTATCCACCATCAACGGATAAAGAAGCTCTAAATGCCTTAACAGAACATTTCTTAGGAAAGGATTGGTATACCGCTAACCCTAGCAATTCAGAGCAAGTTAATACAGAAATTGTAGCTCTTATACTTGACAAGACCCAACCAAAGAAATGGTATCAAAGATTATTTAACATTTAAACAACCTGAACAATGAATAAAGAATTTGTGCCTTATGAGTTGGCTGTTAAACTCAAACAACTTGGATTTGATAAACCATGTTTCTTTGCGTTTGATAATTGCAGCCATCCAATGAGATGCTCCGATTTAAGAACAAACGAGCAAAAATTTGATGGGGTAAACTACAACAGCTCCTCATATACATCCCAACCAACATTCTCACAAGCATTTAGATGGTTTAGAAAGAAGCATAGATTAGATTCTTTTTGTAGACAAACCACGTTAGATGGACGTTCATATTTTAAAATTAGCAAGATAGAAACTGATGAGATTATCAAAGGTTATTCAAATTTTACTACTACTTACGAAGCGGCAGAACTTGCTGCTCTCGATAAACTGATCGAAATTATAGAAACTAAACAACTCGAATCATGATTATTTTACAAATTATATTAGGGCTGCTAGCGACTGCCTTTTGTCTCCTATGCGTTTATTTTCCTTTTTCCTGGATAGGAAAAGCCGTACTCAATTTTACTGGTGGAGATTCCGATGATCGTATTTTGGCAGCTGTCCTTGGGTTTTTATTTGCTATGTTGGCCATGCTTCTACTAATGATCGCCTTCATAATCGGTGATGCTGTATTACAACTCTTCTTTTTAATTTAACCCATGAAAACAGTAAAAGAGACAGAATTGAGAATAGGAAATCTAGTTTCTCAAAACGGTTACCCAGGACTAGTCTATTCGATTGAGTCAGCCTTGCCTAGACGAGAGGAGAGGTTTAACGATAAAGTCGTGATTACTCTTTATGACAGCGGTCTAGCGACAGTTACCCTTGACCAGGTCTCGCCAGTTACCATAACGGATGATCTACTTACCCGTTTTGGTTTTCAGGGAGAGTACAACTCGATGATTAATATTATGACATTTATTTTACCGGGAACTCCATTTAGTTTTGTGCAAGGAAAATTTGTTATGCAGACTGGGACAGGGGACTTTTGTGTCTACTTAAAATTTGCCCATCAACTTCAAAACCTCTACTTTGCACTGGTCGGGGAAGAATTAACCCTAAATTAAGCAGTATGGAAAGAAACCAATTTTTAGAGATAGACGGCCTCTATTGGGAGTCAGATACCCATGAATGGTTCCACGACAAGATCTGTACCCAATACGCTCGGAGGGATAGTGGTCTCAATAAAGATGCCCTACCTAATATCTATTGTTTTATATTAAGAAACAAAGAAACTGGAGAATACGACAGGGTAATGATGGACTCTAACACAAATGAAATCATCTTTGATACTAAAGAGTTAGAGGCTGTGTCCTTTGAAATTGACAAACTAAAAGTAGCAAAACGATTTAATTTATAAAGGATGACTGAGATAGAAGAAGCCGCTGCTAACCTGGCAGACCCAAATTTATGCAAGACGGATAATTGGATTGCCGGTGCCAAATGGCAACAGGAACAAGAATTAGACAGGCTCAAAGAAGCATATAGTATGGGAAGAGAGGGTAAGTCCATCAAAGAATTTAATGAAGCCTTTAATCAACAATAAGATGGAACAAACTCCAGTAGAATTACTAATAACTAGTATAGCCCACGATGAGAGGACTAAATGGATGGTAGATGATTATGTATGGAAAGCAATCTTAAAACAAGCCAGGTTAGAGGAAACTCAAGCAAAAATAGATGCTTTTGATGATGGTTATCAACAAGGTGTAAAATCAATGTCTTAACTAATTTAAAAAGTAGGTTCTTTTATAGTATATTAATTTTATGAAAAAGGAATTTACAGACCACTCAGCAGCTTTACGACTAGACCTATTAGGATTCAATGAGCCTTGTTTTGGTTATTATTTATGCAAAAGGTCGGACCTTCCTGTTGAATTAGAAATAACAACATGGGTAGATTTATTACCTTACGATTCATCAAGCTGTAAAGCACCAACGTACCAACAAGCATTTAGATTTTTTAGGGAAAAGTACAAACTAGAAGGTATTGTACAAGGACATGAAGATTCTGCAGTATACAAATTTACTATTTGGACCTATTTAGAAAATAGCAAGCAACTCAGGTATGCTGGATATGAATATCCATCCTATGAAGAGGCAGAAAAATCATGTCTTATTAGCTTAATTCAAATTGCAGAAATGTTAAAACACGAACAATGAGAAACATACACGTATTACCAACTGAAAACTACAAACAAGATTATACCACAATGCGTGGAGAAGTTATAGAAGTAGTTAGACTAGGACAATTAATCCGACATAAAGAAGTTGGTGAATTTCTAGTAAATAAAAATCCACAGTGGGCTGCTTCTTGTGATACTGATATATTAGTTCCTCACCATATGTACATCACTTCTGATGAAGAACTCAAAGACGGTGACTGGTTTTTAGATATTATTTCAAACACAATACATCGAGCCAAACAAGCTACGGGTTTTTTCAATACAAGAAAGAAAATCATCCTAACAACAGATCAAGACTTAATTAAATACGGTGTACAAACCATTGATGATGAGCTCCTAGATGCGTGTATCAGCGTTATTTCATACGATAATGAAAAAGCAACTAAAGATTCTGAACTGAATATCCCACAAGAGGAACATAAACCACTAAAAACAATGAAAAATATACACGTATTACCAACAAACAAACCAAGTATAGTTTTTAATACTAATAAAGGGGAGTACCACTTTAGAGAACACTACGTTCCTGATACAATCCAAACTTGTAAAAACCATAACATCTACATCACTTCTGATGAAGAAATTAAAGAAGGAGATTGGTTTATTGCATTAGATGGTTCAAATGACATTTATAAAGCTAATAAAGTTTGGTTAGATATTATAAAAGAAAATACTAATCCATCAAGAAAAATCATCCTAACAACAGACCAAGACTTAATCAACAATGGTGTACAACAAATCGATATTGAGTTTTTAGAATGGTTTGTAAAGAATCCAAGTTGTGAGAATGTTGATATTTCAAAACATTATGATAAAGTTGATATTGATGGAACTTGCCTGTCTTGATAAACTGATTGAGATTATGGAAACTAAACAGCTCGAACCGTGACGTTTTTAATAATATTATTGCTCATTTTAGTGGTAGTAAACCTGCATAACATTAATCAAAACCTTAACCTTTAACCGACTGAAAAATGGCAGATGAAAGAAAATCAACTTTAATTGTTTTAGAAGCGACGATGACCTTTGAAGAACTAGAAGTTCTTATTGAGGAAATAAGGAGAATTTCTGGATCGATGGGAATTAAGATAACCCTTAATCAACCCGAACCATGAAAAAGATTAAAACGCGAAAAGGGCTGCAACGATGGGTTGACCGAAGGAGAGAAGCGAAACCTAAAGGTCAGATTGGATCGTCAGGTGTAGGTAGTCCCACGGGTACTTTAGCATTATCAGGTTCAATAAAGGTAGGTTCACTAATAAAACAACGGGAACAGTGAAACTAAACAATATAATCTTGGACTGGTTAAACCAGCATGGTGATCCTGAAATTGATAAATTCGTTAAAGAAAACTTAGAAAAAACAATTAAAATAGATATGAAGACAAAAGTATATTCTGCATTCCCAGGTGTAGGCAAGACCTACTACTTCAACACCACAGATAGA
>Ga0222712_10004667_pt1 | contig 14228 bp, 15 predicted proteins | sample C33_657DmetaG_FD_165043 | JGI IMG/M metagenome (GOLD analysis project Ga0222712, IMG submission 165043) | Estuarine water microbial communities from San Francisco Bay, California, United States - C33_657D | ecosystem: Environmental > Aquatic > Marine > Unclassified | place: USA: California... | reverse complement strand
GAATGCATCCTTCGAAACAGCAGTCAGGAAGTTTTGCCCGTCCCAAAGGTCGTATTCTTAATGGTGTCGACGCAAACATTACACGCTTGTATCAGTCACCTAAATAGGAAGCTTGAGATGGATCGTAGAGATTTATATGGTTATCGTGATCAGCGTCCTGATCCAAAATGGCCAGGCGGTGCAAGCGTTGCGATCAATCTCGTGGTGAATGTCGAAGAGGGCGCAGAGCTCAGTCTTGCGGATGGCGACCCCTCGAATGAACCGATGCACGAAGTGACGAGCAAAGTCGTGTCGCAACCTGACCTGTGCCGAGAGTCGCATTTTGAGTTTGGTTCGCGTCTAGGCTATTGGCGCGTGATGCGCGAACTCGATGAGGCTGGTGTCAAGGTCACCTTGAACGCGTGTGGTCGTGCCGCACAACGCACTCCAGCGTTACTAAAAGATGCTGTCGGCCGTGGACATGATCTGTGCGCCCATGGCTGGTTGTGGCAATCTCCTGCCGGTATGTCACCCGCGGACGAAGAGGCGAAGATGCGCAGTACTCTCGATGCCATTGAGTTCGCAACAGGACAACGACCCACAGGTTGGCATTGTAAATCCACACCGACCTTACACACGCGCGCAATCGCAGCCAAGCTCGGCCTGCTCTACGACAGCGATGCCTATAACGACGAGTTGCCGTATTGGGTTGCGGGTGAGCAGGGGCCGTTGCTCGTGTTGCCCTATCAGTTTGATACCAATGACATGCGGTTTTTTGGTGAGTCTCCGGCGTTTGTGCAAGCCAAGGACTTTTCAAACTATGTCATTGAGACGGTGCAAAGATTACTAGAGGAGGGTGAGCGTTGGCAGTCTAAATCGATGCTGACCATTGGTCTGCACTTGAGGATTATCGGTCGTCCCGGACGCATCAACGCACTGCGTGACATTTTGCAGTTTATTAAAAGTGATCCACGGATTTGGATTGCGACGCGTACTGAGATTGCTCGACATTGGATGTCATCTGATTCATCGCATCAGATGGCGCCGCGCCACTCAACACAGCAATAATATTGTCTGCTACGCGATGTTCAATTACGAGCCACGACCGACATTGATCATGCTTTGATCCGGCTTGCAGTAGACAAGTTGGGGGGGCGGCGGAAAAGTTAGTCTATGGAAATTTTCGCATTCTTAACGACGTCTCCGACTCGGATATTTTCAGAGCGTACAAAATCGGTCAGTTGTTTTTGATTCATAAAATTAGGATCAAGACCGCCTCTCGTCAACTCTTCACGGACCTTGGGATTTTCAACGACAGCCTTTAACGCCGCAGTCAACTTGTCAGCAAGGTCAGTAGGAATATTCGCAGGTCCCAATACGCCCATCCATGAAATCCAGGATTGCACACCCTGCTCAACCATTGTCATGAGCTGTGGTGCGGCAGCCAGTCGATTTTGACTCGAAACACCCAGGATCTTTGCTTTTCCTGCGTTGTGATGAGGCAACGCAACGACCGCGGGCACAAAGACTGAATCAACCTGCCCTCCCAGAACCGCTGTCATAGCGGGTGCCGCGCCTTGAAAAGGAACATGCAACATCTGACTGCCTGTCTGAGCCAAGAACATTTCAGTCGCTAGGTGGCTTGAGCTGCCGATGCCCCAAGATGAGTAAGTCATCTTTGAGGCAGGATCTTTGCCCTTCTGGATAAATTGTTTTAAATCTCCTGGATTATTCTGCGGGTTCACAACTAGAACAAGAGGGAAAAATCCGACCATACCAATGTTCGTGAAGTCCTTATTCACATCATAGCGAGCTGTCTTGGGAGAAACCAGTGGACTCACAATGTAAGAGTCCGCAATGAAAACAATCGTGTAACCATCCGGCGCTGATTTGACCAGCATATCGGTACCGATCAGACCTGTTGCTCCGGCTCGATTTTCAACGACAACGGGTTGTCCCAATACATCTGACATGTGCTTAGCAACGATGCGCCCCAAGACATCTGAGCCACCGCCAGGAGGCCAAGGGATAATCATTCTGATGGGTTTGTCAGGGTAGCTGGCTAAGGCAAGGCTACTCAATCCTGTTGTTAAAACGACCAAAACGACTTGCAGTAAACGTAACGCCCGAAGTCTGAAAATTTGCAAGATCATCTCCCTTTTAATAATTTAAGAAACATGTGAGTCCACGCTTACTAACGCATCATTACCTATCACCGCATTGCTGAGTCGTTGAGTTAGTTTTTTCAAGCCTCATCGCAAACAGTGCCGTCATGTTGTGCTGCAAAGTAAAGTACCTGGCGAGCAAGCATAGCGGGCATGATGTTCATGATGGCATGATGACTCGAGGGCACGTGTACGATCGTTAAATTTTTAATATGCTGGCGGATGACTTGCTCTTGTGTTTGGATTGTTACAGGCGCCTGCGCAGGGTACAACCCAAGTGTCGGAGTTTTGATGCGGCTCAGATAAGGGGTCGCATCAATGACCGACGCGATACGTGACATGCGGATCAATACATCAACGTTTGATTTTCCCATCTCATCGGCATACCACTTCAGCAAGCCAACGTCAGTACCCGGTCCAAACCGAGTTGCGCTGTTTGCAGCATCGGCCCAACCACGCGAACCTAGGGTACTCAAAGCTTCTTGCCAAGTTGGGTAACCAAAGGCGAAGGCCTTTTGCGTATCAGGATTAATGTGTGTGGGTGCGGCCACCAAAGATAGCGTGCGAAGCAGATCGGGATGTTCGGCCGCAAGAGCCATGCCAATAATACCGGCGACCGATTCGCCGCAGTAGTGCACAGGGTCACCACCTAGGCTTTGTATGAGCGCGACGAGGTCGCCTACGTAGTGTTGGGGTGTGATGTCCGCATCTAGATCGCTAGGGATCTCAGACTGGCCCAGGCCACGCAGATCGGGGCGTACGACCTTAAAAAAGCGCGCTAAGTACGGTACCCATGGTCTCCAAAACTCGCTTGAGCGGCCATAGCCATGCTGCAAAATTAAATAAGGCGCTTGACGCCATGGGTCGGTAAAATCATCGAGTGCATAGTGAATGGCAGGGTGACCAGCGCGTTTTAAAAATGGCATGACAGTCCTTGCGTGATGGCTGTTGAAACTTTGTGTGGTGTCGCAAGCCGCGACCTAGTCAAGCTTAATATTTGCGTTGCGAATCACAGCCGACCATTTGACCAAGTCGGCTTGCATCACCTCAGTTAACTGCTCGGGTGTGCTGCCTAGGGCTTCAATCCCCATTTTCGCGAACCGAGCCTTGAGATCGTCTTGCTTTGTGATGGCAACGATATCCATTGATAACTTTTTTGAAATCTCGGGCGGTAATCCAGCCGGTGCCAAAAATGCATACCATGTGCCCGCTTCAAAACCGGGGTAGCCCGATTCAGCGATCGTTGGGATGTCTGGAGCAAGGGCTGATCTTTGTGTGCCCGTGACGGCCAACGCTTTGAGCTTACCTGCTGTGACATGGGGCAACGCCGACACTGGGTTATTAAACATTAACTGGCCCTGACCAGCGAGAAGATCATTGGTTGCGGGCGCAGCCCCTTTATACGGAACATGCAAGAAGTCGATTTGAGCAGCGGTGCGAAATAGCTCTGCGGTGAGGTGAGTGGGAGTGCCGTTTCCAGCAGAGACCAAAGCAAGTTTTCCCGGTTGTGCTTTGGCCAAGGCGACGAGCTCAGACACTGACTGAGCAGGCACCGACGGATGCGCAACCAACACCAAAGAGTAATACGCGACTTGTGAGAGGGGTGTAAAGTCTTTAATCGGATCGTAAGGAAGCTTGTCATACAACGCACTATTAATGACGTGGCTGCTTGCGATTAATAAAATGGTGTACCCATCCGGCGCAGCCTTCGCTGTCATGTCTGAACCGATATTGCCCGCAGCGCCAGCGCGATTTTCGACGATCACGGGTTGACTCCATGCGGCCGAAAGCTTCTCGGCGTACACGCGGCCTAGCACGTCAGCAGGACCACCCGGCGGAAACGGCACAATGAGGCGCACTGATTTGCTGGGAAAACTTTGAGCGCGTGATTCTGTTGACCACGTGCTGGTGATCGCAATTAAAAGACCGAAAAGTGCTAAGCGGTACATGATGAGCTCCTGCTGGTTCTAATTCTTATTTTGCATCTTTTGTAATCAGATTTATAGCATAGCCTTCAAATAGCACGAGGGCCATCCCTGTGCCTGACACAATCAGCTAGTGTGCGGTGAATCGTCGTGAATAGTCACCCACTTCTCACGACCTGACACACTTAAGCATCGTGCGTTCAGTGCGAAGTGGGCGATGGTATCTTGAATCACGTCTTGTTCGCCAATGGCGGCACTGGCCCAAAGTTCGAGCTGTGGATGTTTTTTTCGGGCAGCGTCAAGTAACAAGGGTAAGTCTTTGCGCACGTGGCTGCCCACCGCTAAAAATACCGGTACCACGCAAACCTGTGTGACCCCTTGGGCGACGAACTCGTCGAGCGCCTGCTCAAGGCTCGGGGTCATGCACTCAAGAAAGGCGAGCTTAACCGGCACCGCACTTAGTGCTTGCATCTTGTTTAAGATCGCCTCAAATGGCAAGCGCCATTGCGGATCGCGCGAACCGTGTGCAAAAAGAAGTGTGCTGGTTGTCAAAGCGAAGATCCTGAAAAAATACCTTAAAAGTTATGCTGCAGCCGTAAGCGTTTGGAAGTGCTTGACGGCCTATAGAACGTCACCATCCAAAATAATTGACGCACTAGCCAGTTGTTCAGTTTCGATTGTGTCACACAAGAGCGCTCACTGGGTGGGGTCAGCCTCCCTTAACTTTGTTATAAGCATACAAAAAATGGTTCTTTGACCTCAACGAATGAAGCCTTTAGTCTGAGGGCTTTACGGTCTGTGCCAAACTCATGTATCAGCCTTCAAGCTTTGACACCGCGCGCTTAAACGAACGCGCACGACAACTCGCCGGTCAAATTCAACGCAACAAGGAAGGTCGGTTAAGCGACGAGCACCTGAAACCTCTGCGCTTACAAAACGGGCTGTATGTGCAACGGCATGCGCCGATGCTGCGGATCGCAATCGCCTATGGAATGCTAAACAGCGCACAGCTGAGGATGCTCGGACACGTTGCACGCAAATACGACCGAGGGTATGGGCATCTGACGACGCGTCAGAATATGCAGCTGAACTGGATTTCTTTAGACGACGCACCCAAGGCGCTCTTTGATCTAGCGCAAGTGGGGATACACGGCATTCAGTCAAGCGGCAATTGCTTGCGTAACATTACCAGCGACGCCTTAGCAGGTATCGCACCCGATGAAATTCTTGATCCGCGCCCCTACGCCGAGCTTTTGCGGCAATGGAGCACTTTTCATCCCGAGTTATGTTTTTTGCCGCGTAAATTTAAAGTCGCAATAACAGGCACACCTGAAGACCGTGCCTTGGTACAAATTCACGACATGGCCTTTGAGGTGGTTGAGGCAACACCTCACGCGGTGTTTCGCGTGCGCGTAGGAGGCGGGCTGGGCAGGACGCCCATCTTGGGTCCGGTGCTGCGCGAGCGCCTAGACTGGTACGATATGTTGACCTACACCCACGCCGTGATGCGGGTGTATAACGAGCTTGGGCGTCGCGATAATCTCACCAAGGCGCGAATCAAGATTTTGGTGCGCAGCGTGGGCATCGAGACGTTTAGCCAAATGGTTGAGGCCGAATGGCAAGACTTGCGCGACGGCCCGCACAAACTGACGCAAGCCGAACTTGACCGCGTGACCCACGCCTTTGTTGAACCCGACTGGACACAAGGTCTAGCGCTGACCGGGCCTGAACCTAGCGACACACCTACTCACGCCACCGCTTGGCTTCGTTGGTTAAAGCGTAATCGGCTTGCACACCGTCACCCCGGTTATGCCGCAATTTTGATTCCCTTAAAAGCGCCCGGTCGCGCACCTGGCGACGTCACGAGTGACGAAATCGATGCACTCGCGACGATCGCCGATCGTTTTAGTCAGGGTTTTATTCGCGTCAGTCACACCCAAGATTTTGTATTGCCGGCCGTACGCGAAGCAGACCTGCCCGAGCTGTATCAAGCCTTACAAGCGCTGAACCTACATCACGCCGTAGGCGGTTTGCTTGGTTCGATGGTCGTCTGTCCGGGAGGAGATTTCTGCGCGTTGGCCAACGCCCGGTCGCTGCCGATTGCAGAGGATATTGCGCAACGCTATGCCGCCTTAGATGCTCAAGAAACAATTGGGCCACTTGATCTGCGCATATCGGGATGTATGAATAGTTGTGGGCATCACCACGTCGGCCACATCGGAATCCTAGGGGTCGATAAAGACGGCGCCGCTTTTTATCAACTGCTGCTCGGTGGTCATTCGGGGCATGGCGCACCCGCAGCGCTGGGCACCATCATCGGACGCGCCTTCGCTGAGGACGAAATCGCCGACGCTGTAGAAGAAATTATTGATGCCTATCTTGAACAGCGCGAACCCGGCGAAACCTTCAGACAATCTGTCGCGCGCTTAGGTAAACCACTCTTTGCCCTAGCGGCCGAGGCTGCCCGCAAACCCGAGCACCAGCCAAAACGTCATGTCTCGCAGCGGCAAGACGAGACGCTTGTATGAAGGTTTGGTTTATCGGAGCTGGCCCTGGCGATCCAGAGTTAATGACGCGCAAGGCTTGGCGCCTGTTGGGTCAAGCCGACGTCGTGCTGCACGACGCTTTGATGGATATTCCAGGCATGAAAGAGGCCGCACCGCACGCGCAGTGGTTAGAGGTCGGAAAGCGTTCGGGTCGCCCCTCGGTTGAACAAGCATTTATCTGCCGCACGTTAGTGGCGTTGGCCAAACGCGGCCTCACGGTCGTACGTTTAAAAGGCGGCGACCCCGCAATTTTTGGGCGTCTAGCTGAAGAGCTTCAAGCTTGCCGCGCAGAAAAACTCGACGTTGAAATCGTGCCCGGTGTCACAGCGGCCTGCGCAGCGGCCGCTGATCTGCAAACCAGTCTGACCCTGCGGGGCGAGTCGCGCAGCGTCGTCTTTGTGACGCCGCGTGTGGGCAAGTACGAGACCGGCGCGCAAGGCGAATGGCTGGCTGCTGCCATGGCAGCGCAGACCGTCGTGCTGTATATGGCAAGCTCCCAAGCAAAGGATCTTTGCGCCAAGTTGCTTGCGGCAGGCAAAGCGAAAGACACACCGCTTTGTATTGTTGAAAACGCCAGCCGCACAGGGCAACAGTTAAAGCACACACTATTTGAGATCGCTCAACGAGGTTTGCCCGCGCTTGAAGGTCCAGTGACGTTGCTGCTGGGGCAAGCGCTGCGCTACGCGAAAGCCCAAGACTCCGGTTTAGAAAAGCCGATAACCGGGCAGCAAGCAGGCTGGTCATATGGCGTCGCTTGACAAACTAAAGCTTGATATCCACCTTTACTCCTCAAGGCTTGCGCGACGGCGCGGCAGATCTTAGGCAGAACCTCTTTGAATACTTTACAAACCAGTGACATCCCTTGTGTATTTAATTTAGACGGTCAACGACTCGCACAGACGCCCGAGTTAGCGCTTGTCCTTGAGGCCGACACCATTTTTAACCGCTCAGAAGCGGGCACGGTTACCTCCTACCTCAGAGCCCTGCTAGTCAAACAAAACTCCCCGACCGCGCTAGGCGTTCGCTTTGGCAAATTTACGGACGGACGTTCGTACTCAATTGCCTCGCGCCTGCGTGAAATCGGCTATCGCGGTGAACTCCACGCCCTGGGCGACATCAATCACGAATTGATTTTTTTATTGCGCCGAGTCGGGTTTACGCATTTTCATATTCCAGATCCAGGCGCGAACGTCTTGCCTGCCGAAATAGTCAATCCTCTGAACGGATATTATCAAGCGGGTGCTGATGACACGCGCGCTCAGTGGCAAGTTCAGTCGCGCTAGAGGCTTGCGCCGTGTCCGCAATCAGGGTCAAGGCGTACAGCATGCAGCCTACCGCGACAGCGCGGAACAAATACTGAACGTACGGCATACCTTGCATCATGAGTCACCTTTAATAGCCCACACGTCGATCAAAACAATCAACTCGCAGCCTAAGAAGAATCGTAGTGCCCCACCGCCGGATTCCGAACAACTGTATTTTCATTTAGATATAAGTTATTCAGTTATAACTAAAAGCCGCCCTTCAGACCTTTTACGTTTAGGTGCAAGGCATGAGCATTTTTTCCGCAGCACCTCCAATAGCGCTGCAGGTGATTCTAGCCACGCAAAGGCAAATCGCTGCAAACCCTGTTCAATCTGCCTCCATTGCTTTCGCATCAAAGTACTTAGATAAGTAATGAATTAACATGCTGTCGTTTGAGGGACGCGATCCACGTGTCCTCTGCGATCAAAAGATGCAAAAGCCAAGGAAGCACGTCCATGCCTGATTTGTTCACGCCTTATACGCTCAAGGGTGTCACGCTACGCAATCGCATCGCGATGTCGCCGATGACGATGTATCGGTCTGAGCCAGATGGGAAGATGAACGACTTCCACCTGATGCTGATGGGCTCGCGTGCAGCCGGCGGCTTCGGCTTGGTCTTCCCCGAACAGATCGCCATCACACCCGATGGCCGCACCAGCACTTCGTGTGCCGGGCTGTGGGAGGATGAGCAGATCGAAAGCATGGCCCGTGTAGTCAGGATGATCAAGGACATGGGTGCGGTCCCGGCCATTCAACTGGGCCATACGGGTCGCAAGGGAAGCGAGCAAAAGCCTTGGGAAGGCAAGCTGCAAATCGCCCCAGACCATCCCGATGGCTGGCAGGTGCGCGGTCCTTCGCCCATTCCATATGGCGGGCGCTTCCCCTATGCCGTGCACGAACTCACCGTTGACGAGATTCATGCGTTGCACCGGGCCTATGCGGCCGCCGCAAAACGTGCCCTCGCGGCTGGCTTCGAGTGGCTCGAGATGCACTTCGCACACGGTTATCTCGGCGCGAGTTTTTTTTCACCCCTGGCAAATCAACGCTCGGATGCTTATGGCGGAACGCTCGAGAATCGGCTGCGATTTCACCGCGAGGCGCTGGATGCGGTGCGTGCCGTTTGGCCTGAGCGCCTACCGCTCACGATGCGTCTGGTGACGGATGATTACCATGAAGACGGCGTGCAGTTTGAAGAAGCGGTCTGGGCGGTCGCGCAGTTGAAGAACCACGGCCTTGATCTGGCAGACTTGAGCATCGGTCTGAACACCGACAACATGCGCGAGCCTCCCTTCTCTCGCGCCGCTTTCATGGTCGAGCGGGGCAATCGCGTCCGTCGCGAGGTCGGAATTCCGGTGGCGGTTAGCTGGAACCTAGGGCAGCCTGCCGTGGCGAACCAGGTGATACGCGAAGAACTCGTCGACTTGGTGTTTCTCGGGCGACCCGCACTTGCTAACCCGCATTGGCCAATCTGGGCGGCGCGTGAGCTTGCTCACGAAGACCCTTTCTCGCTGCTGCCGCGCGACTGGTCGTGGTGGCTGAAGAACCGGCCGGGCTCCGAAAATTCGCACGGTTGGCCACCGCCAGCGATCGCCACTTGAGGGCGCGTGCTTAGACGGCTATGCGAGCGTAGCCTTTGGGGTAGGGTGGGTCAAAAGGGGTACGTACCATCCGTCTTGATGTATCATGCTATTTCAAGATGTATCAAGATGAGGTGCTTTTATGGCTACTGCTGCACGCGAAAAGTTTTCTTCCCAAGCCTCGCCAGACGTGTTGACCGCATTACGTCAAATCGCTGAGCTGCAAGGTCGGCAATTTCAGGCTGTGCTCGATGAGGCTCTGCGTGATTACATTGACCGCCAGCAAAAGACTCGACCCCGTCGTCACGTGATGGCGTCATTTGCGTCTAGTCTTGATGAATTCGATCATCTGTACCGCGAACTCGCGAAGTAAGCCGTGCGGCACGATTATTTAACCGTGGCCGATGTGCTCGGTATGCACACGATCCTAATGCAAAGGTACGGCGGCGCGGGCGGTGTTCGTGACCCAGGTGCCCTAGAGGCAGCCCTGTTTAGACCACAAACGGGTTACTACTCCGACATCATCGCTGAGGCTGCAGCGCTGCTAGAAAGCCTAGCTATTAATCATCCGTTTGTAGATGGCAACAAACGCATCGCTTTTGCGGCGACTGACGTGTTCCTGCGTATTAATGGCTGGTGTCTAAAGAGGCAACCGATGGTGATCCACACAGAGATGCTAAAGATGTTGGAGGCTGGCACGTTTGATATCGCCCACCTTGAACCTTGGCTTCGAGAGTTTGCGATGACTCAAGAGTGAGGGCGGTTAGTATCTCTGCCGCAGACCCAAAGCAATACGGCGAACCCTCTCAAACGGTTTTCTTATACGCCGCGCTTGGCTGGTAGTTCAAAATGACTTTGTCCCAATCAACGCCAAATAACGTTGGAATATAGGGTCAATCGGCCGTCGCGTCCCAAGACTCTCCTATACTGAAGCATCTAAACCGTTTTCAGGTGACTTCTGTGTACTCTCATTCAAACTCTAACCCTTATCTGCGCTTGATTTCAGGCGTGGTGCTGGCCTGTTCGGCCTTGTTTTTTGGTGTCGCTCAGGCGCAGCAAACTTTACGAGTCACCACCATCCCCGAAGAGGCTGCTACCGAGCAAATGCGCAAATTTGGTCCTCTGACCAAATATCTTGAGCGCACAACAGGGATGACGGTTAGCTTCGTACCTGTTAATGACTACCCTGCAGCGGTAGAGGCCTTGGTCAATAAGCAGGTGGAACTGGTCTGGTTCGGAGGCTTTACCTATGTACAGGCTCAAATCCGTTCTGGCGGAAAGGTTGTGCCGATTGCGCAGCGCGAAGAAGACACCAAGTTTCGCTCGGTTTTCATCACGCAGAAAGACTCCGGTATCAAACAGCTCTCAGATCTAAAGGGTAAGCAAGTGAGTTTTGGCTCGCAATCCAGCACCTCGGGCCATCTCATGCCGCGTTCTTTCTTATTGGATGCGGGGATCAATCCAGATCGAGACTTTAAGCGCGTTGCTTATTCGGGGGCGCATGATGCCACGATTGCCTCGGTTGTGAGTGGTCGCGTGGATGCCGCAGCACTAGACATCACAGTTTGGCAAAAATTCGTGAATGAAAAAAAGGTGGACACGAGCAAGGTGGACGTCTTTTACACCACGCCACCTTACTTTAATTACAACTGGTCGGTTCATGCCGATATGCCTGCCGCGTTGCGTGAAAAAATCACCAACGCTTTGCTTGCTCTCGATATGAATACCCCCGAGGGTAAAGAAATCCTGACGCTCAATCGCGCCAGCAAATACATTCCCACGACCCCAGAGAACTATAAGGGCCTCGAGTCAGCGGGCAAAAGTGCAGGTCTTATTAAATAATGTCTGGCCTACGTCTTGAGTTGAAGGGCGTTTGCGCTCGTCATCCTGCCGCGACCAAAGAGTCTCGCCCTGCAATAGAAGAACTATCGTTGACGATTGAACCGGGTGAGCACGTCGCGGTCATCGGGCCTTCGGGGGCTGGAAAAACCACCTTGCTTCAGTTGTTGGGTGCAGCGCTTAAGCCCTCGGTAGGGCATGTGACCCTTGACGGTCAGTCGGTTTGGACGCTTTCGACTCGAGGTCTGCAGCAGCAGCGTGGCCAACTGTTTTATGCGCCACAAACTCCGCCGCTTCCACCACGACAGCGGGTGATCGTTTCGTTACTCGCAGCCAAGCTGCCCGCTTTGTCTTTGTGGCAAAGCCTAAAAAACTTGTTGTATCCACAACATGTCGAAGAGGTTGCTGGCGCGTTGGCGCAATTCGATCTGCAAGAAAAGTTGTGGGATCGCGTCGATCGTCTGTCCGGCGGGGAGCGTCAACGGGTGGGTTTGGCGCGTGCGTTATTAGCGCCGGCGAAACTTTGGCTCGTGGACGAACCCTTGTCCGCCCTCGATCCGACGCGTGCCCGACAGGCCATCGCGACGCTCTTGCGTGAGGCGAGTGCGCGAGGTGTCACGCTAGTGACGACTTTGCATCAGGTCAAGGTTGCCACCGCTGAGTTTCCCCGAGTGCTTGGCTTGCGCGAGGGAAAACTAGTCTTTGATTTGCCGGGACACGCTGTGTCAGAAGAAATTTTAGCCAAGCTTTATGCACAGTTCGAGTACGAGCTCGCTCTAGTAGAAGCGCCTGTCGCGCCTCAAGAACAGCTCCCACCTGCTAAGCAGGAAATCCGCGTGGGTTGCGCCTGAGCGCGATGATGACGACTGGGCCCGTCTCGATTGCAGTTATCAAAGATCCCGCCTTGAGAGATCCGGCTTGGACGCGTCGTGTGTTCTGGTTTGTCGTGGGGTGCGTGCTCCTTTGGCCCGCTTTAGTCAGTACAGAGTTTCGTCCCTGGGTATTTTTCGAAACAGAAAACCTAAAGGTCACCACGCGCTTTTTAGCCGAATTTTTTCCGCCAGCACTGAACCCTGAATTCTTGGAGTTGGTCGCTCGTGAGGCATGGCGTACGGTAGCGATCGCCACGGCAGGGACGTTTCTGGCCCTGGTGCTTGCGATCCCCTTGACGCTACTGTCGACGACGGTGCTATCGGTGTCTTCTCTGTCTGGTCGTATGCACGCGTTGCCTTTTGTTATCAGACAGTTGATCCGCTGGCTCTTGATTCTTTTGCGCAGTGTGCCTGAGCTTATTTGGGCGCTCGTTTTTGTGCGAGTGGTGGGACTTGGTCCGGCTGCCGGAGTCTTGGCGATCGCTTTGACCTACGCCGGAATGCTGGGCAAAGTGTATGGCGAGATTCTAGAGAGTGGCGAGCGCGAGCCCGCCACGGCCTTATTAAGAAATGGCGCAGGCCGTATGCAGACTTTTTTCTTTAGTATCTTGCCATGTAATGCCAAAGAGCTGACGAGTTATACGATTTATCGCTGGGAGTGTGCGATCCGTGCCTCAACAGTGTTGGGTTTTGTCGGTGCGGGTGGTTTGGGTCAGCAAATGGACAACTCGATGCGCATGTTCAACGGCTCCGAAGTCGCCACGATGTTGATTGTTTTTATTTTGTTGGTCGGGCTCGCGGATCTCTTGAGCACTTGGATGCGGCGGGCACTGCAATGAGTCAAGCCACGACTGATCGATCGCCGTCATCGCAACCTCAGGGTGCGCCGCGACGCCCTCGTCACTGGATGCGTTTGGACTCGCCAGTTTGTTGGTCTCTAGTTGGGACAGTCGCTCTGATTGTTTTAAGTTTTTGGTCTCTCGATTTGCAGCTCGGCCGCGTGCTGTCTGTTGAGAGTCTTGGTCGCATGGGCAAGTTTTTGGGTGAGCTCATGTCACCCAATCTAGAGCCGGTTTTTTTAAGCAAGTTGTTGCAAGCTAGTTTGGACACCTTGGCGATGTCCGCGGTGGGGACTCTGCTCGCGGCGATTTTTGGTTTACTGTTGGCCGTACCCGCGAGCCGCAGTTACGCCGGCGATCCCGCACGTTGGCGGTTTTTGACGCGACTGGTGCTTAATGCTTTGCGTGCCATTCCTGAACTCGTCTGGGCTGCCTTGCTGCTAATTTCTGCTGGTTTGGGGCCGTTTGCCGGCACGCTGGCTTTGGGCTTACACACGACAGGCGTCTTAGGACGGTTATTTGCCGAGTCAATCGAAAATGCTCCACAACACGCGGCCTCGGCTCTGCGTGTGCAAGGTATTGGAGAAGGGCGCGTATTTTTATATGCAACACTTCCGACTGTTTCTCCTCAATTAATGTCCTACTCGTTATATCGTTGGGAGAACAATATCCGTGCGGCTGCCGTATTGGGTGTAGTGGGTGGCGGTGGCCTAGGTCAAATGTTGTCGTTTCATATGGGTTTGTTTCAAATGCAAGAAACAAGCAGTATTCTTGCTGCAATGATTTTGCTTGTGATTCTCGTGGATACCTTGTCTTATTTCGCAAGACGCTTATTGTCACGTTGAGCCCAATGAAGTGGGTGCCGACGCTCGATATTTTATGCATCAAAATAATGGATGGTTGAACATGTACAGTATGCCTAGCCCTTTTCGTTTTGGTGTGGCGCTTGCCTTGTCGAGCTGTTGCGCAATAGTAATGGCGCAACCCCGCCAAGCGCCTAGTGAAAGCAGCGTGTCCGTTGGGGCCACGGGCTTGACTTGTCCTACGCGTTTAACGATAGATGGACCTTAGGTGGGGGCGGTGCCTATCGTTGATACCGGTTTCGCTTGAATGAAAACAGTCCAGTGGCTAACGGCATCGGTCAAAACAGTTTTGTACCGGTGTTTGCGCGACTGTCATAC
>Ga0222712_10004666_pt1 | contig 14229 bp, 9 predicted proteins | sample C33_657DmetaG_FD_165043 | JGI IMG/M metagenome (GOLD analysis project Ga0222712, IMG submission 165043) | Estuarine water microbial communities from San Francisco Bay, California, United States - C33_657D | ecosystem: Environmental > Aquatic > Marine > Unclassified | place: USA: California... | reverse complement strand
GCGGCGTCCAGCGCACCAAGGCGGACTGCCTGCGCGTCTGCGTCCAAGGCCCCGTCGCCGTGGTCTACCCTGAAGGCATCTGGTACCGCGACTGCACGCCGGCGAACCTTGAACGGATCATCCAGGAACACCTGATCGGCGGCCGCATCGTCGCGGACCTGCGCTTCGCGGGACCCGCGACGCGTTGATCGGCGGCCGGATGACGGCGCCCTTGCGCCCGCGGGAGCGGCGGCGGCGCGGCCTGCGGTTAAGCCGATTACGGGCTATGCAAAGCATAGCCCGTCATCACCGCTGTAAAACGGCCCGAGCGCCGCCGGTGAAGACCAAAACCCCTTGAAGGCGCTTGCCGAGGATCAACATGGATATCGCTATGAAAGACACCCTCCTCCTGACCCTCCTCACCCTCCTCGCCTCGACCGGCTGCGCCTCGCAACCGGTCGTCCAGAGCCGCGGCAGCCTGCGCGAGTTCGCCAAGCAGGGCGCGACCTATCACCTGGATGCCGGCCGCGCCGGTCTCGGTGAAAACGACGTGCGCGGACTCCGGGAACGCCTGCGGCAGGCCGGCCTGACCCCCGCCGCGGCGGATACCGCCAAACTGGTCGTCACGCTGTCGAGCGAAGCGCAGACCTCGGCGGGACGCCGGCATACCGGGGGCAAGAACGGCGTCGCCTACGACCACCGGATCGACGAACGCCGTCTGACGCTCACCGTGGCCGAGAACCGCGCCGGGGCCGGCCTGAGCCGGACGGAGCGCCGGCATACCGGGGGCAAGAACGGCGTCGCCTATGACCACCCGGTCGGTGAGCGCGGTATCATCCTGGAAGTCACCGCGACCGACGTGACCTCGACCTCGGCGGAAAAACTGCTCAAGGAGGCCCTCGCCGCCCTCGGCGACTAAGCCGGGAAACCGGCGCCCGCAAAGCGGAGCCGGCCTCGACCGGACTCCGCCTTTTCTTTGCCAAGGGCAGGCGGTGGCTCAGGCCAGTCGGCCGAGACGCGGACGACCTTCGGCCGCGGGCTTGTACCACTCCTCCTGCGACTCCTCGACCCGGACCTTGCCGCCGGTCTTCTCATGATTGAGCCGCCAGCTGTGCAGCGACTCGAAGGCGGCATGGTCGATGTAATCGACGTCGAGATCGACGTCGACGGAGGCGCCGACCGGAAGCGCGGAAAGCTCAAAGTTGAGCTTGGGGACGCAGGCGAAGGTGAGCGTGCCGCGGATGGCGACCTTCCAGACGTCGCCCACCTGGCGCTTCTCGACCTTGACGCTCGAAAGCCGGCGGATGGCGTAGAAGACGGAGACGGCCACGCCGAGGCCCACGCCGGCCAGCAGGTTGACGCACGTGACGCCCGCGACGGTGACCCAGTAGATGCGGACCTCATGGTGGACGGTCAGCTCGCGGATGTGGTGGAGGTTGACGAGGTTGATGCCGACGTGGACGAGGAGACCGGCCAGCACCGCCAGCGGGATGCTCTCGATCAGGGCGCCCAGGAAAAGCACGCAGAGCAGGATCCAGACGCCATGGAAGACGGCCGACCAACGGGAGGCCCCGCCGGCGGCGACATTCGCAGAGGTTCGCACGATGACACCGGTGATCGGCAGGCCGCCGAGCAGGCCGGAGACGAGATTACCGGCGCCTTGGGCAGTCAGCTCCTTGTCGAGGTCGGACCGCGGGCCGCTGTGCAGTTTGTCGGTGGCGACGGCGCAGAGGAGCGACTCGATGCTGGCGATGACGGCCAGGGTGAGGACCGCGACGATGAAGACGCCCCATTCGGTCGGCAGCTTCAGTTGGGTGAAGGCCAGGGTCTCCGGCAGGTCGACACGCTTGACGTCCATCTTCGCCACGAGCGAGACCGCGGTGCCGGCGACCACGGCGACCAAGGGACCAGGGATGGCGCGCACGGCGGGCCAGGGAAGGAGCTTCCAGACGACGAGCACGGCGATGGTCAGCACGCCGAGGATGGTGGCGTCCAGGTTCAGCGCGCCCAAACGGCCCGGCAACGCCATCAGGTTGGCCAGCGGGGAGCTGGCCGGGGATCCGCCCAGGAGCACGTGGGCCTGGGCCAGGGCGATGGAAATGCCGATGCCCGCCAGCATGCCATGGACGACGGAAGGCGCGATCACCAGGGCCCCGCGGGCGACCTTGAGGAAACCCAGCAGCAACTGGACGCCGCCGGCGCAGGCCGTGGCGAGGCACATGACCTCCCAACCGAGTTGTTGCACCAACCCGAATACGACCACGGTCAACCCGGCCGCCGGACCGGAGACCTGCAACGGGGAGCCGGCCAGCAGGCCGGTGACGATACCGCCGGCCGCCGCGCCGATGAGTCCCGCGATCACGGGAGCCCCGGAAGCGAGGGCGATGCCCAGCGACAGCGGGACGGCGACGAGGAAGACGACAAGGGAGGCGGGCAGATCGCGGCGGAGGTCCATAGGGGCGAGCACCAACGATAGCGTTCACCCCCCGCTGTCAATGGCGGACGCCCCCCGGGCCGAAACGGCCGCACGACTGTCACCGGACCGTGGCGAAAGGTACCGCGGCAGCCGCGGCTACTTGCTCGGGATCTCGAGCTTCTGGTGCAGGGCCCGCAACTTCGCACGCAGGACGGCGTAAGGGACCTCCTGGACGGCGATCCCGCCGCGCGCGGCCATCGCCGCGGCCACCCCGGCGCTTTCGCCTAAGATCATCCAGACCGGCTCCATGCGGAGCGAGGTCATCGCGATGTGGCTGGCCGAGACGCAGACCGGAACGAGCAAATTGGCGCACTGCTCCTGCTTCGGACGGATCGCGCGGTACGGGATCCGGTAGATGCCGCGATTCCGCTCCTCGAGGTAGAGCATGGAATAATAGCCACCCATCAGGGCGACCTTGCCGCCGAGCGCGACGGTGGCGTAAGGCCACTCGTCGACCCCGTACGAGGCCAGGCCGACCGAATCCTCGGGCGTGCCCTTCCCTTCCAGGTCCTGCTGCGTGACGACGTAATCCGAGACCATGCGCCGGGCCTCGCGGACGTAGAGCTGGTGCGGGTAGCCGCGGGTCTCGTCAAAGATACCCTTGGCGAGGCCGGCGGAGCGGGCGAGCTCCCGTTGCTTCGCGGGGACGGAGGGATCCGTCCGCAGGAAGTGCGTCATCCCGCGGACGAAGTCCTGCTGCGATTTCCAGATACGGGCGCGCGTGGCGTAGTCCCCGTCCGGGTAACCGGCGTTGCTCCCGTAGTTCGTGGGCGCGAACAAGGCGCGGGCGAGGTTGCCGGCGCCGCCGGAGAAGACGCGACCGCCGCTCGGCTCCCACCCGTCGACCTTGCCGCGCATCACGCGTCCGGCGAGGATATCCACGCCCTGCTGGAAAGCGCGGCGGTAGAGCTCGAACTGCCGCGGGTCGTAGTCGTCCGGCGGTTCGATGGGTAGCCCGTCGCCCTTGAACGTGAATTTCCAGCGGAAGCCATAGCCCATCGTGAGCTGGTCCGCTGCGCCCACGGGGGCGACCGGCGTCGACTGCAATAGCGGCAGCAGTCCGCTGGCCGGGTCGCCCGGCTTCACGTACGGGTCGATGGCGTAGACCGACATCGGGGGCTGCGCGCCCGCGAGCGACTCGCCGTAAGTCGACTTCGCCTCGCGACCATAGGCGTAGGTGACGCCCGCCCGCGCCATGAGGTCGCCTTCGTAGGAGCAATCGATGAAGACCTGCGCGCGGATGACGCGGGCCGCCCCCGGCGTCGCCTGGGCCGGCGGACAGCCGGTCGCGTCGAACGGCGCGCGGTCCAGCGTGATGGCCCGGATCCGGCCATCGACCTTGTCGACGGCGCCGACGCGATGGTCGTAGATCACGGGGACCCCCGCGTCGGCCAGCATCTTCACGAACGTCGCGCGGTACTGCGGATCCTCGAAGCCTTGCTTGAGGATCGGGCGGGTGGAGCCGCTGACGGCCTCCTCGCGACCCCAGTCGACATGCATCAGGCCGCCGCCGGTCATGCCGCCCAGCCATCGGCTCGGCTCGACCACGACGACCTTGGCGCCCTCCTTCGCGGCCGCGCAGGCCGCCATCACGCCGCTCGCGTTGCCGACGTAGACGCAGACGTCGAAGGCCTCGCCAACCTCGGCGGCGGGTAGCCGCACGGCGCAGACACCGGCGCCGAGCAAGGCGGAGCGGCGGAGGAACTTGCGACGGGAAGAAACGGCGAAGGTCATCGGAATCGCTTTCAGCGCAAGGCGGCCAGGCGGCGACGGGCCTCGTCGAAGAGCTGAACATGGAGGCCCTCGTAACGCTCGCGGATGAGCCGACGTTCCTCCTGATTGGCCGCGGGCCAGGATTGCTTCAAGGCCTCGAGCTCCTGCTCAGATCCGGCCCAGCGGGGCTCCTTGATCATCGCCTCAAAGACATCCTCGGCCGCTTTGCTGATACCGAAGAGGCGGGACTCATCGGCAAACCCCGACTCCTTGACCCAGGCGAGAAACTCGTCCTGCTTCGCTTCCTCCCAGTCCTCCAGAAACCGTGGCCCTAGCTCCGGCGCGTCCGGCAGGACATTGCCGGCTTCGTCCAACCGGATCTTCGCCGAACTCCGCACCGCGTGACCGGCCTTCGTCCGGATCGTCCTGGCGTCAGTCGCCCGGGCGGCCTCGCCGGGACGGGCTGCGGACGGATGCGGCCGACCGAAGAAAGCCAAGGCGCCGACCACCAACGCGACGACGCAGCCCAGTCCGAGCAGGAAGCCGGAGCGGACCTCACGGTCGGTGGCGGGCTCCGGGGACATGCGCCGACTCTACGCGGACCCCGCCGGGAGCAAAGCCGAAACCCGCGACGTTGACCCCTCGCACCGCCCTGCTATGCCCTCCGGATGGAACTCACCGCCGTCCACTACGCCCTGCTGTTCGCGGCCGGGCTGTCGGGCGGTTTCATCGACGCCATCGCGGGCGGGGGCGGGCTGATCACGGTGCCGACGCTCCTGGGGGTCGGCCTGCCACCGCAGCTCGCGCTCGGCACCAACAAAGCGCAAAGTTCCTGCGGCACGATCATCGCCGTGAGCCGCTACGCCCGCGCCGGGCTGGTCGGCTGGACGGAGGTCCGCCTGGCCGCCGCGCTCGCGTTCCTCGGCTCGATGGCTGGCGCGTGGACGCTCACCCTCATCGGGAACGATGCGCTCCGACGGATCATCCCGTGGATGCTGCTCGCCGTCGTGATCTACGTGGCCCTCAGCCCGCGGCTGGGCGCGCAGGCGACGAAGGCTCGGGTCGACGCCACCCTCTTCGGCTGGACCTTCGGGCTTTCGCTCGGTTTCTACGACGGCTTCTTCGGCCCGGGCACGGGCGCCTTCTGGATCCTCGGCCTCGTGACCTTGCTCGGGCAGGAACTCACGCGGGCCAACGCCTTCACGAAGGTCGTGAATCTCGCGAGCAACCTCGGCTCGCTCCTCGTCTTCGCGGTCCATGGCCAGGTCGCGCCGTGGGTCGCGCTGGCCATGATCGCCGGGCAGCTCATCGGGGCCCGCCTCGGGTCCGGGCTCGTGCTCAAGCACGGCGCCGGACTCATCCGCGGCGTCTTCCTCGTGGTCGTGCTCGCGCTGGTGCTGAGACTGCTCTGGCCGGCCTGATGGACCGGCGCCCCGAGTGGTCAGGTTCGGGTCAGACCGTGCCCTCGCTCTCGCGCAGGCGCCACTCCAGCTGTTCCTCGGTGAGCACGGCCTCCGCCTCGCCGATCAACCGCCGGGCGTACGCTTCGGTCCGGATCATCCGGATACGCGCCGCCAGCGAGGTCAGCCGCTCCGACAGGTCCCCGTAATGCAGGCTCCGCCGGTTCGCGCTGCTGCCTTGGCGCAGCGAGCTGAGGTAGCCGGCGGTCAGCGGGACGCTCAGGGACAGGAAGTCCAGGATATGGTTGAACAGGACCCGGTTGTCGCGAAGGAACGCCCACTCGCCCAGCGGCAGCCGCTGCACCCCCATGTGCAGCAAAGCGGCGATGACGATGCACGGGGACATCTGGGCGGCGAAGCTGCCGAGCTTGCGCAGCTTGCGGCACTCCTCCGCGGCGGCGGACTGGCGCGACTTGAAATACCTGGCCTGCGCTTCCAGGTGCTCGGCGACATACTCCTCGCGGCCGACCTGCCAGGTCCGGGGCGGATTTTCCCGGCGGATCTCCAGCGCCAGCGTGCGGGCGAACAAAGCCCATTCGGGGCGGTGGCGGCCGATCGGCAGATGCAAGGGATCCGTGAAGTCGCGGGCCGCGCGCAGGCCGCGGGCGATCTCGGAGGCGAAACGAAGCTCCAACCAGCGGGCCTGCGCCCGGTCGCGGCGGTTGCCGCGCTGGATGAACCAGGCCGCGGTCGTGAAGCCCACCTTGGCCACCACGATCGCCGCCAGCAACACCCCCGCCCAAGGGATGGTGCTCGTCGCGGCGCCCAGCAAGGTGGCGAAATAGAAGAAGCGCGTGGAGCGGCTGAGCCGCTCGCGGAACGCGGTACCGATCGAGTAAGCCTCCTCGTCCAACCGGGCGAACAACGCCTGGGAATCCTCGCGTTCCTTGCGACGGGTCAGCAACGCGAGGGTCGACACGAGGTGGACCGTATGGAAGGACGGGGCCAGCTCGCGGGCCGTCGCCAGGGCCTCCGCCGGGACGGGGGCGAGGACGAAGACGGGCTTCTCGGTGGCGCGGGCGAAAGCGCACGAATCCCCCGTGCCGCCGACCCCCTTGGCCGGGAGGCCGTCCCAGACGGCCAGCAGGGCGTCGCTACCCTCGACCAGCATGACCCCGGCGTCGTAGTAGCACCCGGGATCGCCGGAAGCCTGGCTGACGACACGCCAGGAACCGCCATCGACCCCGTCGATGGCGCGCCGGATGGCGACGCGCGCGCGCCGCCAATCCGCGAGCCGGGCGAGGCCGTCAGGCCCGGCCTTGAAGTCGGCGGAGATGCCATCGGTCGGGACGTCCTCGAGCGAGGTCGGCAGGGGCTTGGCCAAGAGGAGGTGGACCGGCAGGCCGAGCTCGTGGGCGCACTCGATGAAGAGCAGGTCGGCACCGAAGCTGATCGAGCAATAGACGTTCAGCCGGCCACCGCGTCGCACGGCCTCCGCGGCGAAACGTTCGAGGCAAAGCCGGATGGCCGGGCGCAGACCTTCCTCATCGGCCAGGTGACGATGGCCGACGAAACCTAGCACGAACTCGGGTTGGGGCTTCATCGGCGAGGGTCGCCCCGCGCAGGGGGTGCAGACGTTGGATAGGGGCGCGGGCAGGGGTGTCAAACGACTAGGCGGCGCAAAAGCCGGAAACAGGTCGGCGGGACGGCGGAATTTCCTTTCGGCAGGGCGTATGGACTATTAAACAAGGGCCCGCCCGGCATGCCCGCCCCCAACTCGATCAGCGCGACCACCTACCGGTGCTTCATCAGCTATCGCCACGCCGATAACCACGCGGCGGGACGGCGGTGGGCCACGTGGCTACACCAGCGGCTGGAGAAATACCCGGTGCCTCCTTCCTTGGTGGGGACGACGAATCTGCGCGGTAAGCCTGTGCCGCGCAGCATCTTTCCGGTCTTCCGGGACGAGGATGAGCTCCCGGCGGACGCGGACCTCAGCACGCCTATCCTGCGCGCCCTCGACCATAGCCTCGGCATGGTCGTCATCTGCTCGCCGCGCGCCCGCGCCTCCCGCTTCGTCGACGACGAGGTCCGGCTCTTCAAGCGGGCCACGCGGGGCGAACGGATCCTCGGCTTGATCATCGCGGGCACACCCGACACCTCGGAAGAGGCCGAGGACACCTGCTTCCCGCGTGCCTACCTGCGCCGGACCGACCAAGCCGGCCAGGTCCTGCCCGAAGCGGAGCTTCCGCTGAACCTCGTCGACCTGCGGACCCATGACGGACAGGAAGGCTGGACGGACGAGGAGCACCACCGCGCGGCGCTCACGGCCGCCGGCGTGGACGAGATCGAGGAGGACGTCGCGGCCGAAGGCTTCACGAGCCATCTGGAGGAGCAGTTCCTGGTGGTGGTCGCGCACGTGCTCGAGGTGCCCGCGGCGACCTTGGCCGAACATCACCACCGCCACCAGGCGGAGCTGGGGAGGGCTCGCCTCCGGTCACGGCTTATCTGGGGAAGCGCCCTGCTGCTGCTCGCCTTGGCGGCCTGGCAAGGAGTCCGCCTCTCGCTGAAACAAGGCGCGAAGGCAGACCATGCGGCCCGGGACGCAGAGGCCAAATCGCGGCTGGCCCTCGAAGGCAAGGCCCAGCTCGAGGCCGAAGAACGCCGCACCAAGGCCGCTCAGGCTGCAAGCGACTACGCGCAGGCCTTGGCCCAGCAAAGTTTGCCGAGCTCGTCCGCCCAGCTCATCGAGGAGAAGATCCGCAGCGCCGCCGAACTCGGCCACGCTCCCGCGCAGGTCGCGCTCGGGCAGCGTCTGCAAGGCCGCCCGGGCGGACCCGAGGAGGCCATCGACTGGTTCACCAAGGCTGCCAAGCAAGGCCATGCTCCCGCGATGGAGGCGCTGGGCCTGGCCTACCGCGATGGGCGGGGCGTGGCGGCGGATCGCGCGCGGGCGGAAAACTGGCTGCGTCAGGCCGCCGACCTCAAACTGGGCTCCGCCCGGTTCGAACTCGGGCGGCTGCTGAAGCAGGGCGGCGGCGCGGAGGCCGCTCGCTGGCTTGAACTCGCGGCCGAGGACGGCCATCCGGGCGCCCAGTTCGAACTCGGCACCTTGCTGCTCGGCGCCACCGGCGCTCCGGAGATGGCGGCCGGTCGTCGCTTGCTCGAGGCCGCCGCGAAACAAGGCCTCGCCGAGGCGCAGCGAGAGCTGGGCCTTTCCTTGGCGCGCGGGCAAGGAGGTCCGATCGAGATCCTGCCGGCCTTGCGCTGGCTGCAGGCGGCCGAAGGCAAAGGCGACCAGGAGGCGGCCAAGGAACTGGCCCGCCTCTTCAAGGAGGAAACCAGCCTCCCGAAAAACCGGGCGGAGGCCTTGCAGTGGCACCTGGCCCGCGCGGCCGCCGGCAACGCCGCCTCGCAGAACATCGTCGGCCTGGCCTACCGCGACGGACTCGACGTACCCGTGGACCTGAACAAGGCCGGCGACTTCCTGGACAAGGCGGCGACGGCCGGGCTCCCCGAGGCGCAGTACCACCTCGGCGAACTCTTCGCGAAAGGCCTGACGCGGCAGCATCGCCCGACCCTGGAGTTCCAGCTGAAGGAACGGGCCGCCCGCCAAGGCCATCTGCAGGCCATGCACGATGTCGCCCAGCTTTATTTCAGCGGCTTCAAACTGGCGATCACCGACCCGCAGGACACGGAGTGGGTCCGGCAAACAGGACTGGGTACCGCGGCCGGTGAGCCGGCCGGGATGGAATGGCTGACCAAGGCGGCGGAGGGTGGTCACGTGCGCGCCAGCCTGGACCTGGGCCGACGACTCCTGGTCAAATCCGCGACTGGCAAGGATCCCGCGGTGACCGCGCAGGCTCAGCGCTGGCTGACCAAGGCCGCCGAACAAGGCGAGGCGGAAGCCCAACGCACATTGGGACTTTTGCTCTACCCGACCGACAAGGTGGCCGCGCTCGGCTGGATCCGCAAAGCCGCCGAGCAAGGCGAGACCTTGGGGCAATTCACGCTCGGTATCGCCTTGCGGGATGGCCACGGCCAGAAGCCCGACCGCGCCGAGGCCATCCGGTGGCTCGGCTTGGCGGCGGCCAAAGGCCAGACCGAGGCGGAGTTCGCCCTGGCCATGCTCCTGCTGGAGTCGGCGAGCGGGGCGGAGACCGCCCAGGGCGCCGGCTGGTTGCGCAAGGCCGCCGAGCAAGGCCATGCCCCCGCGCAGCTCCAGCTCGGTGAAATCCTGCTGAGCGGCGTCGGCGTCAAGCCCGACGCCCAGGAAGCCTATCAGTGGCTGCTGATCGCCGCCGCCAACCCGCAAGGGCTTTCCCGCGAGCAACGGAGCGCCGCGACGAGCCGGCTGAACATGGTCGCCGGACGACTCACCCCCGCCCAGCGGCTCGCCGCCCAGCAAGCGGCGACGCTGTTCAGCCCGGCCGCGCCGTCGCGATGAAACCACCCGACGCATGAGCGCCCCTCGCCCGACATTCTGGTGCCATATCCTCAGCGACCAGTCGCAGGGAAACTCCACGGGCGACCTCTGGGCCGACTGGCTTGAGCGCGAGCTCGCGGGCTTCGTCATCCCCGCGAAGCTGGTGGGTCGTCGCAACCTGCGCGGCGAGGTCATCCCCGCGGGTCGGCTGCCGGTCTGCGTCACGAAATCCCGGAAAGACCCGGCCGCGCTCATCGACGACGCCCTGGCCGACCAACTCGATCGCAGCCTGAACCTCGTCGTGCTCTGCTCACCCTGGGCGACCCGCTCGCCGCTGGTCGATCAGGTCGTGCGGACCTACAAGATGTCCGGCCGCTCCAGCCGCCTGCTGGCCGCCATCATCGCGGGCATCCCGCACGCGACCGGTGAGCAGGCGGAGGAGGAGTGCTTCCCCGCGGCGACCCGCTTCAACGTCGATGAGCAGGGTGAACTGCTGACCGCCCCGGCGGAGCCGATCGCGGCCGACTTCCGTACCGCCGACGGTGGCGAGGGCTGGACGGATCCGGAGGCCTACCTCGAAGCCCTGCAAACCGGCGGCACCTCCGAGGAGGAGGCGGAGCGTCTCACCCGGGCCTACGAGGAGCGGCTCCGGCTGATGAAGCTGAAGATCGTGGCCGGCGTGCTCGGCGTAAGCCTCGGCGAACTGACGGAGCGCGACCTCGCCCACCAGCAGCAGGTCGCGGCCCAACAGAAGCGGCAAGCCGCGATCCGATACGGCCTGATCGGCCTGATCGGCGTGGTAGGCCTGGCAGCCGGCGGCCTTGCTTGGCGAAGCCACATCAACGCCGCCCATTCCATCGACCACGCAAAGGAGGAAAGCCAGAAGGACCGCGACGCGAGGCTGGCGATCGAGAAGGCGAAGCAGGAGGCCGTGCGAACCCGGCTGATCCAGCTCAACGAGGAGGCCATCAAGTTATTGGGCGAGAACACCCCCGCCAGCCTGGCCGAGGCCAAGACCAAGTTGCTCGAAGCCGCCGAGCGGGGCCCCGTGCAGGCCCGTTACAACCTCGGCCGGCTGCTCCTCGACCAGAAGGACCCGGCCGGCATCAAGTGGCTGAAACTGGCCGCGGACGAAGGCAACCCGGAGGCGAACAACTACCTCGGCATCTGTCATCTCAACCATTTGTTCGGCCAGGAGGGCGGCATCGCGGAGGCGAGCCGCCTCTTCCAGATCGCCGCCGGGCAAGACTATACCCCCGCCATGATCAACCTCGGCCTGGTCGCCGAGCGCGGGGCACCAGGCCTCGGCGGGGTGCGCGGAGCGGCGCAGTGGTACGAACGCGCGGGCAAGAAAGGCGAAGGGATGGGCTGGTTCAAACTCTACCAATTCCTCTCCGTCGGACGCGAGGAGCTGACCCGCGACGTGGGCGCCGCCCTGACCTACCTGCGGCAAGCCGCCGAGCTGGGCCATCCGGAGGCGCAGTGGACGCTCGGCCATCTCCTGCTCAAAGGCCAGGGCATGGCGGCGGATGGGCAGGCGGCGGTGAACTGGTTCCACCGCCTGACCCAGCAGCGGACGGACCCGCGGTACGCGGACCTGGGCCGGATCGAACTGGCCAAGATGTACCGCGACGGCCAGCTCAAGAAGTCCGAGACCGAAGGCGGGGACCGCGCCATGGCGATCCGCATCTTCACGCAACTGGCGGAGCGCGGCAACGCCAGCGCCGCCTTCCAACTGGGCGAGACCTACGGGGACCCGCGCTCCCCGGTGGCGGACGAGGCCACGGCGGCGCGCTGGTACCGCAAGTCCGCCGAGCTGGGCTCCGACGAAGGCCAGCTGCACATGTCGCGGCGGCTGATCCAAGGGCTCACGGAGCAACTCGCGTTCCATACGGCCACGCGGTGGCTGAACTCCCGCGAGGGGCTTCCGCCGACGGACCAGCCCTACCCCAACCTCTTCCTCGACCCGCGGCACGGCGTCGCCTCCGCCGCCGCCGATCGCCAGGCCGCCGAGCAGTGGCTGACCGCGGTGGCGCGTTCCAACTCCGAGCACCGGAACCGCGCCCTCGTGACGTTGGCCGAGTTCTTCCTGCGGCGCGACCTGCACCCGACGGACCGTTTCCCGGAGGCCTGGGAGGCGCTCCAGCAGGCGGCGGCGAACAAGGACGCCCTCGCCCAGGCGATGCTGGCGGAACTTCACGCCGAAGGGCGGCCGCCGCAGCTGACGGCCGATCCGGCCAAGGCCGCCGAGCTCCGCGAGCTCTGCCTGGCCGCCGGCCGGCCGGAAGCGCGCAACTACGTCCTGCAACGCGAGCAAGAGCGCGCCCGACGCGCGGCGGGTGCGGCGAAAGTCGCGCCGGACTACCTCAAGGCGATGCTGCTGGCGGCCCAGCGTGGCCACCCTCAGGCCCTGACCGAACTCGGCCTGCATCACCTCCATTTCGACCAGGTCGAGGGCACCCCGTTGCCGCTGGACCTGGCCAAGGCCGCCCAGAGCCTGACGCCGGGCGCGCTGGCCGGGGATTCCCTCGCCCTCATGGGACTCGGCCTGACGTACCAGAAAACCAAGGACCTGCCCAACCGCTTCAAGCTTCACCTCAAGGCCGCCAACAACGGCGACCAGCCGCTCGCGCAGCTCTGGGTCGGCGCGGCCTGCGAACAAGGACTCGGCACCGCCGTCGACCTGGTCGAAGCCGACAAGTGGTATCAGCTCGCCGCGAAGCAAAAACAGGAAGGCAGCGCGGAGGGGCGCCGCCGCATCGAAGCGCAGATGTCCGCCGGGCAACTGGTCGAGGCCCGGCGCCGCGCCGATGCCTACCAGCCCTTGAAGGCGCCGGTCGCCGAGAGCGCGCCGGCCAACCTCCCGAAGTAAACCGTCGCCGGGCGCAGGCTCACTTCAAGGCCTGCTCGATCGCCACCTTCAGTTCGGCGGAGTCGGGTTCGACGTCGGACTCGAAGCGCGCGAGCAGCTTACCGTCGCGCGAGATGAGGAACTTGTTGAAATTCCAGGTGACGGGACCGGGGCGACCGGCCTCCTTGCCGGTGAGCGCGACGAAGAGCGGGTGCGCGGCGGCGCCTTGGACGGAGACCTTGGCGAAGAGCGGGAACGTCACGTTGAACCGCGTGGAGCAGAACTTGCGTATCTCGGTCTCGGTGCCGGGCTCCTGCCCGCCGAAGTCATTGCAGGGGAAGCCGGCGACGACGAGGCCCTTGTCCTGGTAGGCTTTCTGCAAGGCCTGCAGACCCGCGTACTGGCGGGTGTAGCCGCAGGCGCTGGCGACGTTCACGACGAGGATGGCCTTGGCCTTCAGGGCGCCGAGCGAGGTGGGCTGACCGTCGATGTCCTTCACGGGGATGGCAAGCAGGTCGGGGGCGGCGGCGGTGGCGGAGTTCATGAGGAAGCAGGCGACGAGCAGGACGAGGGTGCGCATGGGATGTCCCTAACCAAAGGCTTTCGGCCCGCTTGGCAAACGCCCGCATGCCCCCGCGGAACTTATTCACAGCCGGCGGGGTCGGTTGACCCTGTTCCGAGCCCGGACTAAGCCCCTTTCCGCCGCCACCCCCGGCCACCATGCCTACCCTGCTCCGCACCGTCTGCCTGTCCCTGCTCTGCGCGTTGACCGCCAAGGCTGAGCCGACCCCCATCTTCGATGGACGCACCTTGACCGGTTGGGAAGGCGACACCGCGACGACCTGGCGCGTGGTCGACGGCTGCATCGAGGCGGGGAGCCTGGAGCGCAACCAACCGCGCAACGAATTCCTGGCCTGGCGCGAGGAGCTCGCGAACTTCGACCTGACGCTGCGCTGGAAGGTCGAGGGCACCAAGGGCTTCGTGAACGGCGGCGTCCAGCTGCGTTCCCGGCGGGTGCCTTCGCACCATGAGATGGTCGGGTATCAGGCCGACCTCGGGGCGGGCTACGACGGCGGGCTCTATGACGAAAGCCGGCGCAACCGTTTCCTCGCCCAGCCCGACGCCGCGACGAAGGCGCAGGCGCTCAAGCCCACCGGCGAGTGGAACACCTACCGGATAAGGGCCGAAGGCCCGCGCATCCGGATCTGGCTCAACGGCGTCCAGACCGTCGACTACGTCGAGACCGATCCGTCGATCCCGCTGAGCGGCCAGGTCGCGGTGCAGATCCATGGCAATGCTTTCGCGGTGGTCCGCTACAAGGACATCGTGCTCGAGAAACTGCCGGACTCGCCGAACGCGACCACGACGGCGCCGGCCGCCGCGC
>Ga0222712_10004665_pt1 | contig 14230 bp, 37 predicted proteins | sample C33_657DmetaG_FD_165043 | JGI IMG/M metagenome (GOLD analysis project Ga0222712, IMG submission 165043) | Estuarine water microbial communities from San Francisco Bay, California, United States - C33_657D | ecosystem: Environmental > Aquatic > Marine > Unclassified | place: USA: California... | reverse complement strand
CGGCTACACACGGAGGGGCTTTCTCGGCATACGAGACTCGCTGTTCTCCCCCGATGCGGGAGACTTCGCTACCCTGTTACGACTTACAGGTCGTAACCCCAGCAGGACTGTAACCCCGTCTGGGTGGTTCTCTTACGAGGCTTGCGCCTCCGCTCTGAGCCTAAAAGACTGTTTATGGTCGCTCAGACGACCGTGAGGATGAGTGTAGCGTGTATTTGCGATACTCACAACCTCTGATTTGGTTATTTCTACCTCGCCTGTTCGGTGTGACGCAACTGCCCCAAACCACAGACCTGCGACACGCCGACGCTGGACTCCCAGTAGACGGTGACGTAGTAGCAGTAATACTCCCACCACACCTCCACCCTGTAGTCTCCGTAGGAGAACCACAGTTCGGTGAATTGGGTGTGCGGAATGTCGTTCAACTTCTTCTGAGCCAAGGCGATGATGTTCGCCCTCTCCTCATCGGTGATCTTGGTGGTCGTGTTCATGGGTACTAGCGTATCTGCCATTTACGACAACAACAACCTCACGCAGTAAGTATTTCTCAGAAATAATCAGATTGCTTGGAGAACAACGTCACCATTCTCGTCGGTAATGATGGTCGTACCAAGTCCATTGAGCGAGACAAGAGAGTCCACGCACAGGTCGCCAACAGTCACCTCGGGAACATCGTTGCTCGCACCCGTGTCGTACCACAGACTCTCCACCGTAGCGTTGATAGGGAAATCGGCAAGAGTGTTGATCATGTCCTCGGCGGTGAAATCGTCGGGAACATCAACATCAACCGTGATGGTCAGTTCGTAGGTCTGCGTCAGGTAGACACGCTTCATCGTGACCACCATGCTTCCAAAGCGTCACGCAACGCACCCTCGCCATCTTCCTGCTCGGTCACATCGTCAGGCTCGTCGGCTTTGGTCATCAGAGAAGTGAACGAGTCCATCCCCTTACAGGCGACAACACGCACACGAATACGCTCGGGGTGCTGGCTCGGTCGCACATTCTCATCGCAGGTCGGGGAAGCCCAACCCGTCGCAACGAGGGCAACGGCGGTCAGCCCGTTGGGGCGAGGTGTACCCCAAATCAGTTCGTAGGGGTCGCTGTCCTCACCCAAGAGGTACACCCCATCGGGGTCACACCCGTACAGGCGAGTCTCAAACTCAAAGGGGTCGTCCGTCTCACGGGCAACGATTTCGTTCACCTTGTGGGCAACTTGCGAAAGTGTCGGGGTCATTGTGCCAATCCAATCTTCTTGAGAGCGTCGTGAATGTTGTGGAAGTAGTCGCCACCACCAACACTCCACCCGTGGGGCAGGGCAGAGATGGTGCGAGTGGCGTAGTCGTGGAAGTTCTTGCCACCACGCACGGCAACTGCGTACCACAGGTGGTAGTTGTAGCCCCCGTCCTCGCAGAGTCGGTAGTCGCTCATCTTGCGGAAAGCGATGATGGTTTCCCCATTGGGGAGAGTCATGCCAACCGTCAGTTCGGCGGTGGCACAGTCGTAGGTAGTTTCGGTGGTAGTCATGGTGTGTAGGGTATCTCCAATGATGTGTATTTCCAACATGGCATTTGTGACGCTAGTCACCAAGACGACTGATAGTAGAAGTACCACTCGTCATTCATGGTGAGCAACTTGTCAATCTTGTCTGCCGTGTAGTTCAGACCCCGTGTGTACCACTCGTCGTAGTCGGTGCTTCCGAAGAAAAAGCCCTCGGCAGTCGGCAACAGAATACTGGCGAGCGAGGGGTCGGCAAGTACCGCACGACACACCTTTCGCAGTTCTTCCAACTGCTCACGCCCAACATGGACTTGCTGGCAATCGTCCACTCCGTCTTGGCAGTTCTGAACGAACCAGTTGTGAATGGCGTTTTGTTTACGCCAGTAGGCGACGCACACTTCCATCGTGATAGACGGCGAGTAGTCGTCCATGAACTCGTCCACATTGGCGAGTTTGGCGAGAGTAGAGAAGATTTGCTTCTCCTCGTCGGGTCGCCAGTCGGAGTTGCTGGTGTAACGCTTTGCGTGTAGGTATTGGTCAAGTCCCACAGTAGTATCCTTTCGTGGGCTAGTGGTGGTTGTGTGAAGACTACGCTAGGGGCAGATAATCAGTTTCACAACCTGTCCTACAAACTTTCTTCAGAAGTTTCTTGTTCCAGAACAAAGTCGTACATCGCACCAACCATTAGTTGATGTACCGCATCCCACATGACCTCGGCAAATCCCTTACGCCATTCATAGGTATCTTGGAACTTGTCCCACAGTTCGTCAGTAAACGTGGGTGCTTCTTTGTCTTCTGCGAGAAACTCGTTCTTCCACGCCTCTTCCACATCACCACGAGTAATCGCCGTCACGACGATTCCGTAGTGTTTCTCCAGTCGATACAGATGCTTGATGAGATCATCAATCTGATCGGGAGTGAACTTCACATCCAGTGTCGGCGTATCGGACGGCAACGCCTCTTCCCAGTTCTCTCGGAACATTGACTAACCCTTTCTAATGTCGCAATACGTTACGGTGGTGGAAACCGTCAGGGCAGAGGGGCGTTGAGGGCGATGTATTCAGCCTTCCCTGACTGGGACGGACAGAGATTACGAATACCAGCAAGCACAATGGCGAAGTGCGTGGCTCGGTCTTCCCTGTCTATCGCACCTTCATTGATTCGCTCAACAACATCGGTATCGCCCATACCGTCTTCCATCAACTGACACCACAGTTCGGCGTACTCCAGTTGTGTTTCTTCGCTCAATACGGGAGTGCCATCATAGAGATAGATAACATCATCAAAGAAAGCAAACTCCTGTGCGGAATAAATGATTTCTTCTGACGGAATCGTATCAATAATCGGTGCTCCTGTTGTCGGCAAGGGAGCGAGAGTGCTCGTCCCCCCGCCGGTCACCCCCGACGAGCAACCGGCGAGGAGAAGAATGGGGATAAGTCGCTTCATCACAGACTCTCAAACTTGTAAATCTGTGAGGGGCAGAAGTTGGCGACCGCCGACGAAACGACTGCCGTAATGAACTCGGTATCACCGCCAGCACCAACAATCGCCCACGCAACATCTTCGCCAGACGAACCCGACAGGAGTGCGTCGCAGACGAGGCGACCCGTCTCAATCATTTCGTAATCGGAGACATAGATGGTTCCGTAGTAGGAAGTCTCAATGTCATACAAGAACTCGTCCTCCTCCGTCCAAGTGATCGGAGGAGAAGTCGGAGCCGGAGTCGCAATCGGAGCATCCGTGGTCTTGACGACCTTGACAGTAGTGTCGGGTGCTTCGGTCGTATTGACATAAACCGTGCGTGTCCCACCACAGGCAGATAGCCCAAGCAGGGCAACGATACAGGTAATCTTCCTCATTGTTTATTCTTTCTCTTAGAGGCTAACTACCCGTGTAGCGTCGCCGTGTTGGTGCTAACCTAGCAGGTCAGACGGAGATAACGGGGATGGAGATGTTGCTCGGCAACGGAGGAGTCGCAGACTGACGCTTGGCACGGGTTTCCGCACGACGCTTCTCGTCCGCTACTCGCTCGGCACTCAACTCCTCACGCTCAATCCACGACGCAATGTCGTTAGCGAGAATGCTGTCCATGCTTCCGTCTTCATTGGGAACGTAACAGACATAAATGTCGTACGTCTTCTCTGCCGTCTTACGGGTGGCAACATGAATCTGAGGGTACTTACTCAGCGTCGGAGCCAACGACGAACGGTTGGTCGCATCCTTACGAGCAAGGAACCACTGGTTCGGTGTCTTGACAAGTTCACGAACCATCTTCTGAACACGCCCCACGGTGTAGGCGTAGCGATTGGGGTTGCCCTTGCGACCCGTAGATGTGCGGTTTCCAATAGTTGCTACCCTCGGGGGAGTGGTAACGGGGGTAATCTCTTCCATGTTTCTGTATCTTTCTGTTTGCCTCATGCGAGGACTTGCTTGTGGATAATAGGGTTAGATTATCTAAATAACAACCTGACCCAGTAACTTTTCAGTCTGTGGTGTTATCGTTGTCACGCAGGTACTGAGAAGTACGCTCTTGTGCTCTCTCAATGGCTTGGATGACACTCTCATCAGTCGTCAAGCCCATGAACGCACTCATCACCTGTTCGCTGTCAAGATGACCAAGTTCGTCCTCAAGAATCTCCCGAATGTCGGGAGGCATAACTTCGGGGTCACTGAGAAACTTCCTCTTTTCCAGCAAGACTGCTTCCTCGCCAACAATCTGCTGGTATGCCTCCATCGCAGAGCAAGCCTTACACACATGGCGAATAGGATCTTCAATGTTGGGGAAAGGATTGTCTACTGCGTACCGCATACGGTCAGAAATACTGTCCATCTCCGACATACCCTCGTACCATTCTGATACTACGGGTTCAAGGACGCACTTACAGCCCTTGGTTGATACGGTATCAAGCAGTGCGGTAAACAGTTCTCCAGCAATGAGGCGATAGTCCATCGCAAGATCAAACGCATCGGAAGTGGTGTCGTCGTTCACGAAATCACCACCCAGCGGTCACCAAACTCGGCATTGAGTCCCAAGGAAGAACCACTGTCCCACTTCACGGACACAGTTCCCGTGTCGTCCACAAAGTCAATGACTCCCTCGTCGCCCTGACGCAGTTTCGTGTACGGGTCATTGGTGTATTGGAGTCGGACTCGCTTGCCAATCAAGGCTCGGAGATGTGCGTATTGGGTATTCATGCTGTCTTTCGTGCCTTCCTCTTTGCTAGTTCTTGATGCGCCCACATGAACGCTTGCTCGCGCTCTTTTTCTTGCTGGCGGTACTCGGCTTCCGTTTCCCAACAAACGCCTTCGCCATCCTCAAGTATCGTTTCCCAGTACGCCAACGCCGAAATGATGATGTCTAGGCGTTTCTCGGTCAAGCGAACGCTCATTCGTCCTCCTCGTAGTCGGTGATTTCGTTGCCGTTCTCGTCTTGGAAGATGAGGTCACGCAAGTGCGTTACTTCCGCAAAGTCGTCGTAGCAGTAGTTCTCAATCCTGTCCATCACATCGGCAAGGGTGATGGGTTCATCGGCAGACAGGCGGTAAGAACCGTGCTTATCATAGATGACCTCGGAGTCACGGTCGGCTTTGATTTGCTCCACGATAGTCGCCACATCGTAGGAGATGACTCGCATCGCATTGACTCGTTCGGGCAGGCTCATCGGTTGCTTCTCCATTCGCAATAAGCGTTGTAGGTTTCGTCGTCGTCGGGGTCAAGCCCGTTTGCTTCGCACCACTCGTCGTAAGTGGGGTTGGACTCAAAGACTCGGATGGTCATGTCATTTCCTCCATTTCGCTCTCGTCAATACACGCCGACGAGATAGCCGTGTAGATGTCGCTGTCGTCGTAGTGCTTGTAGAAGTTGTCGGCAACGGCGAACCACCCCTCGTCGGTGAGCGTCAGCCCATCGGGGTCAGCAAACATCGCCTTGTGGTAGATGAGGGCGATGATTTCCTCGTCGGGGTTCAGTTCGGCGATCAGCCGTGTGATGAGTTCAGATACCTTCATTATGACCACACAATCTCATGCTGGCGATTTCCGTTGTAGGCGGTATCGCATTCCGAACAGTAAATAATCGGCACGGCGTTGGTGTCAAGATAATCAGAGTGACCGTCCGTGTAACCAGTGAGTGTACCGTCATCTTCGCAAGAAACAACCGATGACGAGCGTTCATACAAGAGTTCCGTGAGAATGAAGTCTTGTGAGCCACACTCGCAGGTATTGGGCAAATCGGGAAGCGACGAAAGGGTCATCGCAACAAACGCTCGCACCTTGCCGTAGAAGTCGTCAATCAGAGTAGTGGCGTTACTCACTTGTCCACCCACCGCAGTTCCTTGCGTTCATCGTAAGTCACCCGTAGGGCATCAGCGATACACAGATCATCTACATACTCGGGCGTATCGCCCCACGACGCACCGCCAGCAATAGCGAACAATGCGTCATCATGTCTCGCCCAACTCGCTAAGCGATACTTTCCATCCGCACTGTCATAGGCGACATTGACCGCTTCACGACAACGATCACGCACCTGAGCCTCGTCAAGAAGGAAACTGTCACCATCCTCAATGTCGTAGTTTCCATCCTCAATGTCCCTTGCCAAGATGGTCTGGAAGTCATCATTGCGACGGATGATCTCGTCAATCGGCATCTCATCCAGTAATGCCAACGCTTCATCTCGGGAGCGAGAGATAGGGACAACCCAACCAACCCAGTCAGCACCCATTAGTAATCATCTCCTTCGGGAGGGTCGCAGTCAAAGCAACGACGCTCTTGGGTCACGCCAGTAAGTGTGAACACATCAAATAGCGTACTGGTGTCATCGTGAGTTTCCTCACCGCACATAGAACAAATCGTTGTGTCGCTCATCACTTATCCTCATCCGAATCAAGCCCACACTTGGGGCAGTATGATTCGTAAATGTGGTCGCAATACTCGTCTATCGGCAGACTTAGAGCCTCGGCAAGAGTACGCCCCAAGTCATACGCCATAGAACGGTCGCTCTCGGGGTCATCGTCGTAGGTCACCCCAACACCATGATTCCATTCCAGTAAGCCAAGAATGAACTCATTGCTATTCGCAGTAATCAGTTGGTGAATACTGGGAGCGGTGAGAGTCCTCATGTCGCAACACTTTCGGCAGGCTTCGTGCCATAGACGGTCACAAAGGTATCAACGGTGAAACGACCACACCCATACTCAATGTGTGGCTCTACGCCATGTTCGTCCCAAATCAGATAGGGAATGTCGTGCTGGTTGTCGGGTGGGCAGTTCACGGCAATCCCAAACCCAGTGGAGCCACCCTCCAAGCCCGTAAGTACGTCAAAGATAATGCGAGTTGCGTATGACGGGTCATCCAAGCGACCAGCCTCACGGCATTTCGCAAGACCGTTGGCGAGAATCGGACAGATGTAACTACCGCTCCAATGTGTGTAGAGATAGATAACAGCGTCTTCGTGCGGTTGGCGAATACCGATGTTTCCCCTGTCGCCCATCACTTACCGTCCTCGCTCGGAATAACGAACAGAAACCCAGCCCCATTGCCCTCGGGGTCACAAGAGGGGACAACGATAGTGTCATCGGTGAAGAAGATAGCCATAGCACTGTCGTTGTAGTCGTATTCCCACCCGAACTGAACACACTCTGCTTCCGTAAGGGGGCGAATGAGGGCGATGGTCTTGCCTTTCAGCGAACCAAACTCATTCTGAATGTAGTTGATACGCCTGCCGTATTCAGTGGTCTTGTCGGTAGTAGTAGTCATGGCGAGTAATGTATCGGGCGAAAGGTAATACGACAACCTCACGAACGAACTTTTATTCATCACGCTCCCATACGTTTCCTGCCGACATAATCGGCAATGGCTTTACGGAGCGAACGGTATTGTGGCACAGGGGCAATCGGAGCCTCACTGGTGTCTTCCTTGATGGCGAAATAGGCAAGAAGTTGCGACAGGGCAACGACCACATCTCGGTCAGTAACAGCACGGTCATTGAGGTACATGGGCTTGCCCTCAAAGTTCATAGACAGATACTCGTCAATAAAGAACAGCATCGCTTCGGTCGGGGTACACAGAGTCCAGTAGCCGTCCAGTATGGCAACAGGAAGGTCGTCAAGTTCGTCGTATGGCATTGGTTATCCTTTACAGTTGGTCGTTGATGAGTTGAGCAATGACGGGAAATGGCACATCAAGCAGGTCGTTGAGTTCCGACAGCGTTGTCGGTTCTTCGCCGTACACGACGATGGGGTTCTCGTCCAGTCCCGACCAGCGGAGTACCTCATCGGGGAGGTCGGTGTAGTTGTATTCGTCGTACACGCCCTGCTCCTCGTTCCACATTGACTGGTAGATGCGAAACTCAGCCCATCGTTCTTCCGTGTCCTGTCCGTCACCATAGACGAACGACAGTTCTACGCCGTCCTTGATGGCAAGGTCACAAAGAACACCAAGGCAACAGAATGTCTCCCTCGCTCCGTTGAGGCGAGTAAGAAACCACTTGCCCTGCTCGTATTTACCCGAACGCAGTGCGTCCACCCACTTCTGTTTGATTTCGGTCTTCATCATTTCTCCTCAAAGGTGTCAAAGCCTTCTAAGGCTTCCATCATTTCGTGGTGGTTCGTGGTCAGTTCGGCAATACGCAGAAGCAATGCCTTGATGACGAGCATCGGCTCATTCCAGAGGCAGTCATCGGCATCCTCATACTCGGAGCCAGCCACAGCGACACCCAATGTGTAGGCATGGTTGTAGGTGGTCATCAGCAAATCTCAAATCCACCGCAGTCCAGCAAGAACTCGGCAAACTCACGAACATTGTTCACATCAAATGGGTAGTTGGCAAGCCACGGGTCTTGCTTACCCTCACCACGACAAGCATTACAGTAGCCGTGGGTACGACCAACGAGAATGGCAATCTCAGGCTCCAGTTCCTTCGTCGGCATACCGTGTTCCACGCCAACCTCGTCGGTTCGGATACCCGTAGCACCGCAGTATTGGCAGTCGGTACGAGGAAGCGAGGCGATGTATTCGTTGTGCTGTCGTTCGTATTCGGCAGTCACGCCGTTGGCAATGTCGGCAAGCAGACGCTCGCCAAGCAGTCGTGCGTCGTCGGCGTCCAGTCCATCTCCATCGTTGGAGTGTCCATACTCAACCTTGTCGCACAAATCGTGGTGAAGTTCCTCGCAATAGCCCCACAGGGGTCGCCAGTACCACACATTGTTGCGGAAGTAAGACCCCTTCTCGCTGGACGGGTTCTTGCCGTACACATCCATTCCCATTGCGTATCCCTCTCGTAGTAGTTAGGTGGCATCACCATACGGGCTTAGTGTTGTAATCACAACCCGTAGGGCAAGATTATTAGTTACTCAACCAGCCAAGCATTTCGGAAATGTTGTTGCGCCGGTCATCACACTGCTCACACGAACAGTCAGGGTCAGTGATCGCATTGAGCAGGCGAACGTATGCGATCATACGGAGGCGACCTTCGCTGATTGACGGAGACAAAGGGGTCGCCTTGATCGTGCCATTGGTTCGCACAAGTTCCCTCTTCACTGAACGGCTAACATTCACCATTCCACGCACGGTATCGGTAGATTTGAATAGTTCCAACCCGTACCACCTAGCCTAAACGTGACCTGAGTCACATAGACTGTAAAGAAATCGTACATAGAGGTTGTGATTACAGGGACAAGCCCGTACCGTGACCGCATGACGATCATTCCCGACTCTGCTCCATTCGTTATCACGCACCACTCAGACGGAGGCGACTGGCACGACTCACCCGTATTGCGGTCGCTCATTACCTTTACGGTGGTGGTAAGCACCCGAGATGGCTCCATCTACGAAGGCGAGTTCAGTTCCGTGAACGAGGATGGAACGATCACGCTCATCAATACCAGCGAACTAAATCCGTGGACGACAGTTTCGCTCCGTCTTACCCACATCCATACTATCCACTACAACTGAAGGGAATGCCCATGCGATACATAGTCCATCTTGGTACTGGAACGGTCATTGACGCTGACGAATGCGTCATTGTTGATTTGCCCGAAGATGTTATTGCCGAAATGACCGAGCATGGTGGCGATGACTACTTTGACGATAATCGTATTTGTGAACTTGCCGAAGCAAATGGTGATCCGATCAATACGAGCGACGTTTCTTGGCGTAACTCCATGTCTTTCTCGCCATCTGCGTTGCGTGACGAAGCCAACGAACTACTGGAAATGGGCACTTACGACAGCGAGCCAAATCGCCGTGAAGCATTGGAATGGTGTGCTGGCGTGGCAACTGATACCGATCTGAACAGCGTTGCGTCGTACATCCTTGATGATGACGACCTGTGGACTACTTTCCGCATCTCTGTGATTGATGGACTGACTCAGGGTCTTGCTTGGAGTAAGGAAACCTCTTGATTGGGGTTGTGATTACAGGGATAAGGCTGTACGGTGACGCTATGAACGAACAGATGAAGCAAGACATTCTCGCTTGGGCACAACAACAACTGGACACCATGCCCCAATCCGAGTACGGAGGCGACTGGTGGGGTGCGTACAGCGACGATTGGGACATCAACATTTGGGATTCCAACGAACTTGGGAGCGGGCAATACGACCAGCCCACCCGTGTTACTGCCTACCCGATGACCATTGACGGTCGCACCGAGTACGGCGAGTTCGTCACCATCGGTTTCGTTCAGGAGCCTGCCGAGTGGCACTACGACGAGTCGTGCGGTGAGTGCGGTGAGCCGATGCGTGGCAAGGGCGACGGCTCTCGTCCGACTCGCTACGCCGATGGGTACGCCCACGGGCAGTGCGTCCTTGAGGCTGAACGCTTTGCTCAACACTTGGCAAAGGAAGCCCTATGACCACCACAAACTGTGTCTATTGCGGAGAGTCCACCGATTTCGGTGCGACCCGTACGGACGGCTCACTAATCGGCAAGTTCATCAACCGTATCCCCGTGGATGACGGCTGGGGCTGTGCTGAGTGTTCGGGCTTCATGTGCGACGAGTGCGATACACAGATTTACCTTGACCACGAAACCCGAGTGGAGTTCGTGGACGAGGACGGTAAGTATCACTACGGCAACTACCACACCGAGTGTTACGACGAAAGCAAGCATGGCATCGCCACCTATGGCGAGAACATTGAGGAGACACACTAATGGGAGCAACTACGTTCTTCACTTACGCATCAGGCGAGACTGCGAGCGAGGCGTTTGCCTCCGCACAGGCAGAGGCTCGCTACGACCACGGACACAGTGGCTACACAGGAACGATTGCCGAGAAGCCCTCGTTCATTGAGTTCTATGTTTCGCTTTCCGACCTTCCCATACAAGAGATGGAACAGTCCTACTACACCCGTACGGGTGCGACGAAGACGATGGTCGCCGTCCCTCTTGATACTCGCATCGGTAACGCTATCTACTGGTATCAGAGCAAGCGGTATCGCTATGAGGAAGGCACTTACAACCCCATCGCTGTTTCCGATGTGTTCGCTACTCCGATTGAGAGCGAGGGCGTTCCGACTTGGGTCAAGGAAGAAAACCGTGAGGACTACCTCGCTAAAGAGCGCAAGCGCAACGAGAACTCCCGTGCCGATGCGAAGTTCTTTGCCGACAGGATGGGACGCAAGGACTGGGAGCGTATGTGCGATGTGTTTGACGAGAAGTGGGAAGAATGTGTCGCTATCAAGGTAAGCGACGGCGAGTGGCTGTTCTGCGGATTGGCGAGTTGCTGATTATGCGTCCACACTTGGGAAATGATGCGATTATTATTGTTCACAAGGACGACTGTCGCAAAGACAGCCCGTACCTAATGTCCATTCTTATCGGTGATGATGAAATCTTTGCGATTGAGTTCACCCGTGAACCTGACGGCTCGCTCTACTACCGAGTTCAGGAATCAGCGAATCCCGAGTTCGTCATTGAGGGTCATTACCCTGAATACTTTGAGGACTAGGAATGAATCGCAAGCAACTTTACTCACTATTGCCCGATCCCGACGAAATGGGACAGACTGAGTACCGTGTTGTCCATAACTACCTTGTGGACGCAATCAATGAATGGATTTCTTCTGACGATGAGGACATTTCGGACTTCACCGAAGCCGTAATGTTGGAGGTCATCGGATGGGCGGAGTTCGTACTAGAGAAGATAGAGAGAAAGAGGATTACCCGTGAAGCAGATTGACTTTGATTGTGGCGTGAGTGAACCCATTGAGGTTGTGGCAACACTTACGCAAACATACGTAGGACTCATTGGAACATCGTGGACAGATCAAATCACTTGTATTGTCCGCATCACTGGCGATGGGCTATCGCTGGACTTCCACAATGACGGCGACCTGACTCATACCATTCACCACACTTGGGAAGAATGGCGTGACCTTGCTGGCTAAGAACGAAATAAGGGATTACGGGTTGTGATTCCGAACGACTACCCCTACGCTGATAACAGAAAGAACAATGATGACGATTACTGAACCACTACTGCGATTGCCTGACGGCAACATTGACCATTCGGCGTACCGCAATGCGGAAGGCTATGTGGACATCAATGGCATTCGTGTCCGTGTACGGATTACCGATACCCGTCAAGCGTATGGTCGCTTTGACCTGTGCGTGACTCCTATCGCTGGAGAAGGAAGCAGGTGGATTGATTACCGCAATGTGGTACTCACCTCCACGCTCGTTCCCACCAAGTCTCTTACGGCATAAGTGCCATAGGGAAATACAAACGGCGTAAGCCACCGACTGAAAGAAAGACAAATGACCAAGAAGATTGTGTTTGAGGAGCCGACAACCGTTCAGCGGAGTGGAACCCGTGCGTCGCAGATGAGGGCGTATGTGAACGAACTGTCCAAGTCGCCTGACCGCTGGGCTATCTACGCTCGCAATGTGAAGTCTCCGACTTACTTCTATCAGATTGCTAAGGAGTTCCCGAATCTCCGCATCGCCACCCGTATGAATGCCGACCGCAAGACGATGCGTGTCTATTTCATGGTGTTGAGCAAGCCGAACGCTACGACTAAGCGTGTTGTTCCTGCCAAGACGAGCAAGACTGCGACCAAGAGCGTCAAGACGAGCAAGACTGCGACCAAGAGCGTCAAGTCTCGCTGATTCGCCCGTGTGCCGTGGTTCAGTGTCGGCTGTTCCACGGCACATAGGCTTCATACCTACCTACTGAAAGGATTACTATGCCGAACTGGTGCTACAACAGTATGAGCGTTCACGGCGACCACGCCGAACTGGAGCGACTTACCAAAGCGATTACCCGTAAGGTCAAGAACTGGAACGATGAGGAAGTGGACGGCTACGACCTGAGCGTCCTGTTCCCCGTGCCTGAGGAACTTCAGATTGAGTCCGTGTTCTTCCGCACCGACAGTGACGACCCCGAACACCAAGAGTTGCTGAAGAAGTACGAAGCGAACGAAGCGAAGTACGGCTGTCAGACTTGGTACGAGTGGTCTATTGAGAACTGGGGGACGAAGTGGTCGCCCGACATTCAGGCTTGGGAACTCAGCACATACGACGGCGAGAGCGTCATCAGTGCCGATTACAACACGGCATGGTCACCTGCCGACGGACTCATTCGTGAAATCAGCAAGCAGTTTCCGACGCTGTTGTTCAGTGTCACCTCCGACGAAGAGGGTGGCTCATTCGCTTGTTGCGAGGCGTATCAGAACGGCGTACTTGTCGCTGGGCATGGGTACGACCTGCCCGACTCGGAGAACCTTCCCGAAGAACTGCGTCAGCGTCGCAAGGCGATTGACGAGGCGATGGAAAGCGACGACGAGGACAAGCGTGACGAAGCATGGCAAGACCTCATGGACTGGAACTGCGATGTGAAGCAGGCTTGCGAAGATGAGGTGTGGAACACCTTGCGAGACAAGGGGCTTATCCCTCGCTTGGGCGTGTAGTCACCCGTAGGCGACTCAGGCTTCTTCTGCGGTGGCTTCCTCGGCAGACTTCTTGACGTACTTACGCTTGGGCTTGTCCTCAGACGAAGCTTCCTCAGCAGGTGCTTCCTCGGCAGGGGCTTCCTCGGCAGGTGCTTCCTCAGCAACCTCTTCGGCTGGGGCGACTGCCACTGGTGCTTCTGCCGCAGGAGCCTGTTCGTGTCCGCAGTCAGCGGTATGGACATGGGCTTGCGATGCCTTCTTGGCGGCTCGTTCCTCGGGAGTTAGTTTACGCATCTGTCTACCACCTTGTGTGACTGTGTTTACAACAATCATAGCAAAGTCAGGTTGGTATTCGTCGATACCTACCCTATGATGACCCCATGAACACCACCACACTTACCGCTCAGGAAGCCGAACGTCGCTACAAAGAGGGTATCCGTATCTTGGAAGAGAAGTACGGGAGCGTTTTCCGTGCTCCGAGCGAGGAAGTCCGTGAGAACTCCGAGCGTCTGCGAGCGTTCTACGTCATTCAGAAGTACGGCGGTTCCATTACCCGTCAAGTGCTGTCGCAATACATGATCCCCCCTACCATTGCCGAAGCAGTCCTTGCTGAGTGTGGTGGCGACGGCGTTACCACGGTGAGTCCGAAGGGCTTGACCCGTAGCGAGCAATACAAGGCGTTTGAGCAGTGGGCGTGTGACCACGACTCCGAGCAGTTCACGACCGACCAGTTGGTTGCCGAATCGGGCTTCTCGTATCAGACGACTCTCAAGTTCATTGACGGCAACCCCCACTTCCACAAACTCAAGCGTGGGCTGTACGAGTGTCGCAACGTCGCCCAACGT
>Ga0222712_10004664_pt1 | contig 14231 bp, 18 predicted proteins | sample C33_657DmetaG_FD_165043 | JGI IMG/M metagenome (GOLD analysis project Ga0222712, IMG submission 165043) | Estuarine water microbial communities from San Francisco Bay, California, United States - C33_657D | ecosystem: Environmental > Aquatic > Marine > Unclassified | place: USA: California... | reverse complement strand
GACCTTCTTCGCGTCCTGGCCGTAGGCTTTGACGATGCGGATGCAAAGGGCGTTGGTCACGCCGTAGGTCTGCAGGAAGACCATGACCTCGCGCAGGGCTTTCTGGTCATCCCAGGCGGCCTTGATCGCCTTGGCCCGACCGGGGCCGATGCCGTCGACTTCGCGGAGGCGGCCGGATTGATTGGAGATGATGTCGAAGGTGCGGACGCCGAACTTGGCGACGATCTTGTCGGCGTAGGTCTTGCCGATGCCCTTGATGAGACCGCTGCCGAGGTATTTGCGGATGCCGTGGACCGAGGAGGGCAGCCGCGAGCTGAAGGTGCGAACGCGCAGCTGCGGGCCGTGCGAGGGATGGCGTTCCCAGTGGCCGCTGACGTCGACGGTCTCGCCGCACTGCAGTCCGGTCATGTTGCCGAGGATGATCACTTTCTCGCCGGCTTCCGGCGCGAGCTCCGCGATCGTGAAGTGCGTCTCCTCGTCGAGCCACAGGATGCGCTCCACCACGCCCGAAAGGGTGGTTTCGGGTCCGCGCGGCGGTTCGCGAGGCGGCGACATGCGGTGAGCCAATCACCCCTGAGCGGCGGGGGCGAAACGAAAATCAACCCAAGCCGAAGGCCTCGCGGCCCAGTTCGGCCAGGCCGGCGTGGACGGTGTCCGGGGCGTAGGGGGCGAGTTCTTCCGCGGTATGGCTGCCGGTCGTCACGCAATGGATCGCGGCCAGCTTGCCGTTGCGGGCGGTGGCGATGTCGAACGGCGAGTCGCCGACCATGACCGTCCGGAGCGGGTCGGCTTTCAGCGCAGACAGGACGAAATGCGTGAACTCCGGCTGGGGTTTGCGCCAGGGGTGGACGTTGGTGCCGAAGACCGCGTCGACGGCGTCATCGAGCCCGAGGTGCTCCATGATCTTCTTCGAGTTGGCGTCGTCCTTGTTGGTGTACACCGCGACCCGGACGCCTTGGGCGCGCAGGGCGACGAGGATCTCGCGGCAACCAGGGTAGGCGCGCAGGCCGTGGTGCATCACGGAAGGGAAGTGTTCGCGGAAGAGGCGGGTGGCGGTGGGCGCATTGGCCTCGCCGGCCAGTTTGACGACCGTGACGTTGACCGAGCCGCCCACGGCGCGCCGGATCTGTTCCAAGGTCACGCCGGGCAGCCCCATCATGCTCATCACGTCGTCATAGCAGCGATGGATGGCCTCGAAGTTGTCGACCAGGGTGCCATCGAGGTCGAAAAGGACGGTTTCGGGAAGGGGGCGGGCCATGCGGCGCCTAATCAGGAGGCAGCGGGGCGAGATTCCAAGTTTGGATTTGCACGCTTGGCCTGCCCCCCTAGGTTGCCGCCACCTTCCTATGAGCTTCTCGCTGGATCTTACCAAGCCCCTCGGCCGCCTCGGCCTGGCCATCAATACCGTCCTCCTGGGCGCTGTCTTTTACGGGGTTTCCGTCGGTGCCTACCACTACATGAGCCATACGCTTCCTGAGGCTGGCGCCCATGCCAAGGAGGCCGCCGTCAAGGCCGCCCTTGTGGAGAAGTCCGTCGCCAAGGCCAAGGCTGCCGCCAAGGGCAAGGCTTTCGACGAGAAGGCCGCCGTCGCCGCCGCCGAAGCGGCGGCCGCGCCCGAGCTCAAGAAGCAGGCCGAAGAAATCCACCACCACGCCGTCGAAGGTTGGGCTCCGTTCGCCGTCTTCCTGCTGATCCTGTCCGCGGTCTTCTTCGCCGGTTTCCTGTCCGTGTACGTGCAGCGCCGCGCCAACGACGGCGGCCTCAAGGGTCTCTGGATCTTCACCAATCATCTGGGTGCCTGGGCCTTCGCCAGCTACGTGGCCTTCTATCCTTTCCTCGCAGCCCATGGCCTGCGTAACGCCTACGCCCCTGCCTTCATCGCCGGACTGGTTCTCCTCCTGCCGGTGTTCTTCGCCGGCGAAGGTCATCATGACCACGACCATGATCATGGCGACGGCCATGATCACGGACACACGCACTGAGCCGGCTCAAAGCGGCGCGGTGGCGCCGAAGTCGAAGACGGTGTGGCTGATCAGACCTCGCTCCAAGACCGCGAGGTCTGATTGTTTATCGGTGGTCAGGTTCTCGCCGTCGTTCCAGGCGAACGAGAAGCCCTGGGCCGAACGTTTGAAAAGGGAGCCATGGCGGACCAGCGCGGGGGTGCTCCGCTCCATCGCGGTGTCGTCATCGACGGAGGCGGGGTAGTTGAGGCTATGCACGAGCAGGCCGTGGCTGGGCTGGCCGACGAGTCCCTTCGCGAAGCGGGCGGCATGGCGGCAGGCGGCTTCCAGGTGCGGGCGGAGGGCAGGGGGGCAGACGGAGGAGTTCCGGTGCACCTGTTCGAAGAGCGTTTGCTCGAGGTCGAGGGAGCACGCCACCGCCGGAAGGCCCCAGGAGGTGCCTTCGGTCGCGCCGGCGAGCGTGCCGGAGCTCAGGCAGAGAGGCATCGTGGCGTTGAAGCCGATGTTGATGCCGGAGAGCACCACATCGGGCTTCACGGGCAGGAGGTGGCCGAGGGCGATGTTGACGCAGTCGGAAGGGGTGCCGTCGATGGACCAAGCCTGACGTCCGAGGTTGGGGTATTCGGCGAGCGTGACTTCGCGGTGGCGGCTGAAGGCCCGGCCGATCCAGCTGCGTTCGCCCGAGGGGGCGGCGACGACGACATCGAACCCTTCGGCCACGCAGGCGGCGACCAGGGCATGGAGGAAGGCGGCGTTGATGCCGTCGTCATTGGTCAGCAGGGCTACGGGCTTCATCCTAAAAAGGTCAGGACTTGGGCTCGGGGTGGCCGCGCTCAAGTTCGGCGATCTGGTCCCGGAGGGCCGCCGCGGTCTCGTAGTCTTCTTCCTTCATGGCGGCTTTCAGGAGCCCCCGCGCCTTGGTCAGCTTGGCTTCACGGTCGGCCGCGGCGTCGTAGGGCCGGCGGCCGTGGTGCTCGAGTCCGGGTTGGATCCGGGCGATCGTGGCGAGGGCCTGGGGGGCGTGGGCTTCGTAGCAGGTCGCGCAGCCGAAGCGGTGGACGCGGTCGAAGTCGGCCCAGCGGAAGCCGCAGGTGGGGCACTTGCCCCGGCCGACGGGGGTCGGCACGGTCAGCTTCAACCCCAGCGCGAGGGAGGGGAGGATGGAGTCCGTCAGCAGGGAGGGGCAGCCTTGGCAGCAGGCATAGGTCTCCGCCTTGCCCCCGGCGACGAGGGTGAAGTACACGGCGGCGTTCTGGACGCAGCCTTGGCAGGATGGCGGACGAGGAATCAAGCGGGGTCACAGTGCAGGCGAACGGCCTCGGATTCAAGTGCGACGACGAACCTTTTCAGGTTGAAGCCATGCCGACGGCGGATTGCCTATGAAAGCGATGCTTTCACCCGTACTCATGCTTGTGCTGGCCGAGACCGAAAAGGGCGCGCTCTGGTATTTCAAGCAGATGGACAGCGCCGGCATGGCCGTCGCCGTCGTCTTGCTCATCTGTTCCTTCATCGGCTGGGGCGCGATGATCCAGAAGTGGTCCGATGTCCAGGAGCTCCGTCGTCGTAACCATGCGTTCGAACGTCGCCTCCGTGACGAGGCCTCCGTCGTAGCGCTTAATTTCCCGCGTGGCTCGAATCTCGGACCTTACGAGTTCCTGGTCGCCGAAGCGGTGTCCGCCGTCCAGCGCCACAAGGGCCGCCTCGTCCGCAAGTCCGACGTCACCCTCTGCATGGGCCACGTCGAGAACGCCGTCCAGCGTGGCGTCGCCCGGACGATGGTGAAGTACGAGGACAAGATGGTGCTGCTGAGCTCGCTGGTTTCGGGCGGTCCTTTCCTCGGCCTGCTCGGCACGGTCTGGGGCGTCATGGTCACCTTCGGCGCGCTGACCGAGAAGGCCAGCATCGCCCAGCTCGCCCCCGGCGTCTGCGGCGCGCTCGTCACCACGACGCTCGGCCTGCTCGTCGCGATTCCCGCCACCTTCGGCTACAACTACCTTCTCACGCAGGTGAAGATCATGACGACCGAACTCGAGAACTTCGCCAGCTCGCTCGCCGACCGCGTGGAGCTGGAGCTCGAAGGCGAAGCCCGCCGTAATTTCGAGGCCGCCCAGGAGCGCGACCGTCTGCTGCGCGCCGCCGCTCCGGTCGCGACCGCCGAGGCCGCCCCGCTCCCCGTGACCGAGACTCCCGCCGCCTTGCCGGGCTGGGAAGACGCGCAGTAAGCCCGCATGGCCCGCTCGTTTTCCAGACCCAACCGGCTCCATGTCATCAGCGAGCTGAACGTCACGCCGATGCTCGACCTGTGCTTCGTGCTGCTGATCATCTTCATGATCGCCACGCCGGTGCTCGAGCAGACGACCGCGGTCAATCTGCCCAAGGCCGAGAAGGGCGCGGGCAAGTCCCCTGACACCAAGGTCCAATATCGTTTCGTGAGCATCGACCGCAACGGCGGTTACTCCATCGGTTCCCGTTCCGTGACCTTCGCCCAGCTGGAGGCGGAGTTCGCCGTCCTCGCCGCCATGCCGGAAGCGGATCAGCCGGTGCTGCGCATCCGTGGCGACGGCGTGCTTTCCTACCAGAAGATCATCGACGTCCTCTCGGCCGCCCGGGCCAAAGGACTGACCAAGGCGGGGCTGGATACCGAGACGCGCTGAGATGTCGAGCGGAGGCAAAGGTTGGATCGGTTCCGTCGCGGTGCACCTCGGCATCCTGGGCGCGATCATCGGGTTTTCCTGGTATGCCGCCCGCCACCCCGGGGAGGTCGTCGAGCCCGTCGATCCGCTGCTGATCGACCTGAACGGCATCCCGGGCAAGCGCCCCGGCGAGGTCGGCAAGAAGGCCGGCGTGGCCCAGGGGTCCGAGGCCGGCTCGAACAACGGTGTCGCCCGGATTCACCTCAAGAAACTCGACGTCGACAAGATCCTGAAAGAGCGCGAGCAGGCGGAACAAGCCGCGGCCTCGTCCCAGAGCTCGGCCAAGACGATGGCGAAAGCTTCCTCCAAGTCAGGCGCGAGCAGCAGCTCGGGCAAGACCACGCTGGGAGAGTTCTTGAAGTCGAAGGGTGGCAAGTCCGGTTCCGGCAAGACCGGCGGCATCGGGGGCGTCTCGGTCAAGAAGGGTCGGAGCTACGGCGCCGGTGACAATGGCGGCGAGGGCGGCGCGGCTTCCGAACAGGCGATCTATGCGGGCGAAGTCCAGGCGCGCCTGCGGACAGCCTGGAATGAGCTCGTCGCGGCCGAAGGTTCTTCGGTCGCCACCGGCGGTTCCTGCGGCGTCACGGTTTCCGTCGATGCCTCGGGCTTCGTCACATTCTCCGGCTGGCTGACGAAGCCGGGCGACGCCCGCATGGCGGAGCTGGTGAAACGCGCCTGTGGCATGGTCGGCAATTGCGGCAAGCCCCCCAAGGGCTTGGCCTTCAAGATCGACTTCACCAAGATCAGCCTGTCCGACGGCTGAGCGGTCTCAGTCGCGGACTTCGAGCACGATCTGGACCTCGACGGAAACGCCGAGGGGCAGTCCGTTCACGGAGACGGCGGCTCGCGCGTGCTTGCCGGCGTCTCCGAAGACTTGCAGCAGGAATTCCGAAGCGCCGTTGAGCACCTTCGGGCTGTCGCTGAAGCCGTCGACGCCGTTGACGAAGCCGTTGACCATCACCACGCGCGCCACGCGGTCAAGCGAGCCGAGGGCGGCTTTGGCGTTGGCCAGCGCATTGAGCGTGCAGAGCTTGGCCGCCTCCGCGGCCTGGACGAGGTCGACCTCGCGGCCGACCTTGCCGAACGAGGCGACCTTGCCGTCCTTCATCGGCAAGGTGCCGGCGAGGTAGAGCAGGTTGCCGGTGCGGACGGCCGGGACATAGGCGCCGGCGGCGGCGGGCGGCGTGGGCAGGGAAAGGCCGAGTTCGGTGAGGCGGGTTTCGACGGAGGACATAAGTTCAGGACCGATACTTGGGCCGGCGGGCTACGCGGCGCAAGGGGCGGGAAGGGAGATGCGGCCTGCGGCCTTACTTCAGGGACTTGATCCCCGCGATGATCTCCTGCACGAGCTCGCGGCTGCGGGCCTTGATCTCGCGGCTCAGCGTGGCCTCGGAGGTGCCGCTGGCGCGCTTCGACTGCGCATAGGACTGGGCCAGGACGGCTTCCTTGTTGCGGGTGATCGTGGCGTTGTCTCGCACGGAAAGGACCACGTCGGCGTCGTAGCGACCGAGGCCGCGGTTGAAGCGGACGTCGATGGAGAGCAACGGAGTGGAGGCTTCCGGCGTCTGCGGGTTGAATTCCTTGGGGGTGATGCCCGCGCGGCGCATCTCGAGCTCCATGGCGTCGCGGATCTCGCTGCGGAGGTCGGCGTCTTCGGGGCGGCTTTCGGAGGTGCTGACGTCGATGAAGAAGAACGTGATGCCGCGAAGCTTGGCGAAGGCCTTGTCTTCGCCGGGGACGGCTGCGCGCAGGGGGTCGGCTTGGGCGGAGCCGGTGACGGCGGTCAGGGAGGCGAGCAGGGCGAGGGCGAGGAAGCGCATGGGAAGAGGATGTGAGGGGAAGGCCGTTCCATCAATCCCGTTTCACCGGCACCAGTTTCACGGCGGTGAAAGGATGCTGGTCCAGCAGGGTCGGATACCAGCCCTGGACTTCGGGGCGGATGAGGAACTTGTTCTTGTTGAAGACCACCGGCAGGACGGGAGCCTGCTCGATGAGCCTGGCCTCGGCCTGCTGGAAATAACCGAAACGCTTGGCGCCGTCGGACTCCTTGGCGGCGAGGCCAAGCAGACGGTCGTACTCGACGTCGTGCCAGTTGGAGACGTTCAGCTCGTTGCCGCTGATGAGCATCTCCAGGAAGGTGTTCGGGTCGTTGTAATCGCCGACCCAGGCACCGCGGCAGAGGTGGTATTCGCCCTTGCGCATCGCGGTCAGGTAGACCTTCCACTCGAGGTTGCGCAGCTCGACTTCGACGCCGAGTTCGCGGCGCCACATCTCCTGGTAGGCTTGCGCCGTCATCTGCTGGCCTTCGGAGGTCGCGTAGAGGTAGTCGAATTTCGGCAGGCCTTTGCCTCCGGGGTAGCCCGCGTCGGCCAGCAGCCGGCGGGCTTCGGTGGCGTCTTGCTTCCAGCGTGAGGCCGACTGGAAGCCGCCGGCGCCAGGCGGCGTGAAATGGAGGGCGGGCGACTCGCCGGCGCGCAGGACCTTCTCGGCGATGAGGTTGCGATCGATCGCCATCCCGAGGGCCCGGCGGACGCGCGGGTCGTTGAGCGCCTTGCGGGCGGCGAGGTCGGCGGGCTTGGTGCCTTTGATGTCGCAGTTCACCCACACGAAGGCGGTGGAGAAGAACGGGTCGAGCCGCAGCTGCGGGGCTTTCTGTTCGCGGAGTTTGGCGACCTTATAGGGCGGCACGGCTCCGGTGATGTGGAGTTCGCCGCCGCGGAAGGCGCGTTCTTCGGCGAAGAGGTCGGAGATGGCGCGGAATTCGACGGCGTTGAGCGACACTTCCTTGGCGTTCCAGTACAGCGGGTTCTTGCGTACGACCACCCGGCGCGCGACTTCCCATTTCTCGAGCGTGAAGGCGCCGTTGCCGACCAACGCGCCGGGGCGCGTCCACAGCGTGTTGAGGGAATCCATCTTGCCGTGCTTCAGGATCGTGCCGGGGTGCACGGGGATCCAGCTGTGGTGGCAGAGGAGCTGCAGGAAGTAGGGGATGGGGTCCTCGAGTTCGATGACGAGCGTATGCGCGTCAGGCGCGCGGACTCCGACCGTCTTGAAGTCCTTGGTCTTGCCGGCGTGGAAGGCCTTGGCTCCGCGGATGCCGTGCAGCATCGTGGCGTACTCGGCGCCGAAGCTCGGCGTCAGCATGCGTTCGTAGCTGAAGAGGAAGTCGGCCGAGGTCACCGGATCGCCGTTCGACCAGCGGGCTGCGGAGCGAAGGCGGAACGTCCAGGCCTTGCCGTCCTTCGACATCGTCCAGCTCTCGGCCACGCCCGGGACGGGATGCAGGTCCTTGGGGTCGTAGTTCACGAGGCCTTCGAAGAGGGCCGCGATGATGTGGCTTTCGCTGAGGCCGGTGATCGTCTGCGGGTCGAGGCCGGACGGCTCGGCCATGTTATTGATGATCAGGTAGCCCTCGGCGGCCTTTCGTTCGGCGGTGGTCTTGCCGTCGCCGCAGCCGGCGAGCAATCCCGCCATGGCGAGCAGGGCGGCCGTCCATCGGTGCGCGGGGCGAAGCATGTGGCAGATTAGGCCCGGGTTCGGCCCGAGGGCAAGGCGTCTGGATGGGCTCTTTACTCCCCACGGCGGGGTTCCTAGATATGACCCATGATCACCCCGACCCGTCGCGACCTCGTCGTCGCCGCTCTGACCGCTTCCGTCTGCCTCGGACTCCTCGGCTTCATCGGCCAGGACCGTCTCGCCGCCGCCGTGCCCGCCTCGAAGCCTGTCATGGGCTCCGCGGCTTTCGATTGGGAGAAACTCGTGGTCAAGCCGACCAAGATCGGCGCTTACCGCAAGGTGTGCCAGGCTCCGACCGCGACCCTCGACGAACTCGAGATGCATATCACGACGCTGAATCCGGGCCAGGCGCCGCACCCGCCCCATCAGCACGCCGATGAGGAGCTCCTTATCGTGAAGGAAGGCACCGTGGAGGCCCTCGTCGCGGGCGATTGGGTGAAGCTCGGCCCCGGCTCCGTCATCTTCCAGGCGGCGAACATCGATCACGCTATCCGTAACGCCGGCGAAGGGCAGGCGACCTACCACGTCATCAAGTGGAATTCGCCCGGCATGTTGGCCAAGCGCGACGCCGCGAGGGCCGCGGCCAAGGCCGCCGGGAAATAAGCCAAAGAAAAAGGGCGTCCCGAGGGACGCCCTTCTGCTTGCTCCGAACAGGGGGACTTAGATGGCGGCAGGACCGCGCTCGCCGGTGCGAATGCGGATGACGTCGGTGAGGCCGAGGACGAAGATCTTGCCGTCACCGATCTTGCCGGTCTGGGCGGCCTTGGAGATCGTGGCGATGGCCTTCTCGACCTGCTCGTCAGCGACGGCGGCCTCGATCTTCACCTTGGGGAGGAAGTCGACGGTGTATTCGGAACCGCGGTAGATCTCCGTGTGACCCTTCTGGCGGCCGAAGCCCTTGACTTCAGTTACGGTCATACCCTCGATGCCGATTTCGGCGAGAGCGTCCTTAACTTCTTCAAGCTTGAAGGGTTTGATGATGGCGACGACGAGCTTCATGGTGGTGTGTTTTAGGTTGGGTTAGGCGTTCGGTTGAGCAAGACCACTTATGCATCACCCGTGCCAAGTGTCCGGAAAGGGGGGCAGGACTTACGATTGGTTATTTTTAAGCAGCACTTCCGACACGCCAGCCAGTTTTTCAGCAGATTTCAGCCCGGGTGTCAGTTCTACCCCGCTATTCAGGTCGAAAAAGGTGGCTCCGGACTTGGCCGCGGCAGCGATATTATCCGGGCCCAGTCCTCCGGCGAGTACCCACAGGCTTTGCGGGTATTTCGCGAGGAGCTTCTGGAAGCGGGCCCAATCCGACAGTTTGCCCGTACCCCCGAAGGCGTCCTTGGCGTGCGCATCGTGGACGAAGCCAGCCGCCAGGGGGATCAGGTCGGCGGGCCATTCGGCTCCGTCGGCGAGCTTCGGCGCCAGCCAGAGGGCCTTCGCGCCCAGCTGGGCGGAGAGGGCCTTAGGGTCGCACTCCTGCTTGGCGGGATCGAAATGGGCCTGGACGATGGCGAATCCTTCGGCGATCAGCGCGGCGGCTTCGCTGACGGTCGGATTCACGGTCACGGCCACACGCTTAGCCTGAGGGATTTCTCGCAGCAGCGCCTGGCGGGCGGCTGCGGGGACGTAACGCGGCGAGCCGCTCCAGCAATTGATGCCGAGATAATCGGCGCCCTGGGCGAGGGCCATGGCGGCGTCGGCGGCGCGGGTGATCCCGCAGACCTTGATGCTCGCCGCGCCGATCATGCGAGCGCGGCGACGACGGCGTCGCGGATGGCCTTGGCGGTGGGGGCCGAAGCAGTGCCGGCCAGCGGGATACCTGCTTTGCGCAGCGCATCGGCTGTGGTGGCGCCGATGGCGACGGCCTTGGGCTGGCGCGCGCCGGCGTCCGGACGCAACGACGCGGCCTGATGCAGGAAAGATTCCACGGCGGAAGGGCTGGCGAAGACGATGACGTCGGCGCCGCGACGGCGGAACTCGGCGGCCTCGGGCGACTCGGCGACGGATTTCTCTTCGGTCGCGTAGACTTTGATGACGTCGACGATCGCCATGGCGCCGTCGGCGAGCAGGCGCGGCAGTTCAGGGGTGTTGAGATTGCCGGTGACGACGAGGAGCTTCTGGTTCTCGACGTCGTGCTTGGTCATCAGCTCGCGACCGAGCGAAAGCGCGTCGTTCTGCGTGGCGGTGAGGTCGGAGTCGAGGTGGTACTGGCGCAGGGCCTTTTCGGTCGCGGGGCCGAGGCATGCGAAGCGCACGCCGCCGACGGAGCGGATGTCGGTGAAGCGCTCGAAGAAGCGGTCGAAGAAGCCGCGCACGCCGTTGGCGCTGGTGAAGATCAGCCAGTCGTATTCGCCCATGGCGTCGAGGACTTCGCTGAGGACGGTATCATCCGGCTCGAACTTGATCTCGAGCAGCGGGAGTTCGGAGACCGCCGCGCCGGCTTCGGTCAGCGCGGTCTTCCAGTCGGCGCCGCGTCCTTCGGGACGGGTGAGGACGACGAGACGGTCGCGCAGGGGGAGTTTGCTCATGTTCAGCGGGGCAGGATCTGGCGGAGGATGTCGTCGGCCCGCGCGGAGGCCGCGGAAAGGTCGATGACGGGGAAATCGAAGTCGCGGCGACCGAAGTCGGCGCGGAAGAGGTGCACGCGGCCGCCAGCGTGGTGGCACGCGAAGGCGGTGTGGCAACCTTCGCCAAGCTTGGCGAGGAACAGGCGTTCGACGGTCACGGAATAGGTCGTGGCGGCGCAGCCGGCGGCGGCGTACCGCGCGACTTCGGCGGAGCGGGACTGGATCGCGACGGCGCCCTGGCCGGCGGCCGGCACCATGGATCCGAGCGCGACGGGCTCGAACGAGAGCCCCGGCCATTCCATGATGCCGAGGCGGTTGAGTCCGGAAGCGGCGAGGTAGGAAGCGTCGGCGTCGCCGTTGGCCAGCTTCTTCAAGCGAGTATCGACGTTGCCGCGCAGTTCGGTCCACTGCGCCTGCGGGAAGGCGAGGGCGCCCTGCGCGCGTCGTCGCGGGCTGCCGGTGGCGATGAGCTTCGGGCTGGCGATCTCGCTGCGGCGCACGAGCACGTCGCGCGCGTCCTGGCGCTGCAGGCAGACGGCGATGGCGAGGCCGGCGGGCATCTCGGTCGGCAGGTCCTTGGAACTGTGGATCGCGAGGTCGGCTTCGCCGCGCAGGAGGGCCTGCTCCAGTTCGGCGGTGAAGAGGCCCTTGCCGCCCTGCTTCTCGAGCGACCAGCTCGCCTGGCGGTCGCCGGTCGTGGTCAGGATGCGGATCTCAGTCGGACGGCCGAGCGCCTGCCGGAGGCGGGCGGCGGCGTCGTGCGTCTGCTGGAGGGCCAGCGGGCTGCCGCGGGTGACGATGACGATGGGTCCGGACATGCGGAAAAGTTCAGTTCTGACGGATGAGCCAGAGCACGCCCCAGGCGGCAGGGATGGCGAGATTGCCGACGATCAGGGCGGTGGCCGTGATACGGAGGAGATCCCAGCGACGGTTCAGCGTGGCTTGCGCGGCGATCACCGCGCCGCAGAGGGCGACGGGGATGCCCATGCCGACGCCGAGCCAGACCACGCGGTCGTAAGGGTCCTTGACCAGACCGAGGAAGACCTCGCCGCCTCGGTAGGTCAGGAGGGTCGCCGCGTAAAGGGCGCCGCCGGCGAGGAGCAGGGAGAACGCCTGGACGACGCCATAGGCGCGGGAGTCGTCTTCGGTGAGTTCGCTGGACACGGTGTCAGCAAAGACCGCCCCTGCCGGACTTCCAAGTTTCAAGTTTCCCGGAGGCGGAATAATCCGCCCCGGGGAACCCGCTCAGTGGCCGCCGAGACCTTCGTGCTCCTTGATGTATTCCTGCTTCAGGCCCAAGGCTTCCGGGGCGTGGAGGACGAGCATCTTCATGCGCACGTCGGCCGGGATCGTCGAGGCCGTGGCCTTCGAGACCACGATCATCAGCAGGATCGAGAGCGGCACGGCCCAGATGGCCGGCTGTTCGCAGAGGATGCGGACGAGCGGGTGCGCGACCCAGAAGTCGGCCAGAGACTGCACCGCGTAGACGTCGGACAGCGTGGTGAGGGTGATCGCGCCGAGCGCCATGAGGCCGCCGACGAGCATGCCGGTGGCCGCGCCGCGCATCGTCATGCCGCGCCACCAGACGCTCATGAAGAGCAGCGGGAAGTAGCTGGCCGCCGCGATGGCGAAGGCCTGCCCGACGAGGTAGTTGATGTTGAGCTTCTCGACCTGCGTGCCGAGGCCGACGGAGACGACGCCGATGATGACGGCGGCCCACTTGAAGGCCTTGAGGCGCTGCTCAGGCGAGGATTCGGGCTTGAGCATGCGACCGTAGATGTCGTGCGCCAGGGCGCTGGACATGGAGACGAGCAGTCCGGAGAAGGTGGACATGAACGCGGCGAAGGCTCCGGCGCAGGTGATGCCCGACAGGACGGAGCCGAGGAGCGGGTGGTCGCGGCCGGCGAGCAGCGTGGGCAGTTCGAGCACGACCTTGTCCGTGCCTTTCGAGCCGATGGCTTCGTAGAGTTCCGGCATGAGTGAACGGCCGATGACGCCGTAGACGGGCGGGAAGACGTAGAAGACGCCGATCAGGATCATCACCCACATCGTGGTGCGCTTCGCGGCGACGCCGTCCGGGTTGGTGTAGAAGCGGACGAGGATGTGCGGCAGGCCGGCGGTGCCGCAGACGAGCGCGATGATCAGCGAGTAGGTGTAGAGAAGGGAGTAGGGCTTCTTGTTCGCCTCGAGCGCGGCCTTCTCTTCGGGGGTCTTGGCGGCCTTGATGGCGGTGTCGACGGCCTTGGTGGTCAGGCTGCCGAACGGTGCGATCCACTGTTCGTCCTTCGGGGCCTTGGCCGGCAGGGCCTTGCGCTCGATACCGGCAGGTGCGGCGGCGACGGTTTCCTGGGCGGTCTTGTTGGCTTCGAGGTGCTGCTGGTAATGGCCGACGACGGAGGCCAGCACGAAGATCGGCACGGTGATGGCGAAGACCTTGAGCCAGTATTGGAAGGCCTGGACGAGCGTGATGCCCTTCATGCCGCCGAGCGAGACGTTGAGGGTGATGACCGCGCCGACGACGATGACGCCGACGGAGTAGTGCAGGCCCGGGAAGATGTAGGCGAGCGTGGTGCCGGCGCCCTTCATCTGGGGCATGGTGTAGAAGAAGCCGATGAAGAGCACGAAGCAGACGGCGATCTTGCGGAACAGCGGCGAATCATAGCGGCCTTCGGCGAAGTCCGGGATGGTGTACGCGCCGAAGCGACGCAGCGGGCCGGCGATGAAGAGCAGCAGGAAGAGGTAGCCGCAGGCGTAGCAGACGGGATACCAGAGCGCGTCGTACCCGTTGAGCATCACCATGCCGGCGACGCCCATGAAGGAGGCGGCGGAGAGGTATTCGCCCGAGATGGCGGAGGCGTTCCAGCCGACGGAGACCGAGCGGCCCGCGACGAAGAAGTCGCCAGCGCTCTTGGACTTGCCGGCGGTCCAGAAGCCCATGCCGACGGTGATGACGACGGTGACGAGCGAGCAGATGGCGATCCAGGGATCGATGCCGGCGGCGGCGAGGAGGGAGTTCATGTTACTGGGTCAGGCCGTCCTTCGCGGCTTTGGCTTCGGCGTCCTCGAGCGCGATGGAGCGCTTGATGAAGACATAGGAGATGATCCAGACGAAGGGGAAGAAGAGCACGCCGAGGATCAGCCACGTCAGCGTGAAGCCCCAGATGCGCTGGGCCATGAAGGACGCCTGGTAGTAGTTCAGCAAGGGCAGGGCGATGAGCGCGACGACGAAGCACAGCGCGCAGGCGATGGAGAGCTTCAGCTGGTCGCGCATCAGGCGCGCCAGGAAGGCATCCGAGTGGATGGCGTCAGAGGTGGAGGAGGACTCGCTCATGGGGGTGGCCGTAGCCAATCCTTTTGCCTGCGCTTGGCAACCCCTTGGATGCCCTGCCGTGGATGCGGGCAAGCGGGCACGAAAAAGGGCCGACTTGCGTCGGCCCTTCGTTTTCCGGTTTCCCGGCGACCCTTACTTGGTCGTGTACTCGGCCTGGGCGCCGCGGATG
>Ga0222712_10004663_pt1 | contig 14234 bp, 9 predicted proteins | sample C33_657DmetaG_FD_165043 | JGI IMG/M metagenome (GOLD analysis project Ga0222712, IMG submission 165043) | Estuarine water microbial communities from San Francisco Bay, California, United States - C33_657D | ecosystem: Environmental > Aquatic > Marine > Unclassified | place: USA: California... | reverse complement strand
ACATTCCATCGCATCGAACGAAACCTCCGTCGTCCGCGCCTCTCCAGCGACACTTCGCGACGCGAACCGTCACCTTTCATGGGATTTGATTTATACAAATCCATCGTCGCCAAGACGACGCCGAACGTTCGCAAAGACGTCGATGACGATCGCCCCGCGCTTTCCTCCCGTCGCCGTCGCGCGAACGACGTCGATGCTTCACGCCTGGACCTCGCGCTCGAGACGCGCGCCGCGCGCTTCGCGTCGACTTCGAGCGCGTCCTCCGTCGTCCCCGCCACCCCGCGCTCGACGTCCACGAAACGCACGAGAAAGCTCGGGAAATCGGTCTCCATCGTCGGCGACGGCGTCGAGGGCGAAGTCGTCGCTCGAGGCGTTCCAGTGACCGCGTCCAAGGCGCGCGAGGGGGAAGAGCGCGAGACGCGCGTCGCCTCACCGGTCGTCGTCGAGCGATCGATGTCGGACGTTTGTGATGACGGTGAAGACGCCGCTGGCGCGCTGGCGTGCGACGCGGAGCGATCGATGTCGACGTCGAGCGCGAACGAACGGGAAAAGGTGACGATGGACGCGCGCGCGGAGGCGGCGGTGAGCGCCGAAGCGATGGAGGCGTTGCGCGAAGCGCTCGAGGCGATACGCGCGTGCGGAGTGGAGCCATGGCGAGCGTTGGAGGCGTTGGCGATGCCGCATGGAGGAGGGTTCGATGGGGTCGTTCGCGCGATCGATGCGTTCGCGTCGGTAAAGAAGGCGAGCGCGGGGAAACGGTTGAGCTTTTCGGCGGCGACGCCGGTGGGTGAAAACGGCGACGCGGTCGCTCGCGCCGAGAGCGCTGAAGCGCGTCGCTCGGCGTCGATCGATGAGGAGTTGGATGTCACTGCGGATGGGGATGATATCGAAGGGACGGTGACGCCGTGTGAATGCGGTGTCGATGACTGCGCGCTGACGCGAGCGCGAGCGCGAGGCGGGCCGTTTCGCCTGCCTTCGCCCGTGGTTCGCATGGACGAGGAGACCGTCGCGAGCACGGACGAGGATGAAGTCGAAGACAGTGAGTCCGTGGCGGCTACGGATGATGGTGACCTCGATGACGACGACGATGCCAAGGATGCTCGCGATTTGGGCGACGCGCTGGAGGCGTTGAATTTGGGCCAAAGCGTCGTTGAAGAGGGAGCAATCACCGACGAAGAAGCATGCGAAGATGTCGAGCCACAACGCGTGCCAACGCATGTTCGGTTCACTGATTCGCACATTAGCGAGTCGCCGGAACTGGCCACCGGACGTCGCGCGCCGCGCTCGAGGGCCGCGCGTCGCAACGTGCTCATCGATGAAGAATCGACTGACGAAGACAACGCAACGGATGAGGAACAAAAGACCGACGAAGAAGCGTGCGAAGATGTCGAGCCACAACGCGTGCCAACGCATGTTCGGTTCACTGATTCGCACATTAGCGAGTCGCCGGAACTGGCCACCGGACGTCGCGCGCCGCGCTCGAGGGCCGCGCGTCGCAAGGTGCTCATCGATGAAGAATCGACTGACGAAGACAACGCAACGGATGAGGAACAAAAGACAGAAGAATCCCCTCAAGTGACTGATGCAGACCAGTCTTCAGAAGTTCCGGACGTTCGCTCGCGCCCCCGTCGTTCGGTCGCGAGTAAAGCGCCGCTTTCTACTCGCCGACACAACATCTTTGTCGATGACGAGGCATCCGGTAGCGATGAGACTGATCTGGAGGATGATGGCGACGATGATGACGACGCGAATACGAGTGACGATGATTTCATTAATGACGAAGATGACGAGGATTTGAGCGATTTTGCGGTGGAGTACGACAGCGAGGCTGAAAATGTCACGCCTGCGCCTCGAAAACCATCGTTTGCGCCAAAAGTTGATTTGACCAAGGCGATGAGGGACAAACTTACGATTGATCCCTACAGTCCATCAAATTTGCAAACACCGACGCCGCCGAAAGAAATGTCGCCGAACGCGGTATTCAACGCCTTCGTGCCGCCGCCAACTCACAGCAAAGCTCTTCAATCCGCACTCAAAAGCGTCGCCAAAAAAGGTGCGGAAAAGTTCAATTTTAACCGTCACAAGGATGCGCTTGCGGGTGCGCTCTTCGCCGAGTTCAACATCAACGTTTTCGGATCGAAGCTTCCCAAAGATTTTGAAGTGACGTGGAATAATAAATTGTTAACCACCGCGGGGTTGACGCATTATAAGCGCTCGTCAAAGACTGGAGACGCAGTGTACAGCGCGCGAATCGAATTGAGCACCAAAGTCCTCGATACGGTTGAGAAACTTGAGGCTACGCTTTTGCACGAAATGTGTCACGCCTCGGCTTGGCTCGTGGATAAAGTCGCTAAACCTCCGCACGGCCCGGTGTTCAAGAAGTGGGCCACGCTCGCCATGCACAAGTACCCAGAGACTAACGTGTCAACGTGTCACGGCTACGCCATTCATCAGCCATACAAGTGGAGATGCACTCGAGATTGGTGCCAACAAGAGTACGGGAGACACAGCAAGTCTATTGACATCAACAGCAAAGCTTGCGGTGCGTGCGGTGGTAAGCTCGAGTACTTGGGTAAATTTAAGAAAAATGGCAAAGAAGTGCAAGCGAGAGCGCCGACGGCTTTTTCATTATTTGTCAAGGAAAATTTCAAGGCGACCAAGGATAAGTTAGGTGCGCGTACTCCGCACGCGGACGTGATGAAGACGCTGTCAAAGCGATGGAAAGACAAAACGGATGAAGTGCGAGTTATTGAACTCGAATGACCATGTACGATGGGCGTTGAGCCTCCACGTGGGCGAAGGTTTCTGAGACAGGAATCCGCTTCGCTCGCTCGCTCGACGATGTATGTATTAGAGCACAATGTAAATTTTCATTAAAAATAAAATGATGGTAAGGAAATGATGGTGTTTACGTAATTGAATCTAATAATAACCAGAACCGCACGCGTCGGCGCCGATTCGGTTCGCTATATTGCTTTCACTTTACATCTACTTCGCCATAGGGACGGAATAATCCTTGGCGTTCGCGGGAACCGCTCGACGCGTCACCGTTTGAATCACTTGGCGCAACATTTGATTCTCGCGCTCCAACTGCGTCACACGGTTCTCCAGCTCAGCCATTCTACTCACCTTTTCCGTTTCATCTTGCTCTAAAGACGACAAATACGCCTTTTTCCTCTCTCGCGCTTGTTGCGCCGACACCCGATTGCGCAATAAACGCTTCAACCGCTTCCGCTCCTTCTCGTCGTGAATCGTGTTCAACCTCGCCTCATCCGCTTTCACGCTCAACGCCGTATTCCCATGCGGTACGTGTGGAAGTCCTCGCTCTCGTCCTATCACCGTCGCCCCGTGCGATGCGTTCTCGAACCCCATCGCCGTCTGTCGCGTCGCGCTCGCGTTCCTCTTCCCTCGCTGTTCTCGCGCGCCCCGGTCGCTCGTCGTCCCCGTCGTCCCCGTGGACGTGCTCGTACTGCTCGCGTTCGCGTTGCCGTGAAACCCCGCCGCGGTGAACGCGCTCGCCCCGGTGCGCGCGTTCCCGAGCGGCATCTCCCGCTACGACCGACTCCGAGCGCGAGCGAGGCGGGCGACGAAAAGTGCGCTCGGTCGTTCGTCGACGTCGATCGCGCGACGCGCGCGCGGCGTGACGTCACGTCGATGGTGATGACGTCATCGATGTCGAGGTCGAGGGCGTGTCCGACCGACCGAGTGTCCGAGTGACCGACCGACCGACCTCCCTGACGTCGTGTCCGACCGACCGAGTGAGTGACCGACCGACCGACCTCCCTGACGTCGTGTCCGACCGACCGAACGACGACGGGGCGTGCGGTTGGTTGGACGCGCGCGGTCGCGCGGTCGCGGCGACGACGGGACGAAAAGACGAACGACGCGGCGACGATGACGACGGGAGAACCGCGGGCGGTGGGTGATGTATGATAAAAGACGAACGCGGCGAGGGAAATAGGGGAACGAATGGAACGACGGTCACGCGTCGCACGCGCCGCGCGCGTCGCGCGGGTCGGCGAAAGCGGAGACGAAGACGGAAGCGAGGAGGTTCACGGTGACGTGCCAGTGATTTGGAGGGAAGTACATGGCCTCGCGTTCGGTGAGGATGCACCGAGAGAAATCAAGCGTCGAACGCGATGGCGTCGCGGTGTCGTCGGTGGAGTCGCGGGCGAGGAAACGACCGCGGCGGAGTCCGGCGCGAGCCCATTCGCTCGCGGTGCGCCAGTCAAAGTAGGGCGCGGCGTCGAGGGGGGCGAGCCACCACGCTTTGGCGCCGTGGATGACTTCGCTGAATCCACCTTGGTGACAGTGGAGCGGTACGCCGCTCATCGCGGGAGCGATTCCAAATGCGAGTTTGGACATGTGGAAGCCAAACGGGGCGGCGTACGAACGCAGCAACGGCGCCAACGCGTCGTCTTGTTCCGAGCCAAAGATGTATTCTTCTTTCGCACCGCGAGCACTCGCCATCTTCTTTGCAAACGTTCCGAGCGTCATATCCACCGCTTTGTATAAGTAATGCGCGCCTTTCTTGTCAAGCTTCACCGCTTTGTGATTGCTCATAACCGACACTTTCGCGTGCCCGTAACGCGAGATGAACGCTCGTCGTCGCGTCGCGTCTCGAAACGCTTCGTTGCTCGTCAAATTGTAAACCACGCAAGGCACGCCCGGGTCGATGCAACTCGATTTGAACTCCAGCGCCGTCGTTACGCTCGCGTCGACGCGTTTCACCGTGCACGCCGGTTGCAAACGCGCCAACGCGGCGATAAATTCTACATCCTCCTTGCGAGGCGCCGGCCCGACGTTCCAACCACCGTTCGCGTCGTCGTCGTTGTCGTCGTAGGTCCAACCACGTAACCAAACGATCGATGCGCTGAAGACAAAGACGAAGAACACAGCGAACGCCGCGCGGCGCGAGCAGTGACGGCGACACGTACGCGAGCGCAAGTGACCGCCAGGACCTTTTCTGTATCGCATGGTTTGCGGGTGATCAAACGCTAAGATATTAGCGCACGCCTGTTCGACGGCGGCGGCGCTATCGCCCTTGTTGCTTCATAGTCCGCATCGCGCGGCGCGCACGACTGTGAGGAATCGTCGGCAGTTGTTGAACGTTCAGAGTCTTATTTAGATTACACAACTAGTTGAGCGCGACGACAACTGTCGCGCGTAGCGCATTGTGCGACGCGATCGTGAATCCCACGATCGCGCGCACACACCCCTATTACATCCCACACCCTCGACCGAGCTCGATTGGTGGGCTAAACTGCAATTTAATACGCCGCGACGCCGTAAATTGGCCCGCGAATGCGTCTCGCCAACTGCAAATCCTTGGGCATGATCGTCACGCGCTTGGCGTGAATCGCACACAAATTACAATCTTCAAACAGATGCACTAAGAAATCCTCCGTCGCTTCCTGTAACGCTAATAAACTCTCCGCCGTGTAACGCAAAGGCTCTGGGGAGAGCTCGTTTGAAATCTCCCGTACCTGCAAACGAGCGCAACCGAAACGACGACGCCGTCAGTATTGAGTCCTCACGCCCTCGAGAGTGACGCCAAAAACTCCACTCACGATCGCTTCGCACGCACCAATCGCGCGAACGGCATCTTGCGAATCAATAAATCCGTCGTCTTCTGAAATCTCCTAATCTCCTTCAACGCCAACGTTCCCGGTCGGTACCGACGCTTCTTTCTCTGCTCCTCTGTGAATGAGAAAACCCGCTCGCTCTTCGCCGTCAGTCTCGCGCGATCGATATGCACACTCTTCACGATCACTCTCCTCGCTGCCCGCGCCGTCGCGTTCTCGTCCTCGTCTTCGCTCGAGCGCGCGCTCCAGCGATTCAAACGCGCGAGCGCCCCGTCCCGCCTTAATCGCGTTCACGCTCGATGTAAACGCGCACCTCCGCGCGGTAGTTGATCTGCGCCCGATAATCTTCGCTTAGGATGCGCGATCTGCGGCGAACGATCGCGCTCGAGCGTCAGTCGCGCGCTCGAACGCCCGACCCCAACGACGTTCGAGCGTTTGAATTCCTCGATTCCATAGCTCAGCACATTTTTTCGAAACCTTTGCGCGCGCGCGATTCGCGCGCGAACGCGACGCGCACGATTCGTACTTTGAGTCGTTTACCGTGTAAACGACGCGCCATGGCGACCGCCGATCGCGGCGCGGCGACGAGTGACGATGGCTGAATCACATCGCGTTACAATTCGCCTCGGGGTTTCGCCGCCATGGCGAACGCGACCGACCCGCTGGCGCGCACCGTGCGAGGGATGGATCCACAGGTGCGCGAGTTTGTCGTTTCGAGGCGAATGAACGCGACGGTAGACGGCGCGCGCGAAAGAAATGAATGATTGAGATTGAGGGTGATGATTGAACGACTGACCGCGGTCGCCCGCGTCGGCGCTGAGCGCAGAACTTGATGGAACGCATCACTCGGGATAAAGTGTACGCGATGACGTATTGGAAGGAGAAGTGCTTCGCGGTGAGCGCGGAGGCATTGGTGGATTTAGCGGTGGAGTTGCGCGCGTGCGGAGGAATTTACGGCGGGAATAACCGAGCGACCGAGTTCCTGTGCTTGACGCTGAAGCTGCTGCAGATCCAACCCGATAAGGAGATTATTTTGGAGTTCATTAAGAATGAAGATCACAAGTACGTGCGGCTTTTGGGGGCGTTTTATATGCGGTTGGTTGGGAAGCCGACAGATGTGTATCGATACCTCGAGCCATTGTTGAATGATTATAGAAAGGTGCGGTATCGCTCAAAGGATGGGAAGTACGCACTCACGCACGTGGACGAGTTTGTGAATAACTTGTTGACGAAGGATCAGTTTTGTGACGTATCGTTGCCGCGGATTCCGCATCGGCAAGTGCTCGAGGCCACCGGCGCCTTGGAGCTTCGCGTGAGCGCGCTAGAGGAAGACATCGCGGATTTAGAAGAGCAACTCGAGCAAGCGGTGGATGAGGCGTTCAAACGTGAGATGAAACTCGACGAAGATGAGGAGCCTTCGGGCGCGGGTCGAGATGTTAACCTAGCCGCAGCTCAACCGGCGAACGCGGCGAGTGCCAAGCGGCGACGCGAGGACGGCGAGCTCGATGAAGTCGCGCCGGCGCTCGAGTTTGATCACAAAAGAAACGGTCGAAGGGAACCAGACGTAGATCGACAATATCGGAGTAGATCGAGGTCGCAGTCGCCGCACCGACGGCGCGATCGAAGTCGAGATCGAGGCGGAGATGGAGATCGTCGTCACCGCGACGCTGCGCGACGTTCTCGTTCTCGATCCCGTTCTCGTTCTCCCCGTCGGCGGCGCGATTCTCGCGACCGCGATCGAAGATTCATGAGCGAGAGAATAGTACGCGACCCGTTCCATGCCGATCACGCGAGTAAGGAAAAGAAAGAGAACAAGGAGAAGAAGGGGAACAAGGACAAGTCGCCAACTGTCGATCCCGAAATCGCGGAAGCGAACGCTATTCGAGCCAAGCTCGGATTAAAGCCGCTTAAGTAACGATATTAGCAATTTAGCGTAGCTAGCATGACTAGATTTGAAATTGTTTCGCATGCCTCTAGCATTTTGACGCGCCGATCAAGTTTAGAGGTCGTCAGACGGTCGAGCGCGCGAAACGCGCCAGGGAGTCAACACCCCTCAGGAAAGTATGTTCCCCTCAAGCTGAAGGAGGACTTAGGCTTTTAATATTTTGCATTACACCGTATAACGTTCAAAAACAGGGCGCGCGCGCATGAAATTTCTACTCGTACGCGCGCCCTAGACATAACGATAGTGTGGTCGAGTAGTTTACTTAGCCATCATCATCTTCACAAATTCTTCGTAGTTGACTTCTCCATCGCCGTCGACGTCGGCTTCGCGAATCATTTCATCAACCTCTTCGTCGGTTAACTTCTCACCCAGATTCGTCATCACGTGTCGCAACTCCGCGGCGGAGATCGTACCGTTCCCATCCTTATCGAACACCTTGAACGCCTCTTGAAGTTCTTCCTCGCTGTCCGTGTCCTTCATCTTTCGCGCCATGAGGTTTAAGAATTCAGGGAAATCGATCGTCCCGTTACCGTCCGCATCGACTTCATTGATCATGTCTTGTAATTCAGCTTCCGTGGGATTTTGTCCGAGAGATCGCATCACCGTCCCGAGTTCTCTCGTCGTGATCGTCCCGTCGCCATCTTTATCGAACAACGCGAACGCTTCTTTGAATTCCGCGATCTGTTCATCCGTCAAGTCAGCCGCCATGGTTTCGTGCGTCCTCGTTCGCTCGCTCGGCGTCGCGCGATCGATCGATCAGGCGAACGTTCGCGTCGTGAGCTCGTCCTACGACTCGCGCGCGTGCGTGTGTGTCGCGCGCTCGCCCGTCGTCGTCGTCGTCCTCCTCCTTCACGACGCGCGATCGCGTCGGCGCGATCGCGTCGACCGCGAACGGCCGGCGCGTCGACCGCGAACGGGTCGACGCGTCGTCGGATTCCTCGCACGCGCGCGCGTGAACCCTCGAATCGCGCGCGCGCGTCGAGGGTTTTATGTGTTTACCCCTTCGCCCGATAGCGCGATGGCGTTCGCGAACGGCGAATGCGCGCGGGCGATGCGCGCGCGCGCGGGGGGGGGGGGGGAAATGTTCGGACATTCGGCACTCGACTCGACGTCGACGTCGTCGTCGTCGTCGTCCGTCGACGGCGCGCGGTGGCGTCCGATCGACGACGGGCGACGCGCGAGTTCGCGTCGACGTTCGAACGTCCGTCGACGAACGTGGAGAAGCGCGTCGAGGCGAGCGAGTGGCGATCGAGGGCGAGAGCGCGCGAGCGAGCGCGAGCGAGAACGCGCGAGCGCGAGGGGTGACGCGCGCGACAGGGTTTGGATAACTCGATGACGTCGATGTCGACGGTGTCGAGCGCGAACGCGACGCGAACGCGAGCGCTTTTTGGAGGACGCCGCGTGCGTTCGTCGCGCGCGAACGCACCGGCGCACGCGGCGAACGGTCGACGATCGTGCGCGGTGTATGCGAAAGGGAAAGGTTCGGGGAACCGCACCGGACGCGGGCCCGGGTTGCCGGGGCAAAACGTCGAGCAGTTCCTACCGCCGATCGATCCGGATAACGAGCAGTTTGTGATTTACGTGCGATCGAAGAAAGGGTTGAAGGTTTGGTACCCGCTGAACGTGGTCACCGGTGGGAGCGCGGCGAATACGTTGGTGAAGGGGTTGGACAACGACTTGTCCAAGGCGATGGCGCTGAAGTCACTTTCGCAAAATATCGGGCAAGCAATTTACAAGGATATTGAAGCGATCGGCAAGGTTGCGCGCACGATGCCGATGTTGAAACAGGCGAAGGAGATTGAATACGGGTTTGGCGTTTTGGACAAGGAAAATCCACGCTCGATGTTTACCCCGAGTTCGGACAAGGTTTGGCCGATTCCGTCCGAAGAGGATTGCGAGACGCCGGCGAGCAAACTCGCAGAGGCGGGCGACAACTTGAAGAAGATGTTCGGCCAAAAATAATTGATTTGTTTCATTAATACACGCAATACTACTCGGTCATACATTCGTTAATACATCGAAGACGCTCACGCGTCCATTAATACATCATACTCGCAATAATACATCATTAATGCATCACATACTCGCGAAGACTTAAACAACATGGCCGTCGGCAAACTCGAAGCGCGGGCCAGGAATGAGCGTGATTTCGCCGAACGGTTCAGTGTCGTCTTGAAACGCCGATAGGTAGTCTGCGCCGATGAGCACCAAAGTCTGATAGAACAATCGCGCCGCCTTACCCCGAGACAAATGGCTTACGACACACAAGTCCGTGAGCGTGATACTCTCAAGCTCGCTATCCTTGTGCGATTTGAAGACAGCTTCGGCGAGAAACTGAAGAAGATTGTGCGAACCGCGTGTGAGGTCCTGCGGCGAAGGATCGGCGGCGTCGGGAATCATTTGATCTTCGGTCTCCATGAGTGACGCTTGCGAATCGGGCACCGGAGCTCCAGTGCGCCTGGATCCTCCAGAGCGGAACATTCCGAACGAAAGCTCACTTCCGAGAACCTGATGGCGATCGAATGAGAGATGTTCATCGGGATCCTCGGGGATCTTCTCTCCAGAAAACTTCATGTCGCTACCCGGACCAAAGAATCCCGAGCTGCGAGCAGATTTAAGAAGCGTACTTGGCGGCTTGTTGAAATCAAAAGACCCGGGAGTCGAGCGCTTCTGCGCAGAAAGTACGGCGCGAAACTTTTCCGTCGATCGAACATTACCATCTTCGTCAAAAATGATGCTGTTGTAGTTCACCCCGTCTGCGTTGTCGTCATCAGTTTGATACTGTGGTTCGTATACTTGGTCTTCAAATTGTTCAAATTGCGCTTGCGCAGCGGGTTGCTTGACGAAGAGTTCGAGCGCCGACCGCGCCGCCATCGCGGGATTCAACTTGAAGCACGCCGCATGAATCCACTCATCGCGAATGCTGTCTTTTGCGTTCAGCATTGCTTCGTCGTTGTCAATTTCAGGGCGCACTTGTTGGATGTCGGTCGTATCAGAAAGCCACGATTTGAAGGCTTCGGCCGTGACGTGCGTTCGTTCGTCGAAGATGAACACACGAGAGCGGCTTTGAAGCATCGCGCGACGAGGTTTCTTCGGCTTCGGGAGAGCAAGCAACGCTTCCTGTTCGCGCATGCGCTTCAATTGCGTTCCGACGGGTTCCACGACCGGTTCCTCGTCTTCTTCCAATTGCATCGGAATGATGTCGTCTTCCACGCGAGCGATCCGATAGCCGTCCTCATCCTCACTCTGCTGATGACGAGGATCATCATGTACAAGGAACTCGTACTCGTACTCCTCATCAATCCGGTGTTGTTCATCATCCGCGGGCATTTGCAATTCAACGAGACTGATAGCGTCGTTTCGCGCGATGAATCGATTCCCAGGTGGCGCGTCTTCGCCCTCTCCGAACACTTCGAAATCGCGTTCCAATTGATCGCTCGGCACCACATCGAACGCTTGAGAATTCAAATATCCTTGCGAAACGAAATTGCGATCGAATTCGGGATACGCCAACACGTCCTCATCGTACGCGTGCGTCACCGTCACGCGCGCCGCGCGGCTTCCTGCCTCTGGCGCTTCCAGCAAATTTCGATCCTTCGTCTTCTGCGGCGCGTTCAGCGCGTTCAAACGCGCTAATGTCTTGACGCAATCTTCGTATAAGAATCGCAATTTGCGCGTGTACACCGCGACGACGCCGCGCATGAGTAATGCAGCGAGTCGCAACGCCTACGCTCACAGGGGGTCAGAAGCCGAATCGTTGCCATCGCGACGTCTCGCGCGTGAAACATGAAACTAAACATACCAGTGGCGACGGCGGGTTAATGATCGTCTCGCACGACGCATCGATAGAAATCTTATCCGCCTTCGTTCGTGTCATCTTATCCGCCTTTGAGGGCTGATTCGCGAGGATCTAGAACGCGAATGAAACGCGCGCGCGCGTCAGTCATTCCTCGCTCCCAGACGCGTCGCTCACGCGCGACATATCGTACCCAAATCTGACCGAGCGCGCCTTTCGCGCACAACAACTCGCTGGAATAGAACATGTTCACCTAGTTCGTGCGTTTTTTCGCGCTGAATGTGCGTTTTGTTCGAGGTCGTCGCGCGTGCGTCGAACTATGGCGTTCTCGCGCGGCGGTCTCGGACGACGCGCGGGCGAGTCGCGGCTGCAGACGTTGACGCGCGATCACGCGCGATGGCGACCGCGATGGAGATGTTCAACGCGATGCAAGCGAAGCTTAGAGATGATTCCCGCGAGTACGACACGATCGCGGAAGGTGCGCGCGCGCGTGGGCGACGATATCGAGCGCAAATAGTGGTAGTGGTAGTGGCGCGGCGCGCGCGCGCGACGCGAGCGACGGGTCGGGTATTCGCGCGCGACTGACGCGTCGGTGAGGGTTCGCGCGACGAAGAGCTGAGTGCGAACTCGATCGCTCGGCAGCAGGCGCAGCAGCAGTTGAGCGAAAATGAGATGGTGTTACAGGTGCGAGAGGCGAGCGACGCGAGCGACGCGCGCGCGAACGCGTTGACCGGAGACTCACCTTTGAGGTTCGCGTTGATTGATGCCTAGGAACTGGATATTTTGGAGGACGATGCGAACGTTTATAAACTCATCGGACCGGTGTTAGTGAAGCAGGATTTGCTCGAGGCGCGCGGGAACGTCGGGAAACGTTTAGACTACATTCGTTCGGAGACGGAACGTCTTGACAAGGCGGCGCAAGCGATGGAGAAGCGACACGAGGAGAAGCAAAAGGCGATCATCGAGCTCCAACAAAAGATGATGGCGCTGGCGAATCCGAAAGGGAATGCGTGATAAACAGCTACCTTGCTTTACAGTCTAGCCTTGCCTAATGTACATTTCACTAATAGTCAAACAAAACACCCCATCGATTTTCAATTTAAATGTTCATCGGGAGCCGCGCGGGTGACTGGACACGCGCAGTAATACACGGTGAGAATTTCTCGCCTTCATCACGCGTTCGCTGTACTCGCGTTGTCGCGCGATCTCTTGGTGCGTTCGCCTGTACTCTTGTCGTCTGCGTTCGATTTCCTTGCCTTGTTCCTCGTTGGGCGTCGTACCTTGTCGCGCCAACGCACGGCGAGCGGACTCTGCGGTAAAAATCGGGATCATCTCCTCCTTGTATTCTTCAAACTCCGCCACCGTGCGATCGGCACGAAGGACAAACTCTTCGTCCTTCACGCTCAAGTACTTCATCGGGAACGGATCAGGGGCAAGGTCAAAGCGCTCTAAGAAGGTGTGACGAGGCTTAATTCGCTGGTCCAACGAAAGCGAAAAGTACGCCGGGTACTTGACGCACGTCTCTTTCGTGCCGCCGAGTTCGGCAGTCAAGTACTCGTACTTTGGCCGAAGCGAGTTGTCCACGGACAGCGAAAAAAACTGAGAAAGCCGCGTCACCGTGAGCGCGACCTCGTTGTCGTTCATGCCGATTTCGCCTAAAAACTTCAAGTGTTCCTCTAACCCTTCGAACGAGTACTGCAACAAATGGGGGTGCCGCGTGATCATTTTCACCACGTTTTCCTTGCTGATACCGAGTTCGCGCAAGAACTCTACGCGCGGCTGAATTTGGTTCTCAACTGAAAACGTCAACACAGCGGGCGAGCGCTGAATCACGAGCGGGATATCCTCGGAGGCGATGCCAACCTCCTCCTTGAGGTATTGCACGCGCGGCATCAAACCCTTTTGGACGCTCAAATGCAAAATGCTAGGCTGTTTCCCGAGAACCTCCGCGAGCTTGTCTTGCGGAACGCCAATTTTTGTCAAATATCTGCACCTCGGAATTGAGTGACGATTGCGCTGCAGTAAAATCCGCGGATCTTTATTCACGATTTGTCGCAGCGTCTTCCCCTCGAAACCAATCTCAGATTGCAAATACTCCACTCGAGTGATCACTCGCGACAACGGCCGATGTAACAGCTCCTCACAGTTAATCACCACCTTTTCTAAATCTCCAATCTTCAATCCGAGGGACGTGAGATAGCTCACCATCGGCCGCCATTCGGGCTCGAGCGCGAGCTTCTTCGTCAACTTCGCGTACTCTACATCGCTCAACGTCTCAAATTCCTGATGCTCCATCGTTTTCCAATCCACAAACGAATCCCACTCGCTCTTCCTCACGCTCTTCCTCGTCCCCGGCGCGACGCCCTTCCCTTTCCTCCCGCTCGTCCCCGCCGCGCGTCGCGCCTGTCTGTTCCTCAACCTCGACACCGTGGCTTCGATCGCGTCGTACTCAAGCGCGCGTTCGTCTTTTACGTTCTCTTCCCCAACCTCCTCGCCCTCGCCCTCGTCCTCGTCCTCGTCCGTGTCCTCGTCGAACGTTCGCGTTCGTCCGTCGTCCTCGTCCTCGTCGTCGACGACGCGCGCCGCCGGCGGCGCCGCGCGCGCGTTCGCTCGCGCCCTCGCGCGCGCGTCCTCCATATCGCCTTCGTCGTCCTTTCCGTCGTCCTCCGAGACCGATGCCGATGCCGTCGTCCTCGCGAGAGGCTCGCGCGTTCGCGCGCGATGCCGCGCCAAAGCGACCGCCGCCGCCGACTGACGGACGGACGACGCGCGACGCGCGACGTCGACGAACGGGGACGACGCGGGAGGTTTGAATATCACACACCACGACCGATCACGACTCGCCGTAGCGTTCGGGTGTGAAAACGGACACGCCCTCGTCCCCACCCCCTTCGCAACGACCCCCCCC
>Ga0222712_10004662_pt1 | contig 14235 bp, 7 predicted proteins | sample C33_657DmetaG_FD_165043 | JGI IMG/M metagenome (GOLD analysis project Ga0222712, IMG submission 165043) | Estuarine water microbial communities from San Francisco Bay, California, United States - C33_657D | ecosystem: Environmental > Aquatic > Marine > Unclassified | place: USA: California... | reverse complement strand
GTGCGTGCGCTCTGTTTACGCATACACACACCCCATGTCATTCGAGCCCAATCGACGCGACGGCGTCGGGCGCGCGCCAGGGGAACGTCAACCGTCGCGTCGCGCGCGCGCGTCGCGTGATCGCGCGACGCGACGGCACGCGATGTCGACATCGACGAAAGCGGTACAAAAAATAAAAGCGATGAATTCGCCGTCGCACGTCTTCGACGCGTTCGTGATGTCGTGCGTCGCCGCGCTCGGACGCGCCGAGGGCGACGGCGAGCGCGTGTGCGCGACGTTGCGCGCGAATTGGTTCGCGCACACGCGAGATTTGTCGAGATTGACGTTCGACGAAGCGCGAGCGATGGGGGTACCGGTGAAATTAGTGGAGGAATTCAAGCGCGCGCTCGCGCGAGAGGACGTCGGTGGTGGGAACGGAATGCGAGGGTTCGCCGCGAGCGCGGCGACGGTGGAGCGAGAGGGAGAATGCGACACGGAGGAGGAAGAAGGCGAACGCGAGGACGGAGCGTTGGAGATGAAAGGGAAGAGCTCGCGCGTGGAGAAGCGAATGCGTACTGGGGCGTGCGCGGATGATGCGCGCGTGACTCAGCGACCGTCGGGACTACCGAATTATCGGTTGCCGCTGGACGCGTGCGGCGCCGAGCTGAAGAAGCAGTTCAAGGCGTTTAGGAAATTTTTAACCGTGCGCCGGCTTGGGCCGCAGGAATCGCCCATCGCGAATGTCACCGCGAGTAAATATGAAGACATCATGCGCGGAGCTTTGGGGTGGATGTGTGCTGAGCGCGGGTTAGATCCATCGAAGGTGACGCTCCTGGATTTGATACCATCAGCCGACGCGAGCGCCGCTGACGCTTGCTTTGAATACGTCGCGTGGCTGAACGACGAGCGTCAAACGTCGGCGAGCTATGAACTATTAGTTACGCGCTCGTGCATCGCGGCGGTGAAGTTTTTGCACGGTCACAAGTCGGCGGCGCAGCCGGGCGAAGGCGAAGCAAAGCCGTATCACGATTTAGGCATCATGAAGGAGCTACGGCGCATGGCCAAGGACGCGAAGAGTCGAGCACAGCGCGCGCCGCAAGTGAGCGATGAGCGCATGAAATGGCTCGAATGGGACGATTATTTGAATCTTGTTCAACATCTGAAGAGTGAATGTTCGCCGCGAAATTTTGGATGGCAAGTTCGTCCAAAATCCGCGGTGGCGTGGAGCGTGCAAAAGTATTTAATCTTTGGCATTCTCTCGTGCGTTCCAGATCGCCAACGTACGATTCGCGAATTAAAAATTGGTAAAACGCTGTTTAAAGAAGGCGATAAGTGGGTGATTCGCCACGGACCTGGAGATTACAAGACCGGGAAGGACTACGGGGTGCGGCCACCATTAGTCATTTCGGAGCACATGTACCCGATGTTGGAAGATTTTATTTCCACGCACCGCGCAGCATTATATCCAAAGCATGACTACTTGTTCACGCGTAAAAACGGTGAACAGTTTGATGGGCAAGGCATTTATCGGTTGTTCACGACGACTTCGTTTCGGCTCACAAAAAAGAAGACGAATCCACATTTGATTCGTGATATGATCGTAACACACTTGAGAGGCACCGACGCATCCGAGCGCCAGCTCGAAGCATTGGCTATCTACATGGGGCACTCGTTGCAAATGCAAAAGTCTACGTACGATAGGCGATCGGTTGAGCAAAAGGTTGCGCCCGCGGTGGATTTGCTCGATTCGCTCAACGCGAAAATGTTTACATGAATTCTCGGCGTGCTACTGCTGTACTATATCAATAATTCTACGCTATTAAAATCTACCAAAGTTCCAAAACCTTCTTTGTTCGCTTACGTTTTCATCGTCGCCATCATCAGAGTCTTCGTCGTCGCTCGTGGACTCGTCGCTGTCTTCATCGACGTAGCGGCATCCGCGCCGCCGCAACTCGCGTCGAAACGCCCGTTTCCACCTCCCTGCGTGCAGCGCCTCGCCCAGAGCGTGTACTCGCCCAGCGCTGATGCATTCTATATCCGCCGCCTCTCGTCGCCACATGTACTTCTCGCACCTCGAGCACGCGACTCGAGGACATCCAGATCCTCCAGCCTCGCTCCGCGTCTTCAACCGCTTCGCCGCTTCTCGAAAATCTCTCGAGACGCACGCCGCCGCGCGCCTTGTGTCGCCATCGCACGCGTTCAAAATCTCGCTCAACGCATCGATGTCCAAAATCCCGATCGCGCTCGATGAATCTCCTTCGTCGTCCCGCCTTCGCGTCGCTCGTCCTCGCGTTCTTCCGTACGCCTTCGCGCTCGCTTCCAACGCCTTGAACTCCTTCTCCGCGCACGTTCGTCGCCCGAGCGCGACGCAACGACGCAACGCGTCGGCGAAAGACGACTCGAACCATCGCTCGTTCGTCGCATCGTTCGCGTTGGTCACCACTAAGCGCGTCCACGCCCGTCGTCCGTCGCGCGTCCACGCGAACGCCGCGACGTCGCCGCACGACGATAATTCTTTCAGCGCATGCGTCGCTTCGTCGCCCGTCACCGCGCGCCCGATCGCGAGCGCGAGCGATCGACCGTCGATGACGACGACGCGGCGTTCGATCATCGATCGATCACGACGTCATCGATCGATCGATCGATCGATCGATGTGGGCATTCATTCGACGAGTGACGCCGAGGACGCGCGCGCCTCGCGCGTCACTCATCGATCGCATCGATCGATCGCGAAGCGAGTTTCATCGCGATCGCCAAAAGCGTGAACGTATCGTCGTGGACGTCATCGCGCGCGGGTTCGCCACGTCGAGGGCGACTTAGGACGGGAAATCAGATTGTTCTGTTCAACCGTTCGCGCGCGGGGCGTCATGCGCGCGCGAATGAAACTCTCCCCCGGGGTCGTGGATTGCCGATCGGATACGGTGACGAAACCGACGGAAGCGATGCGAGAGGCGATGCGAACGGCGATCGTCGGGGACGACGTGCTCGGGGATGACATGACGGTGAAGTGTTTAGAGCAACGCGTGCGCGAGGCGTTTGGGTTCGAAGCGGCGGTGTTCGCGCCTTCGGGAACGATGGCGAATTTACTCGCGATCTGCACGTGGTGCGACGAACGAGGGTCAGAAGTGGTTTTAGGAGATAAATCCCACGTACACTTGTACGAACAGGGTGGGATGTCACAAATTGGGGGCGCGCACGCGAGAACGGTGGCGAACGACAGCGAGGGCGCGATGCGACTGGAGGATTTGGAGGATGCGATTCGCTCGACGCGAGACGATCATTTCCCGGTGACCAAGGTTGTGTGTTTGGAGAATACGCATAATAAATGCGGGGGCAAAGTGCTGAGTTGCGAGTATGTGAGAAGCGTGAGCGCGCTGTGCGCGAGGAAAGGCGTCAAATTGCACATGGATGGTGCGAGGATTTGGAACGCCGCAGTAGCTCTCGGGAAGAGCCCACGCGAGCTCGTCGAAGGGTGCGATTCCGTGAGTGTGTGCCTGAGCAAAGCAATCGGCGCGCCCGTGGGCTCGGTTCTGTGTGGATCGGCAGATTTCATACGACGGGCGAGGCGCTTTCGCAAAGCTCTTGGCGGGTCAATGCGGCAGGTGGGTGTGCTCGCGGCGCCCGCGTTAGTGGCGTTAGATGAGGTGTATCCGAAGCTGTACATGGATCATGCGCGAGCCAAATCGTTCGCACACGGGCTCGAGGGCGCGCACGGGCTCGAGTGCGCGGCGCCACCGCAGTCAAACATGGTGCTCGTGACGTTGAAGGTGCCGGGATTAACCGCCGAGGCTGTCGTGCACGAACTTGAGGAGAGCCACGGGATTTTGGTTTTGCCGTGGAGCTCGAAACCACCCATGATTCGCGTTGTGTTTCATCATCAAATTACCGATAAAGACCTCGCCAGGCTCATCGATGGGTTCCGCATGGCTGTACAGGACTTGTCTCGCGATCCCGAGATGGATGAGATCATGATGGGTGATTCGTTAATTGTTTGAATGCGAAACGACTGCTAAATAGCTGAATTGTATTTCTAAAAATTACCGTACGAGGTAAAGAATGTGCTAATCTGATTGCGTTTAAGGAAAGTAACGACGAGGCGTGGCCGCGGCTGGTTTCACTTTTGATTTGGGAGTGAATTCGCAAGCGGAGCCCTGGGCGACCGCCGAAGCCGCCGCGTCGTGGTTTTTCTTCATGCCAGGCTTCCACTCGCACGCCGAGCCATCAGCAACGGCGGCGTGCGATGTTTTGTGCTCGATTCGGTGCTTTACTTGAGTCTCGAGTGCGACGCGAACATCATCATCTAAAACGTGCGCAAGCTTACATGACTTGAGCAACTCGTACGGTTCATCCTCCACTGGTCGATCTCTATCAGCGGCAACAACGCAGATGAAACCAAACGCATCCTTGGCGTCCGGTTTACACCGAAGCTGGTGAACATCTCCCGGAGCGGTGTAAGCCACGTCACCCAACGAGAGCGGGTACGCCTCAAGTCCGAGTTGCACCTCGCCTTCGCCTCTGAGCGCGATGACGACGTGTTCGTGTTGGTGGTGCTCGAGTGTCGTCCAGCCCCCCGGAGCGACTTCGAAGTATCGGACGTGAAAGCAAGGGCTTTCTCCACGCTTTCCGATGAGCTCGATGCGCGAGCAGTTTTTGAAACTCGCACCATCCATCTTGTACATTTCCTGCGGCACACGTTCCCACTGGAACTCGCCGTCTTTTCTATTGAGCACCTTGCTATGGTTGCCTTCGAGAGGTCCTGTGCTGGCATGCTTCGTAGACCCCCCTTTTACTTTTTCCGTCATCAGGTGCTTTACTAGCACCGTGAGCTCGTCAATTTTCGACTCGAGCGCCGTGTTTTTATCTTTGAGTGCGCTCATCACTTTGATCGCCTCAGGATCCATGCTCATGGGCGTCGACGGTGCTGCTGCCGGATATGAGCGCTGTGGCGCCGTCGTCTGCGATCCTTGGTGCTTCACTAGCACCGTGAGCTCATCGATTTTGGACTCGAGCGCGGCGTTCTTTTCCTTGAGCGCGCTCATCACTTTGATCGCTTCGGGATCCATGCTCATCGGCGTCGGTGGCGGCGCCGCTAGATATGAGGTTTGTGGCGTAGTGGGATAGGAGCTTGACGGTGTCAGATATGAGCTCGGTGTTGACTGTTGAGGGCTTGATGTCGTCACATAAGAACTTGAAGTCGTCGGATAAGGACTTGAAGTCGTCGGGTATGGCTCTGGAATACCCGATGCAAGCTTGAGCTTTGGTCGCATGCCACTTCCCGGGGTGAACGTTCCATCACTCTTGGGCTTTGGTGTTCCATCGTGATTATGGTACTGCGTCGCCGGTGAGGCGTGGTAAGGCGTCTCTTTAGGCCCATACAAATCGGCACGTCCAGCGATGGCAAGAATGTGACGCGCATTCGCTGTCAAGTCTGAGCTATGACTGTATAGCGAACCACCGATGAGAAGGATTACATCTTGACTGTACGTGTCCATCATCGTTTTCACCTTGTCAAGCGTCATGCCGCCGCCAGGCGCGGGAAGGATTGCTGGATAGTGCCCAAGAGGGCGGCGTGAGCCATGCACGATATCCTTGCACTCGTCCACGGAAAACCCGAATCGTCCTCCAAAGCTAGGGAAAATTGTCGCATCGGCGCCTGCCAACCGCGGCAACAGCCCGAGCAACACACCGTGCGAAAATCCTCGAATCTCGTCACGTGTCCCTCCCCCGAGCATGGCGCCTAAAATCGCAGGATGGGCGATGATGGGTAACCCAAAGCCCGGGTCTTCCGCTAACACACGCATGCTGTCCAATCCAGTGAGCCCAGGAATCATCAACACAGCCCCAGCGCCTGCCGCTTTGGCAAATTTCGCCCGTGCCACCACCAAGTGCGCCGGAGCGTTTATACACGGCGCATAAATACATTTCCGGCCGGTTTGTTCATTTGCCCTACGCACCGCTGCGCAGCACATTCGTACGCGTTCCTCAAACGGCGCATACCTCTGATTCGCCAGCCCATGGTCATCTTTAATGATATCGATCCCACCTCTGGCGAACGCGTAGCACATCTCTGCCAACTTTTCGCTCGGCGTCCCCATCGGTTTCAGCGCCGTCATCACGATCGCCCCACGTTCAACGCCGAGAAGTTTCCTTAAGCCTTTCACGCCGAATCTCGGGCCTTGAAATTTCGCCAGCATGTTCTCGCTCAGCTCCACGTCCGCGACGCGAACGTTGGCGTGAGCGCTTCCAAAAATCACATTAATCAATCCCGTGAGTTCCCCACCGCTCGTCTCATCGTGATATCGCACTCGGGCGCTATAAAACGTCTTGTTATGACTTTCATTTCGTCTCTCGCGCACGTCCAAGCACTTCCCGACGACGTTCTCGTTGATCCATGTTCCCGGCGGTACTAAAGATTCTTCCAAACCCACTGTGTTTTCCAGACACATCGCATCGACGATGCGTTGCGCGTCTTTTCGCGATGACACATCGATGTCGTACGTCACCACGAATGCGAGCGCGTCGCCTTCATACGCCTTCATCGATGCGGCGTTGTCTGATGTGTCGCGCGCGGTGAGTGATCGTCCACTAGTGAAGAGCTCAGCTCTTCACTCACGAGCGCGCGATCGATCGTTCGATCGTTCGCCGCGAACGACGATGGGGAAGAAGAAGAAATCGTCAGCGACGATCGCAACGGACGTCATCGCAGACGACGGTGGCGAACGCGCGGTCGATGACGATGGGGAGGATGAACGCGGGGAATTGAATGACTCTGGAGCACCGACTCCAACGCCCATGAGCCGAGCGCCGAAACGAGCGGCGGGTTTGAGCGATAAAATCATCGACGTGTGCGTGGAACTCGCGGCGAGGTTCGTGCTGAACGCCCCCGAAGAAGAGTTGGCGGATAGTAATCGTTTGCTGTTCCTCGTCGAACAAGCGCACTGGTACTACGTGGACTTCGTGCGAGAGAAAGACCAAACATTACCGGGTAAAACGTTGAAAGCGTTCGCAGAGATGATGTTTGCGGCGGTACCGCAGTTGAAATCCAGGGTGAAAGATATGGAGACGACGTATCAAAAGTTTTTACTGTACAAGTTTTCCGTGCCGACGTGCGGAGCGGTGCTGCTCAACCCAGCCATGGATAAGTGCTTGATGGTTCGCGGGTGGGGGAAGAATGCGAATCTAGGGTTTCCAAAAGGGAAGATGGATGCGGGAGAGACCGAGGCGGAGTGTGCTGCGCGAGAGGTGGAGGAAGAAATTGGGGTGAATATTCGCGATTTCATCGTTGAAGAGGACAAGGTGCATTTTTACCGTAAAATCGGCAGCGATGTGAACAAAAATGAAGTGAAATGGACGCAAAAGAACACATTGTACATTATTCAAGGTATTTCCGAAGAGACAAAGTTTTTGACGCACACTAGAAAAGAGATTTCGGACATCGTGTGGAACCCGCTTTGGATTTTTGACTTGCCTGAAGAGCAGTTGAACAAGTACAAGAACAAGTATTCGTCGTGCTTTCCGGGATTAAGAGCAATCGCGCAGTGGGTGAAGCAAAACAAGAAGAAGCAGCCGAAACCGCAAACTAACCATGTGATCGCTCCGCAGTCCCCAGCCGCGGGACGCGGGAAGACTGTTACACTTGAAGACTTGGAGCAAGAAATCATGGCTTCGTACGACGGTGCCGCCGACAACAACGAGGACGACGACGACGGCGAAGCTTACGAACCATTCTCTGCCTTGTCAAGCTTTTCTTTCGATAAGTCAGCAATCATGCAGGCTTTTATCCGATAAAATTGTGTTGTATTAATATCCCTCGAACCTCACTCTTCGACATGTCGAAACGCGTCCGCACGGAAACCTCTGCCCTAAAGACTGATTCGACCCTCTGCCATATCGAACACACACTTAGCGCTCGGGGAGCCCTAGCGAAACGACGCCCCTTCAGTTACTTCGATGCATTCGTCGAATCGATCAGGAATTCTTACGACCAGAAATTGAACGCGGAGGGATACATCAACCTCGCCGTGGCTCAAGACGTGCTCACATCAAATGCCTTTCACGACCGTTTGCTCGAAGCGTTCGCGACGCCTGATAACATACCGGTGTCTAGTACATCCTACGACGACATGAAGGGGAGCCATAAGTTGCGTAAGGCGATGGCAGCGCATATTCTTAAGCGCATGGCGACCTCAAAACGACTTAATTTTCACACACCGCCACTGAACATTGGACCGCAACATATTGTCATTTCTAGTGGTGCGGGTGCGATTATTGAGAACTTAGCCTTTTGCATCGCGAACAAGGGCGACTACGTCATGATTCCTGCACCTTTCTATCCAGCTTTTCCAAATGACTTACGGGCACGAATGGGCATCAACTGTGTGCCGGTGTGCAGAGACTTTGAATACGGCAAAAACATGTCCTACGAGTTTCATAAGTTACCATCCGAAGCGGCATTTAGACGAGCGATGGGTCAGCGACGAGGTGAACGCTGCGCCGCGATTATTATTTGCAATCCAGACAATCCGACCGGAATCAGGTATACGAGTGACGATTGCAAAGAAATCGTGATGTGGGCGACAAGAGAAGGCATTCATGTTATCTTTGATGAAGTGTACGCGTGTTCGATGTTGCAGGATGAGAGGCGTGATGCGATGCAGATGAGTGGCGTTGATTTTTTACAAGATTTGGAAAGTAGCGACAGTGTGCGCGCTCATGTGCACATCGTTTACGGTTTGTCGAAGGACTTCTGCGCTAGTGGATATCGCGTTGGTGCGCTTTGCACGATGAATGCTGACATTCTCCGCGCGATGGACAATATTTCTTATTTTTGCGCGGTACCCGGTCCGCTCCAGTGCGCTCTGGTTGATGTGTTAGAGGATGAAAATTTCATGGACACATTTTTGCGGATGAAAACTAAACGTTTGTCTGATCAGTGGAAGTTACTATCTGCTGAACTCATTGAACCACTGAAGAAAATAAACCCCAAGTTCACAGATCGCGAAGTCGTGCGTGCGGATGCGGGAATCTTTATGTTCTTAAATCTATCAATGTTCTTTGACGACAAAGAAAGTGAAAGTGAGTTTTGGTATCGGATGTACGATGACGCAAAAGTCGTACTCACTCCTGGAAACGATTGCGCCATGCCAATTGAGGGTTTCTTTCGAATTTGTTATGCATCGGTGTCGCCAGAGATATTGAAAGTAGCCTGTCAACGCATCGTCAAGGCTTGTTCTCGGACGAGCTTGGACGAAATTAATTGAGCTTCTAGTCCTAGTTCTACTCCTAGTCCTAAGCCATCTCTTCATATCACGTCGGGTACATGTCCACTTCGTTGACAAGACCACTCGCGAACATTAACGGCACACAGCACATCATGCGTTTCCGTCGCGCGTTCGCGTCTCGTTCGTCTCGCGCGTCGTCAAAGACCTCGTTCCGGGCGCGAGCGGTGCACTACCCTACCGTCAATGCTGACAGCGCTCATGACCGCGGCTACTACCGCTGGCCCGTCCTGCGCGGGAACGACGTGTTTTTTGTTTGTGAAGATGACGTGTACGTTGTGCCCGCATCGGGCGAAAGTCCGCCGCGCCGATTGACGCAGGCACACGGCGCATGCGAACGCATCATCGCGTCGGCGGCTGGGGACAAAGTAGCGTTCACATCGATAGAAGATGGCTACGTCGAGCTCTACATCGTCGACGCGCGTGGAGGACCGATGAAACAATTGACGCACATGGGAGCGTCGTACGCGCGGGCTTGCTGTTTCTCTCCAGATGGGTCACGCGTGTACTTTTCGTCAAACGCGGCTGCGAGCGAGCCCACCGGGGATGAGATCTGGGTCGTCGACCTAGATGTCGGGTCGCCCGTGCGTCTAGGACTAGGACCGGTGCATGATTTAGACGTTCGTGACGTCGATGGGCGCGACGTGTTCGTCCTCGGGAGAAACACGGAGGATCCGGCGGTGGGGCACTGGCGAGGGTATAAAGGTGGCGCGTGCGGGGAAATTTGGGTCGGAACTTTGGATGATTTGAAACGCATCGACGTGCTGGATGCGCTGGGAGGGAATTTAGGGAACGTGCAATGGATGGGCGAGCGTATTTTGTTCACCATGGAGCGCGATGGGGCGATTGAGGCCTTTTCATGTGACGCGACTGGGGGCGACGTGCGTCGGCACACCAGCGGAGGAGGTTTTCCTGTGCGTCACGTCTCGGTCGATTGTTCAGCCTCGGACGCGGCGATGGCCATGGTCTACATGAAGGGCGGGAAAATTTATTACGCTCGCGATGGTACAGTTGAGGGCGCGAAAGCCGAGGCTTTAGATATCACATGGCGAGGACCGCGTGTGCAACTCTCAAAGAGATTCGTCCATGCAGATGATTGGATCGAGAACTGGGATCTCCATCCCGAAGGGTTGACGATCATGCTTCTCGTTCGAGGGCAAACGTTCACCATGGGGCTCTGGGACGGCCCAGTGTTAAGCTATCCTCCAGCCAAAGAGAAGAAGACGCCGAAGAGCGAAGTGGCAGCACCGCTTGCGAGCATTTTGAGCAAGGCGCAGCCTCGCACTCGACTCGGAGCTTACTTGTACGACGGCGAGCGGTTGGTCTTTGTCACCGACGCGAGCGGAGAAGAAGATATCGAGGTGCATTACGAAGAAGCGGGTCGAAAATCTAGACGACTGGGATTGCACCACGGATTCTTGGGCCGAGTAGAGGAGATGGTTCCAAGCCCCGAGGCGCCACTTGTCGCCATCGTGAATCACAGAAATGCGTTGCTCCTAGTGAATGTAGACAGCGGGGAGATGCGTACGGCTGATGCTTCGAGCGAGGGAATCACTGATTTGACGTGGAGTCCATGCGGGAACTTCCTCGCGTACACCTATTTTATGAATTACGAAACGTCGTGTATTCGCATCTTGGATGTGCGCAAGGGAAAGGTTTTCGACGCCACGAAACCGGTGCTTGGCGATCACTCTCCTGCGTGGGATGCGGATGGAAAGTATCTGTACTTTTTAGGCTCGAGAGAACTCGAGCCAGTTTATGATGCCGCAAAATTTGGATTGGCGTTTCCGCACGTAGAACGGCCACATTTGATTATTTTACAGAAGGATGTGCGGAATCCATTGCTCAAAGAGTTGAAACCGCCGTACGACCCCGACCTTGGTTCTGCATCGGATTATGATTCAGAGAGCGATTCTCGTTACGATACTAAATCGGACAACAACAAAAAGAAAAACTTTTCAAAGAAGGATGAACCTGCTGAAGACGAAAGCGATTGGTCCACGGTGGATGAAGACGCTGAAAGTGACGGTGAAGGCGATGACGTTGAGATGGATGAAGATGATGACGACGACCAATCTTACTCGGGAGAAGCTCCAACGCCAATTGAAATCGACATAGACGGGTTGACAGAGAGAGTGATTGCGCTGCCGTTGCCTATCTCTCGTTACGGATGTCTTTGCGGTCTCGAAGATGGTAAATTCATGGTTGTCGAGTACCCGCCGAGTCGTGGCGCTGCTGGCGGCGTCGGAACAGACTACTCTTCCGATGACGACGACGAGGGCTTCGGCACATTGATTTCATACAGCGTCAAGGACTTACGCAGAAGTATTTTAATTCATGGCGGTGTCGGAGAGGTGAGTTTGTCCATCGACCGCAAGTGCATGGTTGTGGAAAAAGAAACCGATGGGTACATGGAACTTCGCGTGTACAAAGCTGGCGTTCGTCCCGAAGATGAGGGAAGCGATAGCGAAGAGTTAGATCTGCAGACTTACGATAGGAAAACGGGTTTGGTAAATCTTGACGGTCGCGTGCGCGTGCTCATCGATCCCGCGAAAGAGTGGGCTCAAATGCTTGGTGAAGTCTACCGACGTCTTCGAGATGACTTTTGGTGCGAGGACATGAATGGTGCGGATTGGGAAGGCACGTTGAAGCGCTACGAAGAGCTACTGCCCACGATGAGCACGAGGAGAGAATTTTCGGACATGCTGACCGAAATGAGCGCCGAGTTGGGTTGCTCGCACGTCGCCGTAACGACTGGTGACCCTGGCCGCTCCACGCGTAGACATTCCGCAGGATACCTTGGAGCCGATTTTATTTGGGATGCGTCGGTTGGCGGTTACCGGATTGTGAACATCGTTAAAGGCGACAACTGGGACGATGCTCGAGGAGGCGTGCTCAGCAAACCAGGTGTGAACCTTTCTGAAGGTGACATCTTGCTCAATATCGATCGAATTCCGCTCACTGAGCACGTCTCTCCGGCGTCGTTATTAGTCGAGAAGGGCGGACGCGAGGTGCTTTTGACGGTGAAGATCGATAGCGATGATCGAGATGTCGAAAAGTCTATGAAAAAGCTGACTTTGAAGGATAAAAAGAAAAATATGAAAGAAAAGATGAAAGACAAGGAAGAAAACCAGCCCCAAAAGGGCGACATCGTGCCGGTGCGAGTTCGAGCCATGTATTCAGAGCTAGATGCGCGATACAGAGACATGATTGAGTCCCGGACGTCGCGTGTGCACGACATGAGCGATGGCGTCGTCGGTTACTTGCACGTCCCAGACATGGAAAGCACAGGCTACTCTGAGTTCTGGCGTCACTACGCGTGTGAAGTTCGCAAAGGCAGTTTAGTTCTCGATTTACGTGGAAACACTGGCGGTCACATCAGTGAACTTTTACTATCCAAGCTCTCCCAACGAGCGTTGGCGTGGGATATTCCTCGTCGAGGCGAACTGCAAGTGTACCCATCCAACACTCCGGGTCCGCTTGTGATGCTCGTAAACGAACGAACGGGATCGGACGCCGAGCTCATGGCGGAGTCGTTCAGAAAACTGGGCCTCGGCATCGTTGTCGGCACGCGCACGTGGGGCGGTTTACTCTCAATTTTCGGCTCCGCAGGTCTAATCGACGGATCTGAAGTGAGTATACCTTCGCAAAACGTTCTCCTAGTGGATGAGATCAACGAACCGAATCGTCGTACGAATAAGGTTGAGAACGTCGGCGTGCAACCTGACGTATGCGTCAATATCACGCCGAGCGATTACGCCTCTGGCGCCGACCCCCAGCTCGAGCGCGCTGTGGCTGAAGCGCTGCGTCTGTTACACGAGAGCAAGCTCGCGCGCGCGCCGGAATCGCTTCGTAAGACGCACCGCGACGACGCTCTCGCCAAAGATATAGAGCGCGAGGCAACAAAGGACAGACCTTGGTCGTTCGCGACTTGGGCGCCGCTTCCGCCTACGCTCGAGGAGGAGACAGCGCTCGCCGAGAAAAGAGCAAAGCGCGCGTCACGTCGCGCCGCGTCCGAAACCATCGATGTTTAGCAAATTCATTACACTCTACCCCCAGTCACTTTACCACGTTCGCGCCTCCCTCGCGTTCGCCTTCGCGTTCGCCCTCGCTCGCTCTACTCCGCTCCTTCCGCCAAGAATGGATTCGCAATCTCCTCCATACCATCCAATGCGGAGACCACGATCACGCTCGTCCCGCGACAGACTAACAATCCTAACTCCCTCGTTTCCTCCGTCACTTTCAAAGCGTCCTCGCGGTCTCGCATGTACTCCACGCACCCGTCCAAAACTAAATTCAACAGCTGATCGTACCCTTTCAACGTCCCAGTGACTTCGCGTCCGCCGCTCAGTTTCACCCTCACGCCTCGATCGATGAATCGCCCGAGGTCGAGCACGGTTTCTTTCGGCGGCATCGCGCTCGTGTTCGCGCGCTCGATTCGATCGAATCCGCGTGCGACTGTCGTTCGCGCGCCACCATAGGCGTCGTCCTCAGTCATCGATCGCGTCCTGAGGTCGCTGTCGAGGGACTGTTGACGATCTATGACTCGTCACGCACCCCCCCTCCGACGTCGACGTCGCGCGCGCGCGTCGATCGCCGGTCGCCTTTCGCCGATCGCCGATCGAGCGCGTCGGCGTGTTTTGGACGTACGTGGTTTCGCTCGAACATGCGGTGCATTCTTCGAGAATTTAAGTATTAAAGTCTCAAAAAAGAGAATTCTCGAACACGCGCGCGAGGACGCGACCACGTGACCGACGGAATGACCGACAGGGAATGACCGACCGACCGACCGAGTGACCGACCGACCAACTTTTTGACCGACCGACCAACAGAGTGACCGACCGACCGACCAACCACAGGACCAAAGGACCGACGCGCTCGTGAGCGTCACATCGCGCGTCGTGCATGTCAATCGCGCGCACCGTGCGACTTCGATCGGCGCTCGTTGGATTTTTCTTCGCACAATCTCTCGTCGTCG